>ERZ1292623.4151-Hain-H51-01um-R1-4151-length-11968-cov-5_pt1 | contig 11968 bp, 15 predicted proteins | sample MGYA00564398_ERZ1292623 | MGnify/ENA primary metagenome ERZ1292623 (study PRJEB36523, sample SAMEA6512633) | groundwater metagenome | collected 2019-01-07 | study: AquaDiva: Metagenomics assemblies of 32 groundwater samples | reverse complement strand
ATTTTCCATCAAGAAGTTGATCTGTAACTTCTTCAATATTATTTCGAACTACATTGATATAGCTGCTCATACTTCTGGTGGTATCAAAAGCTGTGTAGATATCTAAACCTGAGGATTTCAATGCCTCGGAAGCTCTTCCGGGCAACGCCTTTGCTTCCGCAACTCCTAATGCTTTAGGCTGAGCTGAATTTCCAAGTAATGCTTTTGCTTTTTTGAGTATGTCGTCTGATGCCATTTTTATCCCTCGCTTGTTATAATAGTGATTTGGCAGGTTTATTTATAAAGTTTACTACTATTTAGTAACCTGAAAGTAACAACTCTTCCTCGAGTATTTAGAACAAAAAATTCAAATAGTTGTTGCACTTATCAGATTGAAATGATAAAGGAAGCTATCGAACGAAGCGAAGAGCAAATCAAACAGGGAAAGTTTGTCAAGGCGGATACTTCCATGAAAAATGAAGAGATAGATGATTTACTGACGTCGTGAAACAGACATTATTATTACTTCTTACAAGGTCCCCATTGATGAATGTTATGTTCTCCTAGACAATTCTTATGGCTGTTCCAGAACTGCGGGCAGCCAGCTTCTGTTTTCTTCGTGCCGAGAAAATCTTCTTCGCAGGGAAGTCTGAAATCAGCAGGAATCTTTTCTGGCAGGACGCGGTATAGTTCTTTATCATCTTCAACGGTTCGTTCTCTATAAACAACATTACCATGTTTGTAAATGGCGTTTTCTATTTTACTTAACTCAGAGCGTAAATCTTCAGCACTCATCTTAGCAAGATCATCATCCCATTTAGCCGGGTCAAGAATAGCATCTGCGGGTATTTCTTCCATAGAAGCAGAATTCCTATACTTGAAAAATGATCTACATCTTTTCATGCCTTCGTCATAGGTTGGCAAATGAAGTACCTGTTTAGTTTTAGGAAGCGTATTCCACACCAAATAATCATCTAGCCAGCAGCGGTCATCGCCTTTCTGGTCGCGATTGGTTCTTATTACACTGCGTAGTTCTTTGATTCTCTTAATCATTTTATGCTCCCTTCTTGCCACTTTTTCAGGAACAATCTTGCCGCTGCATCTAAATCCAATTCTTTGCCTTTACGTATTTTCTTGTAAATAACCGCAATTTTTTCTAATATCTCTTCTGCATCATCTTCTTCGAGATGGAAATGCCTCTTAACCTTCTCTTTTTCATCTTCAATAATTCGCAGAGCGACGTATTCCGGGTCTCTAATTTTGCCAGAACTCATGGCACTTGTCTTTCCATATTTCACTACATCTTTCTCTTCCTTTGGAAATACTCCAGGTGTATCAATCAGCATTATCTTATTATCCACGCGTACTTTCTGCAATCCCTTGGTGAAGCCGCTTTCTGAAGAAGTTCTGGCCGCTCCTCGTCCGGCTAAAGCGTTGATCAAGGAAGATTTACCTACGTTTGGATATCCTAAAACGCCAACAGTAACTTTCTCTCCTTGAGACAATTCCAGAATTTTCTTCTTCAAAATAGTTGTCCCTAATCTTTCCTTGCTGGAAATAAAAACGGAAGGCTGCAGTTCTTTGCTCTTCTCTTTCAATTCATCTATGTTGACCAAATCGCATTTATTGAGAACATATAATATCTTCTTGCCGGAAGAGCGTACCTTATACTCAATTTCTCTGTTTCTGGTCTCCTCCACGAATCTAGCATCAAGCACTTCGATGATGATATCTGCTTCTCTTAATACTTCATTGACATGTTTCCAGAACGATGGCATATGTGCATACCAGTATGCAAATTTATAAATATTCCTTGCAAATAAAGCTAATTATGTCTTCTGAAGAACACGACCAACTGCGGAGGCAGCACCTTCAGCTCATGGATGAATGCGTGCAGGATGCGAAATATATTGCCATCAAGCATGGGATTAATCAGGAGGATGTGATTGCGACATTAGCTGCAGCGTTGTTTAAAGCAAGAATCAATTCATAATAATCATAAAGTTAAGACAACTACTGGAGATTGTATTGTTTCCCGCCCGTCAGCAACTAGATCAGATTCTGAAACAAAAGTTATAGTAAAATTAACATTACTACACAAGATTTAAAAGAAGATTCTTGGTTCAAGGTTGTATGTCTTTTGCAAACGTAACCACATTTCTGAAAAAAATTGCTCCTTTGGCTAATCTTAGTAAAAAAGATATCAGAAAGTTAGAAACCCCAGATAAAGTTCTTAAAGCAGAATTAACCGTAAATGGAAAGAAATATCCAGCCTACCGAGTTCAATTCAATAATGCCAGGGGGCCATATAAAGGAGGTATCCGTTATCATCCTGAAGTTTCTGAGGATGAAGTGACCTCATTGGCGTTCTGGATGATTATAAAGACTGCAGTTACTGATCTTCCTTTTGGCGGTGGAAAAGGCGGGGTTACAGTAGATCCTAAAAAATTAAGCAAAAAAGAATTGGAAGAGTTAAGCAGAGCCTATGTCCGCGCTTTTTATAAGAATCTTGGTCCGGATACAGATGTTCCTGCGCCAGATGTATATACGACTCCTGAAATAATGGGTTGGATGCTGGATGAGTATCAAAAATTGATCGGAAAGAAAGCACCGGCGTTTATTACCGGAAAACCGTTGGAATTAGGTGGTTCTAAAGTGAGAGATATTGCTACTGCTCTAGGCGGAGTGTATGTCCTAGAAGAAGCAGTGAAGAAAACAGGATTGAAAGAGAAGAAAGTTGCAATTCAAGGTTTTGGCAATGCCGGGATGAACATGGCGCAACTCTTGGCAGAACGGAAATATACCATTGTGGCCGTTTCTGATTCAAAAGGAGGAATTTATGATCCAAAAGGTTTGGACATCAAGAAAGTAATCAAAGCAAAGGAAACAACCGGAACAGTGACTGAGTATGCCAAAGCAACAAAAATCAGCAACGAAGAGCTTTTGGAAAGCGATTGTTCCATACTTATTCCTTCCGCCTTAAGTGGAGTAATTACCAAGGAAATTGCTCCAAGGATCAAAGCAAAGATAGTATTGGAGTTAGCCAATGGACCGACCACACCGGAAGCGGACGAAATCTTATCAACGAGAAATGTATTAGTGCTGCCGGATATTTTAGCAAACTCTGGCGGCGTAACTGTTTCATACTTTGAGTGGGTGCAAAACAAGAAGAATGAATCTTGGAGTGAGCAGGAAATCAAGAAAAAGCTGCAGGAAAAGATGTTTTCGGCTTTCCAACAGATCTGGAAGGAATTTTCCGACGATAAAAAGAGCTTTAGGTCTGCTGCGTATGTTTTGGCATTGGAAAAAATTATTGCTGCGGAAAAAGATCGGAAGAGAATTTAAGTAACATTTAAATAGGTAAAAGTATTTACTTCTTTCATCATTTAACAAAAGAGGTGTATGATAGATGGCTAAGAAAGCAGCAAAGAAAAAAAAGCGAAGATAAATAGTAATTTTACTTTTCTTTTTTTTCTTTCTTCCTTCTTTTTCAAACCTTAATTCTATGGTTTTCTTAGAACAATTTTGCAAATTAGCAAAATTTTCTATAGAAACTTTGAAAAAAAGAGATTTTTGGGGTTCATCTTTTTACGCTAAAATATCGGCTATTTCAAAGTTTCTAAGATCATTTTGAATGTTTTTTCAAAATTATCTATAGAAAACAATAAAAAGGGCGGCTTATTTTGGCTTTTCATGAACAGAACCTTGATCAATCAACTTCATGAGCATCTAGATAAGGAAGTCTTACTCAAAGGATGGGTGCAGGACTTGCGAAACTTAAGCAAGATCAAATTTCTCATTCTCCGCGATAGAACTGGAGATATGCAGACTATTGCTTTGAAAGGAACAACTGATGAGGCTTCTTTTACTGCCATAGGCGATATTACTAATGAATCTGTGGTGGAGATTGTAGGAACACCTAAGAAAAACAAGGAATCCCGCTGGGGGATTGAAGTATTAATCAAGAAAATCACTGTTTTGTCCTCAGCAGCAACTCCTTTGCCCATAGATAACTCGGATAAAGGATTAACTCATATTGATAAACGGATTGATCACCGCTTCTTAGATACCAGAAATCTGAAAAAGCAGGCTATTTTCAAAGTACGGGGAAAAATCTCTAAGATTTTGACCAATTTCTTTGACAGTAAAGGGTTTACTAATATCAATACCCCAAAGATAACTACCATCGGAGTGGAATCGGGAGCAGAGCTGTTTATTCTAGATTATTTTGGAAAACCAGCGTATTTAGCTCAATCACCGCAAATCTACAAGCAGATGTTCGTCACCGGCGGCTTTGAACGAGTGTATGAGTTAGGTCCAGTGTTTAGAGCTGAGAGATCACATACTACTCGGCATCTGACTGAATTTACTGGTGTAGATTTTGAGATGGGTTTCATCGATGATTACGACGACGTCATGGATTTGATTGAGGAAATGTTTGTGAATCTTATGAGCAATTTGTCAAAAGAAGCTGTTGAGGAACTGAAGACTTTAGGGGTTGAGTTGGTTGTTCCCAAGAAAATTCCAAGAATTACCATGGATGAGGCTAAGAAAATGCTGGCCAAGTCAAGTCACTCCGTTCGTGACGTTCCTGGCGGAACGAAGGGAAAGAAGTATGGCAAGGACGAGGATCTTGATGCGGAAGGGGAACGATTGTTAGGAGAATTGGTTAAAGAGAAATACGGTTCAGAATTCGTTTTTATTACCCTATTCCCAGCAGCAGTCAGAGCTTTCTATCATATGAAACCGGAAGGAAAGGCTGATGTTACCAAATCATTTGACTTGCTGTTCAATGGAGTAGAGATCAGTACCGGAGCACAGCGGGAGCATCGCTATGAAATTCTCAAGAAGCAGGCTAAAGCGAAAGGGTTGGATTTGGATAAAATGGAAGAGTATGCGGAAATCTTTAAGTATGGAGTTCCACCGCATGGCGGAGCGGGATTTGGACTGGACAGGATTACCCAAAGGTTATTGAAGTTGGACAATGTTAGAGAAGCGGTATTGCTGCCGAGAGATCCGGAAAGGACGAAGCCTTGAGGTGGAACATGTTCTACGACCCTCTTCAAAAAAAACTAAAACAAATGGAAGAAAGAAACCCCTCTTTAAACGACTACCACAAAAGTATTGGGGAAGAACTAAGAGACAGGATTTACTTTTTCGTTCGCCATTTGCGAGGAGACGTTGAATATGTCCGAAAGTGGACCTGGGAGTCATTAGGTGTTGCAAATCTCGTCGAAGAGCACAGAGAATATGAAGGTCGCCCTATTATCCTGCATTCTCCGCATCCAGATGTAGTTAAGCGGACTATTGAAGCTACGATACGACAAAATAATGAGCTTATCAATACTAATCTTAAATACAAATAAAGACGCTACTTAACTTCAATCCCATTCAAAGTCTTTAAAGCATTTATATACTAGTTTTGTTTTCCGTATTTTACGATAGATAAATGGAGGCATAACCATGACCATTAAAGAACAATTAGTCCGGGAAGCGGTGTTATTGCCCAGGGATCCGGAAAGGACGAGACCGTAAAGATATGGGGGGTTATTAAAAATGAAAAATTTTTATCTAAAAAATGAACAAGTTGCAGCTCTTGATGGAGTGGTTGAGGAAGCAACAGGATATGCTAGCAACTCTCCCTTTCAGGTTGGCCAATATTCTTTAGAATTAAAACTTGATACTTTCGAGAGACCAGTTGTTATTCCAGCTGCTTACAATCTCAGAATAAACAAGGGAGAAAAAGTAAGAGTATACTCAAGACTAGGATTTGATAGACCAGTTGATGGTTGCGGTGGTTTAATTAAAATTAATGCTCTACAGGTAATGAAAGAAGGAGAAGTTGTATTTCAGTATATTGGTGCTGAGGGTGGAGATTTTAAAGAATAAATTTCATTTTTAACTTCAATCCCATTCAGAGTGATTATAGGATTTTGCTCTACAAAGACAGAAAAGCTAAAATTCTTAAACATAGTTTTACTCTTTTTCACATAATCTGTATATCTGGCTGAAGAATGTTTGTGCGTTCTTTATGCTTTCCTATGCTGGCTCTTGATTCGCTTGAGGTATTCTTCTGTAAGTAAATTTTCCTCGCTTATCTTTTTCCAGCTCAAAGATGTGTAAGAGGGTATCTGCTTTTAGGATCATATTTTGATATATCTTCAATAATTCAACATCAACTACTCCTTTAGTAACGAGCTTTGAAAATTCCTCAAATGTTTTCTTATGTTCTTCTGGAGCTTTGGTCTTAATGCCTTTCAACAAAAGATACGCTTTTGCAGCGTAGAATATAGAGTAATATGCATGAGAAATTGTTGCGCTGTAGTAAGTATCTTCTTTCATTCCAAATACTTCAAGCTGCATCTTTTGGTCATCACTGATCTTTTTAATCATGATTGATAGATTTAACTCGTTTTGAGCTCTAGCAAGATAAATCTTATATTCGAAATCCATGTTTCATCCCCTCATTGATGATCTCATAAAAAATAGTGTGGTTGTGAACAGCCAAATGTTTTCTCACTATCTGTTTGCCTAGATTTTCTTCCTTAACAGCCAGCATCTTAAGCATTTCTGTTTTGGGAATGACATGAACATCCATTTTAAGAGCACTTTTTAGATTGGCATTATTAACTGAAGCTTCTATCTGCTTTCTATTCTTTTCGTTTTCAATAAATATTGCCAGGTCTAAATCAGAATCCTTCTTCTGTTCATTGACTGCATAGGACCCAAAAATAACCATTGAATAAAAGGGAGTATCTTCGGATAGCTCTTTTTTAATTGTTTTTAAAGCAATTTTAGCAAGAGGATGAATTCTGTTGATATTGCACAAGGCAATATAATAAAATGCCAACTCGTTCTCCAAATTAAGCGTCAAAAGGCCGGATTTCCCAACCTTCTTTTCGATTAACACTTCTTCTTTTTTTAGAAGGTTTATAGCTAAAGCTAAGGCATTATTTGATTTCTCTCTTGATTCTTTTTTTATCTCTGTTCTGGTGTGTTCTGCAAAAGGCTTCTTTGCGAACACTTCGAATAGTTTTAGTTGTTTGGCGGTTATCATTTTTTAACCACTTTATTGGTTTATATGAACCATATTATTGGTTATTTATATGTTTTTCGCTTTAGAAAGTTGGCGGAATTGATTATTTTAAAGGTTACGCCGGTGATATTGGAACAAAAACTAAGTCTTAACCTCTTAACTTCAATCCCATTCAAAGTCTTTAAAGCATTTATATATTAGTTTTAATTTTCTATGTTTAGGATAGCAAATGGAGGTATAAACCATGACTATTAAAGAACAATTTCAAAAGATAAAGGAGAACTGGCTTATTGTGTTATTGTTAGCAGCAGTATTAGTGCTGTTTATTGGTTTGCCGGCAACGGAAACTTTACAGCAAGGAGTATTTCAAGGAGGATTCGCGGAAATGGCTTACGGCGGAATAGCTGCGGATTCAAAAATGGGAATCGGTATGCCTTCGCCGATATACGATAGCGGATTTGCTCCTGAAGCAGCTGATAGAAAGATCACAAAAACCGCCTCTCTGATTACAGAAGTAGAAAGGGGAACATTCAAAGATGCTGAAAGCAAGTTGAAAAGTATTGTAAAGACTGCTGATGCGTTTTTATTGAACGAAAATGCCCAGAAGTATGATTATGGTGATGGACGAAGATCGTATTATTCTGGCACGTACACCATTAAAGTAGAAGAAGAGAAGTATGCTGCAGTAGTATCGCAACTTAAAGAAATCGGGGAAGTAACGTCATTCAGCGAGAGCGCAGATGATATCACCAAACAATTTGTGGATTTGGAAAGCGAATTAGCTTCTGAGAAAGAACGATTAGCTCGCTACAAGCAGATGTTAGCTGAAGCAACCACGGTAGTGGATAAAATTGAACTAAGCGATAGAATTTTTAACCAGGAACGAACCATTAAATTCTTGGAAGACCAGCTTAAGAATGTTGGCACACGAGTGGAATATTCCACCCTTTATGTAACCATTACTGAGAAGCAGTCCGAGTATGTTGACGCGGTGTTGGTGAAGTTTTCAGAACTGGCAACTGGATTCATTCAAAGCTTGAACAGCCTGCTGAAGTTAGTAGTGGGATTACTTCCATATGCTGTTGTGGCAGTATTGGCTTGGTTGGGATGGAAGAGATCCAGGAAAACTGACACAAATAAGAAGAAGTAAACTTTATTTTTTATTTAATTTTGATTTTTTCTCTGATCAATTCTACAACTACATAAATCACTAAAGCAGCCATACTTCCTACCAAAAACCATAAAGCAATATCTGGTTGTTGAACAATTGCAGCTTCTTGGGCCAATTTCATAGCCGGAGCGGCATCAGCAGCCAAAGATTCTGCTGCTTCAAATGCTGGAACTGTCTTGGAAGTACTTTGAATCAATTTTATCACCGCGCTAATTCCTAAAGCAGCAATCGCAGCAGGAAGAATTCCTTTCAATTTCTCCTTCAATCCGGAAACAGCTTTCGGAGCGATAATGATATATTTATTTGCTAATTTGTAATGCAGTACTTCCCGCCCTTTTTGGCTGTAATGGAATTCTTCTGCGATGATGAGATGAGCTTCCTGCAGTTTTTGCAAGTGGTAATGAACGGTAGAGATGGGCAGATTGAGCAATTTGGCGATATTTGCTTCCGTATCTTCTTTATCTGCTAGATGGTTGAGAATCTTTCTGCTGGTCTCGCTGGTGATCGTTTCTGCCAGCTTCTTGGTCTTTGGCTCGTTCAGGTCCACTAAAAGGAAGTTTGATTTTGCCATAGTTTTGTATAAGCAAGTTACTTTAAATATATTCTGATAACTTCAAGCAGAATTGAAACTTAGTAAAAGATTCATATTAGAATATTTTATTCAATAAGGTTTAATAAGGTTGTAAAACTTTATTTTTGTATGAAAGCAAATCTGAATAAAGCAAAGATTGCTGAATTGTGGAAAGAATTGCTCAGAGAGGTTGGGGAAGATTCAAATCGAGCAGGTTTGCAAGAAACGCCTTTACGCATCGCTTCTATGTATGAGGAGGTTTTCCGCGGTTATAATGCAGAATGCAAACCGAAAATTACCACTTTTCCTAACGGGGAAGATGGCATCATTTACAATCAGATGATTATCGATCAGGGTACTTTTCATTCTTTCTGCGAGCATCATGGATTACCATTCTTCGGAAGATATTGGTTCAGTTACATCCCTCAGCCGCAGGGAAAGATCATCGGCCTTTCCAAAGTAGCGCATCTGGTGCATTTCCATTCCGCAAAGCTGCAAATACAGGAACGATTGGTAAAAGATATCATTGATGATCTCTGGAAAGCCCTTTCTCATGAAAGCATTGAACCGAAAGGCATGGCTTTAGTCCTGAAAGCAAAGCATCTCTGTAAAACTATGCGCGGCGTGCGGCAGGAAGGAGAAATGATTACTATTGAGCTACGCGGTTTATTCAAAGAAGATCAAAAAACTAGGCAGGAATTTTTCAGTTTCGTGCAAGAGGGAAGACATGGATAAGATAATGGTGAAAGGAGCGAAATTTGATCTGCACATTGGAGTTACTGAAGAAGAACGGAAGACCAAGCAGCCTATCCTGATGGATCTGACCTTATTTTTTGATATCGCAGAAGCAGCCTCCCGGGATGATATCGAAAAGACGATCAATTATGCCCTAGTCTGCAAACGGATAAGTACCGTACTAGCCGCTAAAGAATACAAATTACTAGAGACAGCGGCGGAGGCGACGGCAAAGGACATCTTAACCTTATTCGGAGCGAAGAAAGTAGAGATCTGCATCAAAAAGCCGAATGCCTTGCGCATTGCCGATTACACCGCGGTGGAGATTGTACGAGAGAAATGATCCAGGCCTATATTGGATTGGGTTCAAACATCGGAGATAGGGAAAAAAATATTGAAAATGCAATTAGTTTGCTTACAGAAAAATTTCCAATTATAAACCGCTCTTATCTCTATGAAACTGAACCAGTAGGATTTAAAGAGCAGGATTGGTTTCTTAATTGCGCGATCGGTATTCAAACTATGTACCCTCCGCTGGAACTGCATGCTGATCTGCAGCGGATCGAGAAAGAAATGGGCCGCAGCAAGGAGATAGTCAATGGACCAAGAATAATAGATTTAGATTTATTGTTGTATGATAATCTTATTCTGAAAACTGGAAATCTGCAGATACCCCATCCGCGCTTCCATGAACGACGGTTTGTATTAGTTCCATTAGCTGAAATTGCCGCAGAAATAACCCATCCAATCTTACAAAAAAGTATTGGTGAATTGCTAGCAGAATTAGGTGAAAATGATGACCAAGTACATCTGTACAGAAAAGATAGATGTTGATGAAGTAGTAAGAAAGTTATACGATTTCTCAACATTAGGAGCATTATCGATACCAGGATTCTTGACAGAAGAAGCGCGAAAAGAGTTACTAACAGGAATAAAAGATTCTGAACATCTTTTTATCACGGTGGAACGGGAGAAGAAAAAATCAGGAGTGATACAAGAGATGAAAACATTTTATCTGGAACGATTGGCGGAAGGGGAACTCTCCCGAACCTTGCAGGATGCTGTTGCTAACTTGGCCGCAGAATATGCAGAAATGTATGAGCATTTAGCAGAAAAGGCGCATTTTACCTCGCGAAGGTTCAATTCTATCGGTGTTCACCATTACTGGGTTGGTTCAGCAGGAATAACGCCGCATCAGGATTATGCAGCAGACATGGATTTAGTAGCAAGTTTTGTGCTGCAGGGAAATGCTCCTTTCGGTGTATGTAAAAATCGGCAAAAGGATGGTGCGGTATATCTGGAAGCTTCTCCGGGGACACTCATTTTTATGAGAGCAGCACGGAATGAACAAGAACAACCGGCAAGACCATTTCATTTTCTGGAAGGGTCTGTAGCAGAAGAAAGATATAGTATTCTCATTAGGAACCGAGCGGCTAAAAAGATGAAAGAGCTGGAGTATTGATGTTAAACTTTGATAAGGTTCTGATCCAGGGAATCCTGAACGTCACTCCTGATTCTTTTTCTGACGGAGGAAAGTATACAGACGTTGAGAGAGCAATAGGACATGCTAAGAAAATGGTCGCTGAGGGAGCAGATATTCTTGATGTAGGCGGTGAAAGTTCCCGACCAGGAGCTGTTCCCATTTCTGTGCAGGAGGAAATGGACAGAGTTCTTCCTATTGTTGAAAGATTGATACGAGAGATTAATATACCTATTTCCATCGATACCTACAAACCAGAAGTTGCTGAAGCTTGTCTTAAAGAAGGAGTTTCTATCGTCAATGATATCCAAGGGCTGCGTAATCCGGCGATGAGGGAAGTTGTTTCCAGATATGATGTTCCAGTTATTATCATGCACATGCCAGGAACTCCGCAAACCATGCGCGGATATCAGTATAAGGATGTGGTTGAAGAAGTTAAAGGTTATTTACGCGAACGGATTGACGAAGCGCATGTTGATAGTGTATACAAAATCATCATTGATCCTGGGTTGGGATTCGGTAAAACTCCGGAACAGAATTATGAAATTTTGACACGTCTTGCTGAGTTTGAGAATTTAGGCTGCCCTATTCTGATCGGACCATCCAGAAAATCATTTCCAAATGGAATGAAAACATTGGAAGCGGTTGCATTGGGAATTAAGAATGGAGCGAATATTGTGAGAGTGCATGATGTTGGTAAAGTGAAGAAGTATTTAGGGAAATGAAATTTTATTTTGATTCATTTATACCCAAATTTCTTATCGTATTTCTTGTGATCAATGATATTTAAAACAAAAGCAATGATTTCAATCTCTGTTTCTCCGTCAGTGCTCCCCCATTAATACTTAATAAAAAATTTTCTTACAATTCCAATCCCTGAGCAATTGCTTTCCTTAATTTCTGATTGGTGTTATGAATCCAGGTAATTCCTTTCAAAGTGACAGCTATTTTATTGCTTTCTTCTAAGTATTGAAGAATCAGCATTAAAGTATTATG
>ERZ1292623.4150-Hain-H51-01um-R1-4150-length-11969-cov-4_pt1 | contig 11969 bp, 11 predicted proteins | sample MGYA00564398_ERZ1292623 | MGnify/ENA primary metagenome ERZ1292623 (study PRJEB36523, sample SAMEA6512633) | groundwater metagenome | collected 2019-01-07 | study: AquaDiva: Metagenomics assemblies of 32 groundwater samples | reverse complement strand
GTGCGAATTAGAGAATACACCAACTTTCTTAATACTTTCTACTGACTACTTGCTACCTCCTATCATCAAGTGCCTGATTCGCCAATCTATCCGCCCGCTTATTCTGCTCCCGAGGAATATGATGAAAAGTCACTTTCTTAAAATCCAACCTCAAATTCCAAACTTCAATAAAAAGCGGCTGCAAATCTGGTTCTTTGATTTTATAAATCCCATTCAACTGTCGGACAATCAACTCCGAATCCATCCTCACCTCAAGCTCCGCCTCTTCCGCTTTCTTTCCTCCCAAAAGCGCTTTGGCTTTTTTAAGCGCGAACACCAAAGCCAAATACTCGGCCTTATTGTTCGTCATCTCCCCCAAATACTCCGAATACTCTTTATCCCCCACCACCACGCCAAGTGCAGCAGGTCCAGGGTTGCCACGAGCCCCCCCATCGGTGTAGATAATCAACCGGTCCCCTTTATCACCCCCACCACCGAATAGTTTTTGAGATTTTTTAACCATAAAAATGTTTAATAAAGATCCGCTAAGTTTTCTTGAAGAAGCTCTCGCAGGCGCGAAAAGCTAGGTCTCGCGAAAGCGAGTTTTCATGCCGAGAGGCAGCGGGCAATTTTCGCAGGAAAAATTGAACCGCGATTCTGAAAGAAAACTTAGCAGGACGAGTCATTTATTTAAAATCTCAATCAACTCATTCACAATTTTCATCGCCGCCTTCTTATCTTTAATTCCCGTAATCCCCGCCGCCCGCGCATGCCCCCCCGCTTTAAATCCATACTTCTCTCGCACTAACTTTCGCAAATCGTGTTTATGCAAATTGAGCTTCCAAGGATTCGCTCCCACTGCTACCCGAAAAACTTTCCCGCTCCTGAGCATTGTCACGATATAACTCAAACTCGGCACTAGAAAATGTGGCGCAAATCGCACCCGTTCCACCTGACCCGCACTCAAATCAATAAAACACACCTTATCAAAAACCTGTAAGTTTTTTCGATGGTATGCCAAACTTTTCGTGATTTTTGCTCGCACCACCTTAACCACCGCCACTACTCGCTTATCCTTTGCCACCTTAACCAAATCCTTCCGACTCAACTCCTCAATCATCCATCTAATCGGATCTCCATCATGAGACTTTTGATCAAGATAGCTATCAATCTGAAGCGCCGGCTCCTTAAGATCAATAGTGTCTTTGGCCGACTTATACTTCGCCGCATCCACAACATCCGCCCACTTCACCAAGTCCTTAATATGCTTCACTGGTTTGTACCCAAACTTTTTTACCAAAACCTCATAAACCAAATGACAGCAAGATTCATACTTAAAATTTAAATTTAAGTATTTCGTCCGCTTAAATTTCTTTTCCCAATCCGGCCGAATGAAGGTTGTTAAATGATGATCAAAAAAGTACTCGGCTTTTGGATGATAATAAAAATCGAAAATCACCACCGAGTTTTTAGACTTTTTAACCATTGCGTCCCACTGCGGCCGGATGTAATGATCCACCGCAAAATAATTCGCCACTGAATCCCCTCTCAATCGAAGAAAATCTAAAAACACCGCCGCTGAAACCCGACCATCAAAGTCATTGTGAAAATACAAGTCATATTTCATAGACTTAAGTGTAAACTGTAAATATCAAAGTTAAAAATTACAATTCAAAATTTAAAATTACCTTCGACCTTTCAAAGTCAGAATTCCAGCTGCAATAACATTGGCAATTTCGTTAAGCTCATTGGCTAACCACTCTAACTCATTTTTATCACCCTTACCAAATCTCTAAGTAGAGTAATCCAAATTTTAGACTCATTGGCAGATTTCAACGAATGGGTAAAAAAGTTGATAAAATCCTTCCTTGAGCTAGCCGAATTGGCTTCAACGTAATTTGCTAAAATACTTGTCCCGCTTCTTAAAAGCTGTTTCCCTATAACACTGCAGACTGAATCCCTTGGAAGCTTATCAATAAACCTAATCAACCTCAAAACCCAGTCATAAAGCCTTTTTCTAAATTCACTTTTAAAATTTACATTGTCATTTTTCATTTTGAGATTTAAATTTTAAACTTCCTTCCAGTGCTTTCAACCCCGGAAGAGTCTTTCCTGCCAAAAAGTCTAACATAGCCCCTCCTCCTGTCGAAATAAAGCTAAACCCTTTATCAAGCCTGTGCTTTTTTAAAAATTCCACCGTCTCCCCTCCTCCCGTCACCGAAAAACATCTCTTGTTTTTAACAATCGCCTTCGTTATTGCCAGAGTTCCTCTGTCAAAAGGCTTTTTCTCCACGAACCCCATCGGACCGTTCCAGATGATCGTCTTGGCTTTCTCAATTCTTGAAACATAGAATTCGACTGTTTTTGGTCCGATGTCCAAGATTTTATCTCCCGAAACGCCGTAATCAATCGGCAAAACCAAATTTTTGTATTTCAAAATAGGTCTAAAACTTTTCGCACCCTCTCGATCCGCCAAAGACTTTTTGATATCGTAGCCCGAAGTCAAAAGCAAAGTATTGGCCGCCGCTCCACCTGTTAAAATGGTGTCTGCTTTTTTATTGAAAAACTTAATTAACTCCACCTTATCACTTGCTTTTCCGCCGCCCACTATGAGCAAAAGCGGTCGAACCGGACTCTTCATTACTCTAGTTAAATGCGTTATTTCTTGCTCCAACCCCAATCCCGCATAACTCGGCAAAAATTGAGTAATCGCCAAAACCGAAGCCGCTGCCCGATGCGAAACCGCAAACGCTTCGTTCACGTAAAAATCCCCCAAGCCCGCCAAATCTTTCGCGAGTTTTAAATCATTTGATCCTTCGCCTTTCAAAAATCGAATATTTTCCAAAACAAAAACTGATCCTCTCGGCGCCTCCTGAATCTCACGCTTGATCTCCGAAAAACGAAAATGCGGTATAAACCGCACTTTTTTCCCCAAAAGCCGAGCCAACTTTTCCGAATCTTTCTTTAAACTAGACTTTTTTTCTATACTATTTGGTCGTCCCTTGTGACTCAAAACTAAAACTTTACAACCATTTTTTATCAAAAATTTCAAAGTCGGAATCGCCGTCGCCATCCGCCAATCATCTTCGGTATTAAAATCCAACCGCACCACCGCCGTCTGACCTAACTTTTTTGATCCAACCTTGCTTAAATATTTAATCATAGTATGCCCCTACTCTGCTTTCATTCGATTCTAACATTCTAACACTCCAACATTAAAACATTACAGTACCTTCCTTTACTCCCTCAGCCTCTGATAAATCCCTCGCTCGATTTCTTGTCGATCCTGACCATACTTCATTCTCGAATATTCTTTAAGTTTCGCCGCTAATTCTGAATTGCCGTTTTCAACCGGCAAAGTCTTGAGATTGAACGGTTTAGAAGTTTCGCCATTAATTAAAATTTTTACAAAAGCGTTAAAGTTATCAATATTTACCAAGTCATTTCGATCAAAAATCGGTTCAAACTGTTTCAAAAGAAACTCCGCATCCTGCGGTCCCACTCGAAAAACAATCTGGCTCCCGACGTTGCCAAAAACCGCGTCTCTGATTTTCTCCTCCAGCTGGGCAATAAACTGATGCGCCATTGTTAGACTTAATCGATATTTCCTCGCTTCTGAAAGAATCGTCGCGATCGAGTCGGTCGTAAAATTCTGAAACTCATCGATGTACAAATTAAAATCTTTCCGCTGATTCGCATCCGCAATATCCACCCGAGACAACGCCGCCATCAAAATCTTACCCGTAAAGACCATCCCCAAAAGCCCCGCGTTAATATCTCCAATCCTTCCTTTTGATAAGTTCACCAACAAAATCTTTCCCTCATCCATCGCCTGTCTAAAATTAAATGCCGACTTCGCCTGTCCGATAATCGGCCGCAGATAATCATTAGAAATAAAATTATTAAATTTCGAAGTAATATACGGCGTCATATTTGCAAGCGACGCCTCCCCTCCCGCTTTAATCGCTTCCTTCTCCCAGAAATCAATCACCACTGGATTGTGAATCCTAGCCAATTTCCGCTTGCGAAACTCCACGTCCGTAAAAATTCTTGGCACTTCAATTAAAGTCGCTGGTTCGTTCGGCAAATCTTCCATAAGCAAAAGCAAGGCGTTTCGCATATACTGCTCAAACATCGGCCCCATTGTCTCTTGCGAAAAAAGTTTATTAAAAATACTCTGCATCTCGTTCACGATAAAAGTCTTCTCCTCCGGCCGATCAAAATTATAATCGAGCATGTTAAGCCCCAATGGATGATCCAACTGCCCCGGATCAAAATAAATCACATCCTCCATCCTCTCTGGTGGAATATGTCCCAATGCCTCCTCGACTAAATCTCCGTGTGGATCAATCATCGCCACTCCTTTCCCTTGCTTGATATCCTCAATAATCATATTGGCGAGCAAAGTGGACTTACCCGTTCCAGTCTGCCCGATAAGATAAATATGCCGCCGCCGATCTTCATCCGTCACATAAACTGGTTTTAACTCGCCCCGAAAACTGCTTTTACCAATCAAAACCCCTTGAACAGGAATATTCGAAGGCGGCGGCGCTTCTTTTGACTTCAACCACTTTACTCTCGGCGTCTCTGTGCTCGAAGACGGGAAGTGATAAAAACTCGCAATCTCCTCGCTGTTTAGGGTCATCGCCTGTGAATTTTCAAAATTGCGAAAACTGAAATCATAAACAATATCTTTGGTATTTTTAGCTTTTACCACTTTAAAATCATTTCGCCTTGGCGCGCCAAACTGCGAGAATCCCGCCAAAACGCCGTCCAAAACATCATTGGCTTGAAACGGTGTCGCGGCCGACGCCAAAACTCTCACATTCACCTGGAAAATTGGCTTAGCAATCTTAGCTTCAATCGCTTTCACTCCCTCTTCGTCCACAATTCTCGTCCCCCCTTGCTTAGCCTTCTCCATATCCTCCAGCTTTTTCGTATTTATTGCGTCAGTGAAATCGGATAACTTTATCTTGGCGCCGCTAAAAATTTCCTCCCAAGTCTGGCCTTTTTTAAAACTTTGGATGATTTCAAGCGCGCGCTTCTTAAAATCCGCCACCCCCGGCCTAATCACAATCTGAAGCGCCGCCCCCTCACCCACTTCCATCACCTTTGAAAATCCTCCGATAATTGAAGAAAATGTATCCGCCTCCACTTCTTTATAAGTTTTGATCGGCAAAAACATCGATTCATGCTGTTTTAAATACGCCGCCGCCACCACTCCCTCGGGGTTAAAAATGTTGTAGTCCGCCGCCGCTGGTTGAACCACCGCGCCGCTCCAAAGCCCTTGAATTTGTTTCGCCGCTACTTCGCTGTAAATTTTCGGCACCGCAATGTAAAAATGGATTTCCTCGCCAATATGCGGCACCGCCGCTTCAAAAATAAAAGGTTTTTTTGTGTTCGCGAAACTCGAAACTAATTGTTCAAATTTGTTGATTTCAATCCGAAAATCTTTTTCTCTGTCGTTGCCCAAAGTTTCATTTTTCGGAATCCGAACCAAAAAAAGACCTAAATTAACCGCGTCAAATAAATTCCGGCGGCGAAAATATTGGAAAAGAAAATACAAGCCCACTCCCGCAACCCCCCCAATCACAAACACCGCAATAATTATAAGTGTCATCTATTTTAAAAGTTTCCCTTCCTTCTTCTCATCTACCTACCTAAACCCTATTGGCTATTGGCTAAACCCTATTTGATGATCCCCCTCTTCTTAAACTCGTCATAGAGCTGGCCCGTTAAAGCGTCATGAAACGCGTCTAACACGAATGGATTTGATTTCATCGCTTCTTCTGACGCTTTCACCACTCCATCTTTAAACGCCAAACTTAAAAGTTGCTCTACCTCCAGCTTAGCCGCCGGTGGCGCCGAGTTCAAATTTGAAAGCGGATCATCGTCGTCTTGGACTTTGGCTTCATCATCCCTAACCGGCGCCGAAGGCGCCATTGCCTGAATACTCCTCTTTAAAACCTCTCGCTCGTTAAAATTTGACGCCTCTGGGCTTTCTTGGTGCTTTTGAAGATCTTCAGCCATCCTCTGCATATCCGCCTCCATCGCCTCGCTCTTAAATTCTGGGGAAAACTGATCTGGCATTGGTTTGAGTTATAATATGAATAGTTTTTGAAAACTAACAAAACACGACCGGCTTGTTAGTTGCCATCAATCCTATTGGTTGATGGAATTTATTTTGTTTCATTATACCAAATGCAGTTACTAATTACGAATAAAGATACAAATATACTAATCCAGAAATCCTCATGAAAAACTCTTCTGAATTTCGTTCTACTCACTACTCACTACTCACTACTTACTACTCTTTATGACACGATACATTTTCGTCGTTGGTGGAGTCATGTCGGGAATCGGCAAAGGCATTGCCACTTCTTCAATCGCCTCACTTTTAGAAAATCGTCACTACAACGCCACCGCCGTCAAAATTGATCCCTACATCAACGTCGACGCCGGCACCATGAATCCAATCGAACACGGCGAAGTTTTCGTCACCGAAGACGGCCTTGAATCTGACCAAGATCTCGGCAACTACGAAAGATTTTTAAATAAAAATATCTATCGCGCCAACTACATGACCACTGGGTTGGTCTATAAAACCGTCATCGAGGCTGAACGCGCGTTAAAATACGAAGGCAAGTGCGTTGAAGTTGTTCCCCATATTCCCGAAGAAGTCATTCGCCGCATCAAACTCGCCGGACGAAAATCAAAAGCGGATTTTGTTTTAGTTGAAATCGGCGGCACCGTCGGCGAATACCAAAACATTTTATACCTCGAAGCCGCCCGTATGATGAAAATTGAGAACCCTAACGCGGTTCTTTTTGTTTTAGTGAGCTACCTGCCTGTCCCTGGCAGTTTAGGCGAAATGAAAACCAAACCCACCCAATACGCTGTTCGCACGCTTAACTCCGCCGGCATCCAACCCGACATCATCATCGCCCGATCTTCTTTACCACTAGACGAACCCCGTAAGAAAAAACTTTCTATTTTCTGCAACATCCCCGCCGAAAATATTATTTCCGCCCCCGATGTAAAAAGCATTTACGAAGTTCCCATTAATTTTGAACGCGAGCAACTGACTTTAAGAATTTTGAAAAAATTTGGCGTTCAAGCCAAGAAAAACGGCCACACACCTTGGGCCAAACTCCTCCAAAAAATCGCCCGAGCTAAAAAAGAAGTTAAAATCGGCATCGTTGGTAAATACTTTGAAACCGGTAAGTTTACGCTTTCCGACTCATATATCTCCGTCATCGAGGCCATCAAACACGCCTCTTGGGCCGAAGGCGCTATTCCTAAAATCGATTGGTTGAACGCCAAGGATTACGAAACCAACCCCAATGCAGTCAAAACCCTATCTCAATACGACGGCATTATTGTTCCTGGCGGTTTTGGCTCTAGAGGCGTTGAAGGCAAGATTAAAGCCATCAAATATGCCCGTGAACACAAAATTCCCTACTTTGGTCTTTGCTACGGCATGCAGCTCGCGACTGTCGAATTTGCCAGGCATATCGCCGGTATGAAAAACGCCAACTCGACTGAAATCAATCCTAAAACTCCCTATCCGGTAATCGATATCCTCGTTGAGCAAGTCAAAAATTTATCGGAAAAAACTATGGGTGGCTCCATGCGACTTGGCGCCTATAAGTGCAAGCTTCAGAAAAATACCATCGCCTTCAAAGCCTACGGCAAACCCCTAATCAGCGAACGCCATCGCCATCGCTATGAAGTTAACAATAAACTCCGCGAAAAATTAGAAAAAACCGGCCTAACTTTTTCCGGGCTTAACCCCGAAAAAAATCTTGTCGAAATTATCGAATTAAAAAATCATCCTTTCTTTGTCGGCGTCCAATTTCACCCTGAACTAAAATCTCGTCCCTTCGAACCCCATCCTTTGTTCTTAGAATTCATCAAAGCTTCATTGAAGAAAAAGTAAAAGCGCCCGGGATATTCTCCGAGCGCTTCTTGTGATCGAAACCGTGAACCCACAAACTACGCCTGAGCGTACGGCGCACTAAGACTACTATCCAAAGGCACCGAACTATTGGCTGGCGTTGTCACTTCTGGTGCTTTCCTCGACGAAGGTTTTTCGGGAGTTAAGGGTAAGGGCAGAACAAATCCTAATTCCCTAACGGACGCCTCAAGCTTCTCCCGTGTTGCCGCCAAATTGGGCGATCCCGCGAATTGCTTTGACTTCAAGATCCCTTGTTGAGCGTCTGAAATGGCCGCCAAAAGTCCCTCGATTTTTTTGCCGGCTAATGGGAACCACCTCCCCATCGCCGCCTAGGCCGCAGCTAGATTGAGTAGGAATCTCCAGTAGGACCACCGGCGACAATAAGCTCCCCAGATACGCCTGGTCGGCTCCAAGAATAAATCATTGTTTGGGTACATAATCCCATCCCCAGACAAGTACGTTCCTGACTCATAGAGGCTGATAGATCTCCATGCCCAGGGAAATCCTGAAGTTCCTGCATGCACCAAGAAAACGTTCCAGGTTCGCTTTTCGGCATTGGTAACGTCTCTCCATTTAAAAGAAACCTGCGATCTCCATCCAGTCGGAGAAATAGTGATCCATTCTCCTTTCTTGTGTGGATGATGAAAGCCAGGATAGTAATGAACTGTCACCCGCTCGCACTTCGAACAACGGATGAGGATCGCTGGAAAAACACCTCCTGACCCAAAATGTCTCCAAAGCCAACTGTCCCAAGGAAATTTTGGAACCAGTATCGACTTCTCTCCTTGTTCGATATCAGATACGTCCCCTAAAAGAACGTACTCCGATTTTTTGTGATCCGGACATAAATTCGCCGGCAACGTCACTGTTTCGATTAAACCTTCCATTTCAAAACCTCCTCGTTTTGGTTCTTCCTTGATCTATTTCAACCAAGGCCGCGCCAAAAATAAGAAAGTCCACTCGTCTAGGCGTAATTGCCCGAACCGAGAATCTCATTATGAAATCCCCCTTCAGCTCCAAGATGAGCCAGCGAGTTTCGTGCTTCCTGAATCATACTTAATATTCTTATTGTGTCAAAAAAGGAGCAGTTCGTTTGAATCTGCTCCTGTTTAAATTCCCCTCGCCTAAAGGCTGTTCAGTTTAGCACACACCGGTTACCCCAGTTTGTGGTCAACACCTTTTGACTCAGGGAACTCGAAAAGAACTCTATCACTTTATTGAATAAAATCAAGAAAAAAAGAGGGGCAGTTCGGCATCCCAAACCTCTCCCCTCTGTTATGCAATTCTCCGACAAGACAAGATAGAAGCTGCCCGGCATCACTACCTCGTACTTTGCCTAGAGAATTTGTGGTCAATCATATCATAACTTTAAAACAAATCAAAAAAAGCGAGCCGTTTCCGGTCCGCTTTTTTTCTTAACCTTTTGCTTAATACTTAATACTATATACTAACTACTTCAACATTCGTATTAGGCTGCCTATGCCCCTTTTGCCGATTTTTCCCAAGAGCAAAGCGATTGGTTTAAAAATCGAACACCCCGCCGTAGCTTTAGCGTAGGCGGGGTCAAATTAAACTTTATTTATCTCTACCTGCGTATTAGGCTGCCTGTGCCCCTTCTTCTTTCTATACCTCGTTTTAGAGTGATATCTAAAGATAAGCTTCTTCTCGTCTCGGCCATGTCCCGCCACCTTCGCCTCCACTTTCGCTCCATCAATATACGGCGTTCCAATCTCCACTTTATCTCCATCCACCATCAAAAGCACCTTATCAAAAGTAAAAGCCCCCCCAGATTCGGCTTTTAATCGATCGATTCTTAACTTGTCGCCATCCGAAACAACGTACTGTTTTCCCCCCGTTTCAATGACTGAAAACTTTTTCATAGTTTTGGTAAAAAAATAGCCTCCTCTATTGGCTAAACCAAGTTGGCTAGTTCACGGATATAATAGCCGCAAAGTAGATAAAAATCAAGACCGCTAAGAAAATCGTGAAAATCGAGCTTAATCTCGCCCAAAACCGGCTCCTCTCCTCAAGTTCCGCTGAGATAAAAAAGTTAATCACCAAAACCAAAAGTCCAAAAACTAAAACCTTCAAAAACTCCCCAACCTCCCCCGCTCGCGTCACTCCCTCAACCTCGTTATAAAGAATCACCACTGGCACTTCAATCACACGTAACTTTAAATAAGCCCAAAGCCACCCTCCAAAAATTAAAACAAACCCGAGAGCTAGGCTTAGGTTATTCCATTTATATCTAAAAAACCTTTTAAAGTCTTTCATCCCGTTAGAGATAGGAAACAAATACGTTTCCGTTTAATACAAAGCAAGACTTTTAGTTCTCGTAAGAGCATTTTTGTAAAATTAAATTTAACTTTTGATGGGTCATCTCTAATGGGATTAATCGCGTGTTTCATCCCGCAGGAAATTAAATATTTTTTGTTAATTTTTACACCAACCAAACAACTACCAGTTTCGTATAACCATATCCCATTTAGAACCAAGCTCAAAAATATTTTGTATTTTCTCGCTATTTCCTACGGGATTCATTTCTCTTGATTTATTTCCCTATATTCTATACTAAATACTTAATACTCTATACTCTCTACTCCCCTTTCTTCCCCATCTTATTTAAATAATACCAGTGTAAAACGTCCTTCGCAATCGGCACCGCATTCAAACTCCCTTGCCGAGAATTCTCTACTAAAACCAAAACCGCGATCTCCGGATTTTCTTTATCCATTCCCGCGTACCCGACAAAAAAAGCGTTTTCCTGGGCTTTATTCATCACCTGCGCGCTCCCGGTTTTTCCCGCCACGTAAAACGGCAAATCCTGCAATGTCCGCGCTGTCCCTTTCGGCGATTTTACCGCTAACTCCATTCCTTTCTGAACCTCCAATATCGAATCTTTTGCCTCTCCTAAATCCTTAACCACTTTTGGTTGATTGTGGTCTAATGCCAAAAACGGCCGATAAACTATCCCACCGTTAGCCACCGCTCCGATATAACTCAATAATTGAAGCGGCGTCACCAACAAATCGCCCTGCCCGATTGAAACGTTATAAGTGTCCCCTAAAAGCCACGCCCTCCCCGTTTCCTCCTCTCGCGCTTCGGGCGTCGGCAAAACCCCTTCTTTCTCGCCATAAAGATCGATCCCTAAAACTTCTCCAAGGCCAAACCGACTCCACCACTCATTCAATTTTTTTATCCCCAGCCCACTAATTTTCGAACCTTCATAAACCGTTTCGCCCACCGATCGCGCCGGCGCTCCGCCTCCCACGGTGTAAAAATAAACGTTACTTGATTGAGCGAGTGCGTTATACATATCCACCCAACCCTGAAACTGCCAATCTAAAAACTTGCTGGGTTGATCCGGATTATAAGGATTCGCGATATTCAAAAATCCCGGCGAAAAAACTTGCCGACTTGGTTCAACTACGCCTTCTTCTAAGGCCGCCACCGCGTGCAAAGGTTTGATCGTTGAACCCGGCGCATAGAGTCCGCCTACCACTCGGTTAAAAAGCGGCCTCGAGGTTGAAGTCAAAAGCTCCACTACCTCATCTTTCCGCGCCGGAGAGCTAAAAATATTGTTGTCATAACTCGGAATATTTACCATCGCCAACACCCGTCCATCCCGAGGATCAATCGCCAGCCCCAATCCGACCGTCCGGCCTAAATCACTTAGTCCGCTTTGCAACCGATTATAAAAATATTTTTGAAGTCCGGCATTTACCGTCAGCTTCAACTCCTCGCCAATCTCTGGCTTCACCTCCTCTTTTTCTTCAATAATATTCCCCTTCGCATCTCTAATCTTAATCGAAACCCCCGGCTTACCTCTCAAATTATTTTCATAAAAAACTTCCAGCCCCGTTTTCCCGACAAAATCACCGCCGCCCAGTTCGGGAAATTCCTCCAAGTCGCTTTCACTCACCACGCCAGTATATCCCAATATGGGCGCAAACACCTTGCCATCTTCATAAACCCTCGCAAACCCATTTGAAATCTGAATCGTCGGCAAATTCAAAGTCTCAAGTTTTATCAA
>ERZ1292623.4149-Hain-H51-01um-R1-4149-length-11969-cov-6_pt1 | contig 11969 bp, 11 predicted proteins | sample MGYA00564398_ERZ1292623 | MGnify/ENA primary metagenome ERZ1292623 (study PRJEB36523, sample SAMEA6512633) | groundwater metagenome | collected 2019-01-07 | study: AquaDiva: Metagenomics assemblies of 32 groundwater samples | reverse complement strand
CCCGAGATGAAGCCTATCGTCGAGGAGGGTCTCCGTTCCGACACGCAGGGTGTGAATACCATCCAGGACATCCTTAATGCTTCGAACATCAAGAGTGGTCAGGTGACCTATACCATGGCTCCGTTCGACCTTAAGGCGCTCATCGATGAGATAGCGGGGAACCTGCGTGGTGGCGCCGAAGCGAAGGGTCTCTCATTCAACGTGGATACTGGCTCTGACCCGCTCACGTACACCGGAGATCGTGGGCAGCTCGTGAACGTCTTCAAGAACCTCATCGACAACTCCATAAAGTACACGCCCCACGGTGAGGTGAACGTGTCACTCACGAAGGCTGATGGAGCGATTCGCTTCGAGATACGTGACACTGGCATAGGTATCACGGAAGAGGACATGAAGCACCTATTCACCGAAGGCGGCCATGGAAAGGAATCCTCCAAGGTGAATGTGGAATCCACAGGATTCGGTCTCTATATCGTAAAGAACATCGTCGAAGCGCATAAGGGCAGGGTGTGGGCGGAATCCGAAGGATGCGATAAGGGAAGTCGGTTCATCGTCGAGCTTCCGCTCTAGGGACGATGAAAACCATCTACTTCGTCCGGCACGGCGAAAGCGAGGGAAATGTAGGCACACACTATCAAGAGGAGACCACGCCTCTAAGCGAGAAGGGTCATACGCAGGCTATCGCGCTCGGTGAACGCGCTAAACGGCTGCCTATAGAAACCATCGTCGCGAGTACCATGGTGCGTGCCCAGCAAACGTCCGCAGCTATTTCCGAAGCGACCGGCATCGCTATCGAGTCATCCGATGTGTTCATCGAGCGGAGACGGCCTTCCGAACAGATCAATCAATTGAAAGATAGCGAACGAGCAGTCGAGGCCGAAGAAGCCATCATCCGCAATTCAGGCATTCCCGGTTACCGCTATTCGGACGAGGAGAATTTCGATGAATTGATGGAGCGCGCGGGGAGGGCCCTTTCGTACCTAGAGAATCATCCCAGTGACAATATCCTTGTGGTGACATACGGCGTATTCCTGCGTGTGCTCGCAACATATTCCATCTTCGGGGAAGGGACGACCGAGCGTGAATTCAAAGGAATACTAAGTTCATTCACATCCTCGAATACCGGTCTTACGGTTCTCAAATATGATTCCGCCCAGGAACGTCCCTGGTCGCTTCTGACCTGGAATGATCACGCTCATCTGGGATAGGGTTTGATATACTCCCCTCATGAACCTAGCAGAAGAATTGAAGGCGCGAGGATTGATCGAGAACACGTCTGCCGACCTCGAGAAGATACTCGGTCAGAAACGCACCGTATACCTAGGCATTGACCCATCGTCTGATTCCATGCAGGCGGGGAACCTACTCGTTCTCTTGTTCATGCGCCGCCTCGCTGCGGCAGGCCACAAGATAATGCTGCTGGTCGGCGGCGGGACCGGCATGATTGGAGACCCGAGAGAATCAGGTGAACGCGTACTCTCGGACGCCAAGGTGGTGGAGAAGAACAAGAAAGCGCTTCGTGCGCAGATGCAGTCGATAGTGGGGGCGAAGATAACCGTCTTCGATAACGCCGACTGGCTCCTGAAAGTGAAGCTCGTGGACTTCCTCCGCGACATCGGCAAGCACTTCACCGTGAACGAGCTCGTGAAGCGCGACGTCATCCGTCGTCGCCTTGAGAACCCCGACGACAGCATCTCCTACACCGAATTCGCGTACAGCCTGCTCCAGGGCTACGACTATTTCATACTCAATCAGAAGCATGGGGTGGATCTGCAGATAGGGGCATCTGACCAGTGGACGAACATCCTCTCGGGAGTTGAGCTCATCCGCCGCAAGCTTGGGAAAGAAGCGTTTGCGCTCGTGACGCCGCTCGTGACCGATGCGAACGGAAAGAAGTTTGGGAAGTCTGAGGGCAATGCCGTCTGGCTTGATGCGAAGAAGACATCCCCGTACCAGTTCTACCAATTCTGGCTCAACCAGCCTGACGAGGTAGTCGAGCGATACCTCAAGTTCTATAGCTTCATTCCACTCGCTGATATCGAGGAGATGATGACGAAGCACCGGGAGAATCCTGGTGCTCGCGAAGCGCAGGAGACGCTCGCACGCGTCGTGACGGAGCTCGTGCACGGTCCAGCTGCGGCAGCGACCGCAGCAGCAGCCTCGAGTGCGCTCTTCGGAGGCTCGCTCGCTGACTTACCGCGCGAAGCGCATGCGGTCATCCTGAATGAAGCTCCTACACTAAAGATTGCGAAGTCAGACCTGGGTAAGGAGCAGGGAGTACTCGGTGCACTCGTGGAAAGCGGGCTCGCATCCTCGAAGTCTGATGCTCGCCGTCTTATTGAAGGTAAGGGTGTAAGCCTTGCGGGCAAGACAGTTGAGTCTGTCGAACAGTCACTTTCAGATGCGGATTTCACTAATGGCCTCGCGCTTCTTAAGAAAGGGAAGAGGGACGTCGTCGTTCTTGTCCTTAAGTAAATCATGCAGACTGAGTACGAAGCGACCTTCTGGCCAATCGACAAGGATGAGATGCGACAGAAGCTCTCTGAGCTTAGAGCGCACCAGGAGTATCCAGAACGACTCATGCATCGCATCGCCTACAACCTTCCTGACAGTAAGGCGGTCGGCGACCCGACTCGCACGTGGGGTCGCGTGCGTGTCGAGGGTGATCAGGTGACCATGAGCATCAAGAGCGTCACCGGGCCGAACATTGAGGATCAGAAGGAGGCGCAGGTCATCATTGATACATTTGAGAACGGACGGGCTTTTATGGATTCCATAGGATGCGTGGAGAAGTCGTACCAAGAAAGCAAGCGTGAGCTATGGAAGCTCGATGAGGTGGAGATCATGATCGACGAATGGCCTTTCCTCGACCCATTCGTGGAGATAGAAGGAGTCACCGAAGAGGCGGTGCGTGCAGTTACCCAGAAGCTTGGATTCGATTGGTCCAAGGCGCATTTCGGTAATGTAGGCTCCTTTTACGTTTCGAAATACGGAATAACGGAGGATCGTATATATAACCGTACGCCTCGCCTTGTTTTTGGGGATCCCCTCCCGTTCGAGTAGTAGGATTTTATCTTTCCATCATCTTTTCTTGCCATACTGGAGGTATGGAATCGAAAGAACCTAATTACGCCTTCATAGACAGCCAGAATCTCAATCTAGCCATTCGCGATGCTGGATGGAAGCTTGATTTTCGTCGTTTTCGTACATACCTCAAGGAGAAGTATGGGGTCAGCAAAGCATTCCTATTCATCGGATACCTGCGCGGGAATGAACTCCTATATGCCAACCTGCAGCAATACGGCTACATATGCATCTTTAAACCCACACTTGAGCTCACTGCTGGTCGAGTGAAGGGGAATGTAGATGCGGAGTTGGTGCTACATACCATGATCCAGTATCCGAACTTCAATAAAGCAATAATCGTGTCCGGCGATGGCGATTTTCACTGTTTAGTGGAATACCTGCGTGATACAGATAAACTCAAGAAGGTCCTCATACCTAATCAGTATAAATACTCCGCGTTATTGAAACGGCTGAGTTCGCCAAGCAACAATATCCTTGATTTCATGAATCCCTTACGCGGAAAACTCCAGCTGAATAGAAAATGAAAAGGGCTCTCGCCGGGACGAAACCCGTAGAGAACCCTTTCCGTCGTGATATGTGCAGTATAGCACTGACGGTGTTGAATTCAAGGTGAAGAAGAGTCAATGTGGAAATCCTGGTAATACATTGCTAGAATGGCCAAACGCGTCGGTGGCAGAGTGGTCAATTGCGATCGGCTGTAACCCGATTGACTTAGGTCTACGAAGGTTCGAATCCTTCCCGGCGCACAAATGAAGTCGCCCTACGCGAAAGCTTGGGGCGGCTTTCGTTACACTGGTGCTCGAGCGCAAAGTGTCACATACTATTCCCACTGCTATGAAGAAGCTGATGGGGCGCTATCTGACCGCTTTCCTCATCCTCGGACTATCGTTCGGGCCTTTTTCAGTTATCGCTGACGAAGAGCCTATCTTCGAGGCTCCTGTGGAAGAAGTAGAAGCGGAGGAGGTACCGCCTGTTGAGGCGACGACTACACCTCTCGTTGTTTCCGATGAACCTGCCGCAGAGACACTGCAGCCCGCGGCTACTGAAGAAGTCCCGTTAGCGCCACAAGCCATCGAAACGATCGATCCCGACACTTATATACCTGGCGAAGTGATTGTTAAGTTCAAAGAACAGCACATCGACCTTGAAGCGGAAGAAGGGATTGAGGAGAGCGAGGCTCTTGCCGAAGACCTCGATCTTACAACCGAGAATCTTATCGAAGGCCAGAACGTAGCTGTCTTAGGAACTGAAACCTCCGTAGAAAGCACGATCGCGCTCCTGGAGGCGAATCCAGAAGTTGAATATGCCGAGCCAAATTACATCCGCACTATCGAGGCACTTGCTACCTCAACCGACCAGTATGCAGATTTGCTCTGGGCGCTCGATAATACTGCGCAAGAAGTGGATGGATACATTGGCACGAATGACGCTGATGTCGATGCTCCGGAGGCTTGGGCACTCTCTAAGGGAAAGGACGTTGTGGTTGCGGTTATCGACACAGGTATCGACTACACGCACCCTGACCTCATCCACAACATGTGGGACGGAAGTGGTTGCACCATCGGTGGAATTTCACCAGTAGATGGCTGTGTCCATGGATATGATTTCTATTCGACCGGCAGCACGACTGACGAGAAGGATAATGACCCAGCATCTTCGTCGCCGACCGAGCGCCATGGTACCCACGTTGCCGGTATTATTGCAGCGGAGATGGGGAATGGTATCGGAACGATAGGTATCGCACCGCGCGCAAAGATAATGGCGCTCCGTGTAGGCTCGACGACGCTTAGTTCGTCCGCGATAGTCGAGGCTATCGATTTCGCTATCGAAAACGGCGCGACCGTGATTAATGCGAGCTATAGCGGCCCAGAGGCTTCTGATTTTGAGCGAGAAGCGATGGTGCGATTCGAGAACGAAGGCGGCATCTTTGTAGCTGCCGCAGCCAACTACGGCAACGATATCGAACTCGTGCCAGCATTCCCTGCGAGCTATGACTTGGACAGCGTTATAGCAGTAACAGCCACTGATTCAGATGACGGACTCGCATGGTTCAGCAACTATGGTGCGGTCTCCGTTGATTTAGGAGCTCCGGGAGTCGATATATATAGCACTGTTCCTAGCGGTTCGTATGCATTCCTGAGCGGAACCTCTATGGCAGCACCGCTCGTCACCGGAACAGTCGCGCTCATACGATCAGCCCGTCCTGACCTACAACCGAACGATATAAAAGCAGCCATTCTAGATAATGATGGAGATGCGCCTATTTCCCTTGCCGGGAAGACAGTGTCCGAGAAGCGCCTCAACGCACACAAGGCCCTTATCGCCGTCTCAGCGACTTCGTCCGCCCCAGTCATCACGCTCCGCGGTAGCGCAAGTATTTCTCAGACGACCGGTTCTACGTTCACTGATGAGGGCGCGGACGTAGCCGACGACATCGATGCAGATAGCGTCATCATGGGAAGCGGTTCCGTGGATACGAGCGCGGCAGGGTCCTACTCGCTCGTCTATACCGCGACGGATTCGTCCGGCAAGGAAGCTACCCCGGTGACGAGGACCGTTTTGATAACACAACCGCCCTCGAGTGGTGGAGGAGGTGGGGGAGGAGGGGGAGGAGGCAGCACCGCTACCAAGAAAAAGGTTGAGCCCGCAAAGACAATCGTAAAACCGAAGGTGACACCTAAGCCAGTACCCGTACCTGAGCCATCTGTGCCACGATTCCCACAGGCGGAAGTCCTCGGCGCCTCCACTTCATACACGTTCACCCTCACTCTTTCGCTCAGCTCGACCGGGCAGGAGGTCACCGAGCTTCAGAAAAAGCTCAAGGAGCTTGGATTCTTCAGCGGAGAGGCAACCGGATACTTCGGCCCTATGACCGAGGCCGCAGTAAAGGCATTCCAGTCATCGAAGGGTCTTGCTTCGGTCGGGACCGTTGGTCCACAGACGCGCGCTGCCCTTAATGGGAGCACGGCGCCCGCTGTCGCTACCGACACCGCCTCGCTCCAAGCGCAGATAGCGGTGCTCCAGGCACAACTCGCGCTCCTGCTCGCGCAATTGAATTCGACGCATTGAATTCCTCAATAGCAGGAGTATAGTTACCTACGGCCTGATATTTGGGGGTCATTCACTCAACTTCAAAGGGGCATGTGCCATGAGCACATCGCAAGCAACGAAGACTACGTCCGTCGTGAGCCGGGAAATCCGGAAGAAGATCGAGGAGGTTCTGCGCGACATCAAGGCCGCGCACCGATCTCTTTCCCACTGGACGTGCCGGCAAAAAGCGGCGCTTCTGGCGGGAATCAAGGCGGGGATCGCGCTCGCCTTCGACATCGTCGACGACCTGCACATCACGGGCAAGACACGGGCCGACTGGGGAACGAAACCGGCCATCCGCAAGGAATTCGACCACTTCTTCGCCGCCGCCTGACAGGCCCCGCTCCGGAACGTACGGAGCAGACAGAGATACGAGCCGCGCAGAATGCGCGGCTCACTCTTTGTCTCCTGACGGGCATTCCCTGTGGTAAGGTATTTCCATGAACCAGAAGCCTGTCCTCCTCTCCGGTATGAAGCCGACCGGCATCGCGCATGTCGGCAACTACTTCGGCGCGCTCAAGCAGTGGGTAGACCTTCAGGAGGCAGGGGAGCACGAGTGCTTCCTGATGATTGCTGACTATCATGCGCTCAATTTCATACAGGATGCCGGGCAGATGCATGCGCTTACGCGCGAACTCGCGCGCACCCTTCTTGCCATAGGCCTCGACCCGGAGAAAGTCACTATCTTCAAGCAGTCGAGTGTGCCGGCGCACACCGAGCTTGCTTGGGTCTTCGATACCATCACCACGATGCCGTATCTCATGCGCGCCCATGCTTTCAAGGACGCAGAGGCGAAGGATAAGGAGATAAACGTGGGCACGTTCAATTACCCGATGCTCATGGCGGCTGACATCCTTCTGTATGACGCAGCAGTGGTTCCGGTAGGTCAGGACCAGAAGCAGCACATCGAGTATGCGCGCGATACCGCGGAGAAGTTCAATCGCATCTTCGGGGAGACGTTCATACTTCCTGAGCCTTTGATAATGCCCGAAGTCGCCGTCGTTCCTGGAGTAGACGGCCAGAAGATGTCCAAGAGCTATGGCAATACCATTCCACTCTTCGCTTCCCGCGAGGAACTTACGAAGGCGGTTATGAGCATCGTGACCGATTCGTCAGGAGGCCGGCCCGAGAACGTATATGCGATTCACAAGCTGGTGCGTAGCGAGTCGGAGCTTGAGGCGCTCTATAGGGAGAACGAAGGCCAGTACAAGGCACTCAAGGATGCGCTCATCGAGGACTTGGATGCATTCATAGCTCCTATGCGCGAACGGTACGAAGCGCTTGAGCAGGAACCTGACGAGGTTGATGCGGTGCTCTTTGAGGGAGCGAAGAAGGCACGCGAGCGAGCGGAGGCGAAGATGGCGGAGGCGCGGAAGGTGATTGGCGTTGCTTAAGTCCATGATTACCTTTGTTACTGGGAACAAAGGTAAGGCGGACGAGATAGCTCGCCAAACGAACTTGCCTATTACCGCAACAGCGCTTGATCTCTATGAGGTGCAGTCCCTTGATGTTCGCGAGGTCATTGAGGCAAAAGCACGCGAGGCCTATCGCCTTATTGGAACACCGGTCATCGTGGATGACGCAGGTCTCTCTATCCACGAACTCGGCGGGCTACCCGGAGCACTGGTCAGGTGGTTCATCAAGAGCGTCGGGAACGAGGGTATTTGCCGTTTCGCCGACCAATCTCCGAGCCGCGAAGCTACTGCAACGGTCGGAATCGGATATTTCGATGGTAATGAGTTTGTTCCGTTCATCGAGGAAGTGAGCGGAACGATATCTGAACACCCAGAAGGCGAGGGTGGGTACGGCTGGGACTCGGTTTTTATACAAGAGGGCTACCAAGTTACTCGAGCTTCGCTTTCTCCAGAGGAGTATGATTCCGCATCGATACGTCGACCAGCCTTAGAAAGCCTGCAGAAATACCTAGAAACCAAGGAGACATAACGCGCAAAACCCTCCCGGGCGTGCTAATTTATAGGAATATGACCGAACGAACGCTTATTTCCGACCTCGCAGCCAAGGCAGGCGAGACCGTTTGCATACAGGGCTGGGTGGACGTGCGCCGCGACCAGGGGAAGCTCGTCTTCTTCGATTTCCGCGATCGCTCGGGCACCGTCCAGGGCGTCGTGCTTCCAGGGGACGAGGCGCTCATGACAGCTGCTAAGGAGGTCCGCAACGAGTTCGTGGTATCGGTCGAGGGCATCGTGAACAACCGTCCGGAGAAGAACATACAGGAAGGAAAGTTAAACGGAGCTATCGAGCTCGAGATAAGGGGCATCGAGGTGCTATCGGCAGCTGACAGCCTTCCGTTCGAGCTCGATGCGGAACTGAATCTTGATACCTTGTTCGATAACCGTCCTCTTACGCTCCGTCGCAAGGAAGAGCAGGCGATATTCCGCGTGCAGCACGAGATAGTGAAAGCGTACCGCGACTTCCTAACGCAAGAAGGCTTCATGGAATTCCAGTCCCCCAAACTCGTTGGAGACGATGCGGAGGGCGGTGCCGGTATATTCAAGGTCGAATACTTCACCAAGACCGCGTACCTCGCTACCTCCCCGCAGCTGTATAAGCAGATACTGGTGGGCGCGTTCGAACGTGTATTCACCATCGGCTCGATGTTCCGTGCGGAGAAGCACTCCACGACCCGCCACATGAACGAACTCGCGATGTGCGACCTCGAGATGGGCTTCATCAAGGACCATACGGACGTGATGCGCATGATAACCAAGCTTATGCGCTCCATCACGGACCATCTCGCTACGAGCTCCACAAAGGAATTCGCGGCACTCGACGCAACCATCCCTCTCGTAGGTGACGGGGATATATTCCCTTCGATGAAGCTCCGTGAGGCGCAGGAGCTCATAAAGCGAGAGACTGGCGAGGACAAGACAGACGAACCGGACCTCGAGCCTGAAGATGAGCGATGGCTTTCTGAATATGCACGTACGCACCTCGGCTCAGATTTCGTCTTCATCACGCACTACCCGGTCTCCAAGCGTCCCTTCTATACGATGGAAGACCCTGAAGACCCCGGGTTCACCAGGAGCTTCGACCTTCTTTTTCGTGGTGTTGAGCTCATGAGCGGCGCGCAGCGCGTCCATGACCACGATATGCTCGTCGAGAAGATACGCGACAAGGGCCTCGATCCCGAGAAATTCTCGTTCTACCTCCAGGCCTTCAAGTACGGCATTCCGCCCCATGGCGGAATGGGTATGGGCCTTGAGCGCCTAACGCAGAAATACCTCGGGCTCGATAACGTGAAGGAAGCCGCGCTCTTCCCGCGTGACCTCAATCGTATCGACACGCTCCTCTCCAAGAATGAAACTGACGTTTAGCACCAGCGGGATTGATAAGGCTCCAAAAGGATACATCCGCGTTCGGCTAACGCAGGAACCGAAGGCTGTACGCCGGTCAATGCGCGAGAACGGTATCGAGTGGCTCGAGATAGGGGTAGGGAAGGCGAACGAGATGAATAACCGACAGTTCATCACTCTCTGCCGAGCTATCGTGAACACCGCGAAGGCGAACAAGACCAAAAAGATAGCCATCCAGTTCGATGCGACGCCCGCTCTGTTCGATAATCTAGAGAACCGAACCCCAAGCCAGCTATCCCAAATAGCAGCAGAGAACTTCGAGATGGCAAACTTCGAGTTCCGCACCTTTAAAACCAAGCCCAAAGAAGGGTGGGTCGAGGTCGAAGAGATACTGCTCTGTGGAAAGAGCGACGCTGCAGTCATTGCAGCCGCTAAGCGGGGTCAAGCGATAGGACAGGCGGTGAATGCGTGCCGCGAACTTGCGAATACGCCAGGAGGCGATATGACGCCCAGGAAGCTGGCAGCTGAAGCGAAGAAAGCTGCTACTGGCCTTCCGGTTACGGTAAAGACATTCGGGAGAGCAGAGCTGCAAAAGCTCTCTATGGGCGCCTTGCTCGGCGTTGCGAAAGGATCGTCGGAGGAGCCGACGTTCACCGTCATGGAATACAAGGGCGGCAAGGGTGCTCCTATCGTGCTCGCAGGGAAAGGAATCACCTTCGATTCGGGCGGTCTGAACCTCAAGCATTCCGATCACATCTACGAGATGCACATGGATATGTCGGGTGCGGCGGCAGTCATTCATTCTGTCGCGCTCGCAGCCCGACTCAAGCTTAAGAAGAATGTCATTGGACTCCTTCCTGCGGCCGAGAACATGCCAGGGAATAACGCGGTGCGCCCGGGCGATGTCCTCGTCTCGCTCTCCGGGAAGACCATCGAGGTTACCGACACGGACGCAGAAGGGCGATTGATACTTGCTGACGCTATTACGTACGCGAAGCGCTTCAAGCCCTCCGTAGTGCTCGATGTTGCGACCCTGACCGGCGCAGCAATGTCCGCACTCGGCCTCTTTGCTTCAGGCCTCCTGACCCGTGACGACGCGCTCGCGGAGGAACTTCTTGCGCGCGGCGAGGAGAGCGGCGACTATTTCTGGCGCCTTCCGCTCTGGGATGAGTACGAGAAGGGAACCGAAAGCGATTTCGCTGACCTTGCGAACTATCCGACCGATAAGAGCTTTAGATACGGAGGCGCCACGAACGGAGGCATATTCCTCTGGCAGTTCGCGAAGGAGCTCGACTGCCCGTGGGCGCATCTCGATATCGCCCCGAGGATGACCGCAGCACCGGGCGACGAGCTTGCGAAGGGCGCAGCGGGAACACCCGTACGACTCTTGCTATCATTCATAGAGTCATGGAAGGCATAGCTACCCGTTTTCATATAAAGACCGAGTCCTATGAAGGACCGTTCGAACTTATCCTCGATCTCATCGAGCGTCGCCAGCTTTCCATAAACGAGCTATCGCTCGCGCAGGTCACCGATGACTACATACAGCACGTGCGCGGGCACGGCACGTTCCCGATGGAGGACGCTGCGCAGTTCATCGGCATTGCTGCTACCCTGCTCCTCATCAAGTCGAAGTCGCTCATTCCGGACCTTGAGCTCACCGGCGAAGAGGAAGAAGATATGGATGACTTGAAGCGTAGGCTCGCGGAATACGAGCGGGTGCGCGAGATGATGCGGGAGCTCTCCCGGATATTCGGAAAGAACGTGATGGTGTCCGCTGGGGAGCGGGCTCCAGAGGTCGCGTTCGCTCCAGCTCGCGACCTCACGCTCGCGAAGCTTGAGAATGCCCTAGCCGATGCTCTGGCTGCGCTTGAGAAAGAAGAGAAGCTGCCTGAAGCGAGAGTGCGTCCCCTGGTCACCATCGAAGAGATGATGGATACCCTCCTTACGCGCGTGCAGAAGGCGATGACGATATCGTTCCGGGAGTTCTCGGGTACTGCCAAGGAGAAGGTGGAAGTCATCGTTTCTTTCCTTGCGCTCCTTGAGCTCGTGAAGGAGGGAGCGGTGGAGGCGCTTCAGCAGGGTTCATTCTCCGACATCAGCATCACGAATACTTCGTCGAGCGTTCCGCACTACGGATAGATTTCACCATTACATCAAAGGTACTGGGAAATACAGTGTCCCCGTTGCTCGCGCAACAGGGCGCATTTCTTTTAGTACGCTAGTAGAGCACCACGAAGAAGAACAGAAGTGCGATGACGATGCGATACACACCGAACGGGATGAAGGTATAGCGCTTCACGATGCGCAGGAGGAATTTCATGGAAACAAGGGCAACTATGAGCGACACGATGAATCCAACGGCCATAAACTGGATATCTGCAGGCGCAAAGGTGTGTGCGCTCTTGAGGAGATCGTATCCGGTGGCTGCGACCATGGTAGGGACCGCGAGCAGGAAGGAGAACTCCACGATACTGA
>ERZ1292623.4148-Hain-H51-01um-R1-4148-length-11970-cov-7_pt1 | contig 11970 bp, 10 predicted proteins | sample MGYA00564398_ERZ1292623 | MGnify/ENA primary metagenome ERZ1292623 (study PRJEB36523, sample SAMEA6512633) | groundwater metagenome | collected 2019-01-07 | study: AquaDiva: Metagenomics assemblies of 32 groundwater samples | reverse complement strand
TTTGAAGAGGTGTGAAACCCTGGATTAATACAATTATAATATTTTTGCTTTTTCTTTCTTTTCTTTTGGGTGGTTGGCTTTTTTGGAAGCGTCAATTGCTTCCCACGGAAGTTGGCAATAAAACAGAGATAAATTTTGTAGTTTTTCAAGGTGAAGCGGCTAACTCGATTGTTAAAAGGCTAAAAGAAGCAGATTTGGTGAACTCATATTGGGTTTCTAAGTTGTATTTACAAGGCTTAGGTTTGGATCAAAAAATTCGCCCGGGTAGCTATTTGGTTTCCAAGGGTATGAATATGAATGAGATTTTTGAAAGTCTTACCTCAGGGCCAAAAGATATCTGGGTGACCATTCCCGAAGGCTACAGGCGAGAACAAATTGCTGAAAAATTTAATAAACCAGAAATTTTGCCGCTCACTAGCACCTTGGAAGGCAAGCTTTTCCCCGATACTTATTTGGTGCCTGTCTATTTCACAGCTTCTGAAATCGTAGATCTCATGACCAAAAACTTTGCTACTAAAGTGGAAAACATTACCAAAGATGAATTAATCTTGGCTTCTCTGGTCGAACGCGAAACCTGGACAGGTGAAGAAAAAAACATTGTTGCTGGAATTTTACTTAAGCGATTGGAGAATGATTGGCCTCTCCAAGTAGATGCCACACTTCAATATGCCCAAGGTAGATCTGGTGATTGGTGGCCCAAAGAGGTGAACACTAAGTTACCTTCAGCCTACAATACATATACTCATCAGGGTCTACCTCCAACACCTATCGGAAACCCAGGTTTGGACTCAATAATGGCCGCTAAAAACCCCAAATCCAGTGATTATTGGTACTATATTCACGACAACCTGGGCCAGATTCATTATGCTAAGACTTTGGCTGAGCACAATTTGAATGTTGACAAATATCTCGTTCGTTGATACACTCAGCCAATAATCTGTTACTAACAGATGGTTTTCGGCGTCCAACACTAACTAATGCAGAAATCAGACCGCCAATACTGGGGAAAGCAATTTTCTCATCTCCCTCCGCTAGATCTTACTCGCGTGCAATTGGATTCTTGGAAATGGTTTCAAAGTGAAGGTATCAAAGATTGTATTGCTGAAGTTACTCCGATTGAAGATTTCACTGGTAAAAGTTGGAAACTCGAATTTTTAGAACACTATATTGAAAAACCAACTCTGACTCCTCTCAATGCTTCTCGTAAAGGATTGAGCTTCGCCGCTCCCTTGAGAGTTAAAACTCGTTTAACCAATAAAATTACTGGTAAAGCCACCACGGGTGAAGTCTTTTTGGGCGATGTTCCTCAGATGACTGAACGAGGAACCTTCATTATTAATGGTGTCGAAAGAGCCATTATCAATCAAATAGTTCGTTCTCCCGGAGTTTATTTTGGCGCCGAACTAGATGCTGCTTCAGGAAAGCTCTTGTATACCGCTGAGTTGCGACCAGTTCATGGCACTTGGCTAGAATTTGAAGTCTCACGAAATGGTATCGTCTCAGTTAGAATTGACCGCCGACGCAAATTTACAGTCACGGTTTTTTTGCGGGCTTTGGGTATCACAGACTTCCCAGCCGGTCTCGAAGCTACACTAGCCAAAGATATTACCCATTCTACTGAAGAAGCTCTAATCGAAATCTACAAAAAGATGCGCCCAGGAGAACCAATTCAATTGGATAACGCCCAGAAATTAATGCACGATCTTTTCTTTAATCCCCGTCGTTATGATCTGGGGAAAGTCGGTCGCTACAAGATTAATCGCAGACTGGATCTGAATATTGATGCCAAACAAACCTTACTCACTCGTGATGATGTAGTAGCTTTGGTAAAATACTTGATTGGCCTGGGAACTGGAGTCGGTAAGACCGATGATATCGATCATTTATCAAACCGCAGACTGCGCCGAGTGGGTGAACTCGTTGCTCAAACAGCTTTCCGAGTTGGTTTATTGCGTTTAGAAAAAGCCATTCGCGAAAAGATGAGTTTGGTTTCGACTGAAGATTTGATAACTCCTGCCATGTTGGTCAATCCCCGCCCGGTTATTTCGTCAGTCAATGAATTCTTTAGAAGTTCTCAGCTATCTCAAATCTTGGACCAAGTTAATCCCCTTTCAGAAATTGATTTATTGCGCCGGGTAACTGTGGCCGGGCCTGGTGGTATTACTCGTGAGCGAGCTTCGTTTAGTATCCGCGATGTTAATGCTAGTCAATATGGCCGAATTGATCCAGTTAGATCGCCTGAAGGACCAAATATTGGTTTGGTTACATATCTTGCGCTCTATGCTCGAGTTAATGACTACGGCTTTTTAGAAACTCCATACCGCAAATTAGTCAAAGACGGTAACCGTATGAAAATTTCCAACGAAGTAGTTTACCTTAGTCCAGACGTCGAAGAGACTGCCCACATTATTAATAGTGATGTCCATACCGATGACAAAGATTATATCTTGGAAGAATGGTTACCAATGCGTTTTGCCAACACTTTTGGTGAAGGCTCTGTTTTGGACGCCGAATATATTGATTTGGTGCCCCGCCAGTTGGTTGGTTCATCTGCTTCTTTGATTCCCTTTCTCGCCAATGACACTGCTAATCGGGCTCTAATGGGATCCAATATGCAATGCCAGGCAGTACCTCTTTTGAAACCAGCGGCCCCCATCGTGGGGACTGGTATGGAAAAAGACATTGCTTCCGCTATGGGCTGGACTGTCCGAGCCAGGAATGCAGGAACTGTAACCTATGTTGATGCTGATAAAATTGTGCTTAAACTGGACAAAAAACCTGAGGAAGATTTTAACAACGAAATGATTGTGATTAAAGGTGACACTGAAACTTATTATTTAACTAAATTTAAGAGAACTCCTCAAAGTACTTGCTACAACCAGCAACCCAGTGTGATCAAAGGTCAAAAAGTCAAAAAAGGACAACTCCTGATTGATGGACCCTCTTGTGAAGATGGTGAATTGGCTTTGGGTCAAAACTTAGTCATTGCTTACACATCATTTGAAGGATTGGGTTATGAAGACGCCATCGTAATTTCCAGTAGGCTGGTGACCGAAGATGTTTTAACTTCCATTCACGTCGAAGAATACGAAGCCGACGTCGTGGATACTAAGCTTGGACCCGAAGAACTGACACGAGATATTCCCAATGTTGGCGAAGTTTACCTGGCTAATTTGGACAAAGATGGTATTGTGACTATCGGCTCCGAGATCAGCCCAAATGATATTTTGGTTGGAAAAATTGCTCCCAAAGGTGAAACTGAATTATCCGCTGAAGAAAGGCTTCTCCGAGCCATTTTTGGAGAAAAAGCCCGTGATGTCCGTGACACTTCTTTGCGCATGCCCCATGGTGAGCGGGGAATTGTAGTGGATGTCTCAATTTTGAATCGTGAAGAAGGTGACGAACTGCCGCCTGGTTGTAATATGCGGGTCTTGGTCAAAGTAGCCCAAATCAGAAAGATCACTGTCGGAGACAAAATGGCTGGACGCCATGGTAACAAAGGGGTCATTTCCAAGATTGTTCCGGTCGAAGACATGCCGTATCTCCCAGACGGAACTCCTGTTGATATTATGATTTCACCTTTGTCAGTTCTCGCCCGCATGAACTTGGGCCAACTTCAAGAAGCTCGACTTGGCTTGGGCATGTCTAAATTGGGTCAGAAGGTGGCTGTGCCTGTTTTTGAAAGAGTCACTGAAGACAAAATTGCTGACAATCTGAAAAAAGCCGGCATGCCAGTCTCCGGAAAAATGTATTTGTACGATGGTCGATCTGGTGAAGCTTATCAGGAAGAAACTGTTGTTGGTATTGGCTACTTCCTCAAACTCTACCACATGGTTGAAGACAAGATTCATGCCCGTTCCACTGGACCATACTCACTAGTTACTCAACAGCCATTAGGTGGAAAAGCCCAAATGGGTGGCCAACGCTTAGGAGAGATGGAAGTCTGGGGATTGGAAGCCCACAAAGCCGCTCACGTCTTACAAGAAATGTTGACTATCAAGTCTGATGATGTAGTTGGTCGGGCCAAAGCTTTCGAAGCCATTGTCAAAGGGACCGAAATTCCTGCCAGTTCTGTTCCTGAGTCATTCAATGTGTTAGTTAAAGAACTCCAGAGCCTTGGGTTACAAATTATTCCCCAGGGAGTGGAGGTAAAACCAACTTATGACGCAATCTAAAATTCCAGTTCATCAAGATTCATTCAAAAACATCTCTGACTTTACGTCTCTGCAAATAAAATTGGCTTCACCAGACATTATTAGAAGCTGGTCTCGTGGAGAAATTACCAAGCCTGAAACTATTAACTACCGAACCCTGCGTCCTGAAAAAGACGGATTGTTTGATGAGCGAATATTTGGACCAGTCAAAGATTGGGAATGTTATTGTGGTAAATACAAGCGTATTAGATATAAAGGTATTATTTGTGATAAATGTGGAGTTGAAGTTACCCATTCTCGCGTTCGTCGTGAACGCATGGGTCACATTAATTTGGCTTGCCCAGTGGTTCATGTCTGGTATTTCAAAGGGGCTCCTTCCAAATTGTCTCTCCTTTTGGACATTGCCCCTAAGACTTTAGAGTCGGTTGTCTACTTTGCTCAATACATTGTGACAAGTATCGATACAAAATCCCAAGAAAAGACAGTTGCCAAACTTAAAGACCAAATTAATGCTCAAAAAGAACAAATTAAGAAAGACTTTGCTATCAAACGGGTAGCTTTGCAAAAGATTGTTGTACCCACAAGTAACGATGATTTTGCCACTTCTGAAGCCGAACTTAAGTTACGTCAGCAAATAGCTGTTTTGAATGAGCAAGAAGGTAATGAAGTCACTAAAGCGACAGAACTGTATCAAAAACTCGTTGACATCGCAGAAAGTTTGAAATTGGCCTCGGTTCTTTCCGAGGATGAATATGGAAAATTGATGCAACACGAAGCCATCGACTTTGCCGAGGTAGGTATGGGGGCTGAAGGCATGATGGAAGTCATAAATCAGCTTGATTTGGATAAATTGGCTGCCACTCTTCGTGAGGAAGTGGGGACTGCTTCTGGACAGCGGGCTATCAAGGCCACTAAGCGTTTGAGAGTAGTCGATGGATTGCGCCGATCGGGAGTCAATCCAGCTTGGATGATTATGAAAGTTTTGCCAGTTATTCCTCCAGATCTACGACCGATGGTTCAGTTATCTGGTGGTCGATTTGCCACATCTGATCTTAATGATTTATATCGCCGAGTGATCAATCGCAACAACCGCCTAAAACATTTGATTGAATTAGGTGCTCCAGACATTATCTTGAGAAATGAAAAGCGCATGTTGCAAGAATCGGTTGATGCTTTGATTGATTCCGCTCAACATACCAATTCTCGTCGGCCCGAGTCACACACGAAGTCCTTATCTGACATGCTTCGAGGTAAGCAGGGACGTTTCCGCCAAAATCTTTTGGGTAAGCGGGTTGATTATTCTGGCCGATCTGTCATCGTGGTTGGCCCAGAACTCCATTTGGATCAGTGTGGTATTCCCAAAGAAATGGCCCTGGAAATGTTTAAGCCGTTCCTACTTCGCCAAATGATTGTCCAAGGCTTGGCCCCCAACGTCAAATCGGCTAAGAATATTTTGGAAAATCGCCCACCCGAAGTCTTTGATATTTTGGAAAATATTACCAAAAATCACCCAGTACTTCTAAATCGGGCTCCAACTTTACACAAGTTGTCTATCCAGGCTTTCTATCCTGTTTTGGTTGAAGGCTCAGCTATTAGACTTCATCCTTGTGTTTGTGCAGGTTTCAATGCTGATTTCGATGGTGATCAAATGGCCATTCATGTTCCTATCACCGACAAAGCGATTGAAGAGGCCAAAACTTTGATGATGGCTGGAGACAATTTGCGAAAACCCGCCAGCGGAGACCCTCTAACTATTCCATCCACCAAAGAAATGGCTTTGGGAAATTATTACCTGACTTCAGAAGATGTCAGAATCCCAGTTCATACATCTGTTTTTGCTACAGCAGCTGAAGCAATCAATGCTTATCATACTAACCATATCAAAATGCGCCAAGGTATTCAGGTCGACATGAATGGAGTTATTATCAAAACCACTGTTGGTCGCTTACTCTTTAATGAAGTTTTGCCAGAAGAACTCCGTTTTGTTAATGAAGCCGTCAAGCGCTCAGTAGTTGTTCGCTTATTTAATCTGGCTTTCAAATTAATAGCCAAAGAAAGAATCGCCAAGATGGTTGATGACCTCAAAGATTTGGGCTTCTGGGCCGGAACTCAATCTGGACTGTCTGTCAGTATTACCGACTGTGAGATTTTACCTGACCGTGAAGATTATATTAAAGAGGCCAATACTCGCGTTGCAGATATTACCAGTAATTTTGATATGGGTCTGATTACCCTCGAAGAGAAAAAACGTTTGACTACCGGAGTGTGGTTGGAGACAACCGAAACCTTAGCTGACAAAACTTGGAGTTTGTTTAAGCCCGGTAATCCAATTCACTTGATGGTCGATGCCCAGGTGGGAAGAATTTCGCGTGAACAGGTCAAGCAATTGTCTGGTATGCGCGGACTGGTCGTTGACCCAACAGGAAGAATCGTTGATTTACCTGTCAAAAGTAATTATCGGGTTGGATTGTCCACCTTTGAATATGTGTCTGTGTCACGCGGAGAACGGAAAGGTTTGTCCGATACGGCTATCCGTACTGCCGATGCTGGATATCTGACTCGTCGTTTGGTGGACGTCTCACACGACGCTTTGATTCGTATGGAAGATTGTGCCACTCGTGAAGGTTTGACCATCAAGCGCGAAGGTCGCAGAAGCAAATCATTTGCCTTGAGACTTTTTGGCCGGATCGAGCTGGCTACTGGTAAAATAATCGACGAAATCAGAGTTAAAGAGATTGAAGCCGAGAAACTAGCCGAAGTAGTTGTGCGATCCCCCTTAACTTGTGGAGCCAAACATGGTCTATGTGCCACTTGTTATGGTTGGAACTTAAGTATTATGGATATGGCAGTTGTTGGTGATCCGGTTGGTGTAGTTGGTGCTCAAAGTATTGGTGAACCAGGTACTCAAATGACTTTACACGGTAAACGCGGAGCTTTGTCTGTGGGAAATGTCGATGTTACCCAAGGACTACCTCGGATCGAAGAATTGTTTGAAGCTCGCACACCGAAAGCTGTCTCGCCTCTTGCTGAAATTTCTGGTCAAGTTGAAGTTGTCGAAACTGAAGATGGCTACAAAGTCAGAATTCGCAACATGAATGTTAAACCAATCGAGGAACGCGAATACATAATTCCTTTGACATCTGAATTAAATGTGGCCGAAGGCGACTTGGTAGCCGCAGGAACTCAATTGGCAGTTGGATCTTTGGATATCAAAGACGTTTTAGAAGTTCGAGGCTTGAGAGGTTGTCAGGAATATTTAATTGAAGAAATTCAATTGGTTTACGAGTCACAAGGGGTAGCTATTCACGACAAACATTTCGAAACGATTGTTCGTAAAATGAGTGACAAGGTTAGAGTTTTAGCTCAAGGTGATACCGTGTTATTACCAGGTGACATTTTGGATCAAGCCGTCTTTGGGGATGAAAATTCCAAAGTCTTAGCCGCCGGTGGTGAACCCGCCACGGCCCAGGTTGTAGTTTTGGGTATTACCCGGTCAGCTCTCAAGACTAGTTCCTGGTTATCAGCCGCCTCATTTATCGAGACCACTGGTCAGCTATCAGATGCCGCTGTCGAAGGTAAGATTGATTACCTTATGGGCCTCAAGGAAAACGTAATTATTGGTCGATTGATTCCTACCAGTCCGGATAGGGCCGCATATGCCAACAATTAATCAACTCGTCCGCAAAGGTCGGTCTTTCAAGCACAAGAAAGTCAGAGCGACTGCTTTGCGCAGATCCTTTAATTCTAAGGATCGGTATATGACCGAAGACATGAGTCCTTTCAAGCGCGGGGTGGTCACAGTGGTCAAAACCATGACCCCTAAAAAACCAAACTCAGCCTTGAGAAAAATCGCTCGAGTTAGATTGTCCAATAAAACTGAAATCACCGCTTATATTCCTGGAATTGGACATAATATAGCTGAACATGGTATTGTCTTAGTTCGTGGTGGCCGCGTCAAAGACCTTCCTGGAGTTAAATATCATTTGGTCCGGGGCAAATATGACGCCGCTGGGGTGCAAAATCGCCGCCAAGGTCGATCTAAATACGGTACCAAAGCCACCAGTGGCCCAGCCACTGCTGCGGCATCCTAAAAAATATGCGAGCCAAACCAAGTCTCAAAAGAGAATTACCATTAGACCCGATGTACAACAGCCGGGTGGTGACTCGTCTCATCAATCGAGTTATGCAAAATGGTAAAAAAACTGTAGCCCAAGATCAAATTTACAAAGCTTTTGAAATCTTAGCTGAAAAAACTGGCAAGGATGCTTTGGAGGTATTTACTGAAGCTTTGGAAAATATTAAACCTCAAATGGAGGTTCGAGCTCGGCGAATTGGGGGAGCAGCCTACCAAGTACCAACTCCCGTTAGAGGCGATAGGCGAGAGGCATTAGGTCTTAGATGGTTGATTAATGCCGCCAGACTAAGACCCAGTTCTGAATATAAGACTTTTGCTAACAAATTGGTAGCCGAATTATTAGACGCTCTAAACAATGCTGGAGCTGCAGTGAAAAAGAAGTTAGATACCCATCGCATGGCTGAAGCCAACAAGGCCTTTGCGCATTTTAGGTGGTAGTATGGGACGTTATACAGGACCAAAGAACCGTTTATCCCGCAGGGAAGGGGTAGATTTATTTGGTAAAGGCCATAAATTAAGAAGAGCCATTGTGCCACCTGGTCAACATGGCGCCAAAAGAAAACGTAAGTCGTCTGATTACGGAATTCAGCTTCGCGAAAAGCAGAAAGTACGCCGAATGTATGGTATAATGGAAAAACAGTTTAGGAACCTGTTTGAAAAGGCATCTCGAATCAAAGGAAGTACCAGTGAGTCCTTCTTAAGATTTTTAGAGTTGCGCCTTGATAACGTGATCTATCGGTTGGGATTAGTTCCAACCAGAAACATGGCCCGCCAAGTAGTGAGTCATGGCCACGTCAAGGTAAATGGCATGAAGGTTAATATTCCTTCATATCAAGTCAGGGTTGGCGAGGAAATAACCCTCGCTGAACAATTGGTACGCTCAAAAGAGAATACTATTATCCCAGCCTGGCTTGACCGACAGGGTATAATTGGACGAGTAGCCCGATTGCCCGAGAGGACAGATGTTTCCGAACCTATTAGTGAACAATTAATTGTTGAATACTATTCACGATGAAACCACAATTTACAACTCAAACTGAAAACACAGGTAACAACATGGTTCGCTTTGTCTTTGAGCCACTACCTCAAGGGTATGGTCAGACATTGGGTACCGCTTTACGCCGGGTTCTTTACTCTTCAATTCAGGGTGCTGCTATTACCAGTATTCAGATTGGTGGAGCTAGTCACCAATTTAGTACTTTGCCAGGAGTCATGGAAGATTTGGTTCGTTTGGTTTTGAATTTAAAACAAGTCAGAGTGTCTTACGCTGGTGACAAGCCGGTTAAGATTTCTTTGTCTGCCAAAGGTGAAGGACAAGTCAAAGCTTCTGATTTTGAGACCTCTTCAGATGTTGAAATTGCCAACCCCGACTTTATCATTGCCAATTTGACTGACAAATCTGCCAAACTTGAAATCGAAGCGGTTGTCGAGGCTGGTTATGGTTACTCTCCCGCTGAAGATCGTAAAAGTACCACTGTTGGGGTTATCCCTATCGATGCAATGTTCTCACCAGTTGTCCGCGCAAATGTTGCGGTTGAGGCTACCCGGGTTGGTCGGATGACTAATTTTGATAAGTTGACTTTAGATGTGACTACTGATGGTACAGTTTCAGCCCAAGACGCAGTTGAAGAAGCTTCCAAGATTTTGGTTGATTACTTTACAGCCATCGTTACTCCTCAAAAAGCCACCACTTCAACCACAAGTCCTGCTGCAAAACCTGCAACTGGTACTGGCAATTCCATTTCAATTGAGGAATTGGATTTACCAACCCGAATTGCTAATGCTTTGCAAAAAGCTGGATTTGAAACGGTCAGTGATCTATTGGCTACCACTTCAGACGAGTTAGCAAAAGTAAAAAATGTCGGTAGCAAATCAGTAAAGTTGATTGAAGCCGCGCTTGCCCAGCGAGGCATTAGCCTGTCTTAAAATCATGATCCACAGTGTATTCGGAGCAAAGTTAAGTCGAGATACTAACCAGCGTCAAGCCCTTCTCAAAGGCCTTGTGGGAGCCCTTATTCGTTCTAAAGCTATTGAAACAACTGAGGCCAAAGCTAAGGCTGTCCAGGGATTAGTCGAAGTTTTGATTACCAAAGCAATCCGAGGAACCATGAATGACCTGAGGGCTATTGAAGAAGTAGTGGCAGACAAAGAATTGGTTGATAAACTAGCGCACGACATTGCTCCTCGGATCAAATCAAAAAGTGGTGGCTACACCAGACTGATAAAAAAAGGTTTTAGGGTCGGAGACAATGCTCCAATGGTTCGTATGGAACTGATCATGAACGATGTCGTTGTTGCCCCAGTAGTTAAAGCTCCAACTAAAAAAGTAGCTAAGAAAAAATAATATGAAGAAAACTTACTCGCCCAAAGCCGCGGAGGTAAAAAGAGTTTGGCACAAAATCGATGCTGCCGGGATGGTTGTGGGTAGACTAGCTGTCCAAATTGCTCAAATCCTCATGGGTAAGGGCAAGCCTACTTTTGCCAGACATATTGATAGTGGTGATCAAGTTGTAATAACCAACGTTGAAAAAACTAAGTTTAGCGGAGACAAAGAAACTACCAAAAAATATCACACTCATTCGGGATATGCGGGCGGACACAAATTGTTGTCGGTTCAACAGGTGCGTGAGACCAGGCCAGATCGAATTGTCGAGCACGCTGTTTCGGGAATGCTTCCCAAAAATAAGCTTCGCCCCAACATGCTAAAAAGATTACACTTAGTTAAAGGAGATCAAAATCCCTATGAGCAGCACTTCAACAAATAAACCCACAAAAAGAGCAGTCGGACGCAGAAAGCGCGCCATTGCTTCTGTCTATTTCTTCCCTGGAACCGGAAAGATTAGTGTCAATGGTATGGATGTAGCCAAATATTTTCCAGGAGAATTTGCCAAGAAAATTTATGATCAGCCAATGCAACTCACTGAAGTCAAAAAATATGACGTTTCAGTCAAAGTCTTGGGTGGCGGAAAAAGTGGACAATTGGATGCAATGGTTTTGGGAATTTCTAGAGCTTTGGTCAAGTCTAAAGCCGATCACAAGCCAATTCTTCGTAAAGCCGGTCTTATCACTCGTGATTCTCGCGAACGTCAACGCCGCATGGTTGGTACCGGAGGCAAAGCCAGACGCCAAAAGTCTTCACCAAAGAGATAAAAAGGCTATATATAGCCCTATTTTGTCGGAGTGGAGCGAATCGGACGCTCGTCTCATGACCCCCAGCCACGAATTCTACCATTAAACTACACTCCGGTAGGTTGTATTTTACCTTACCTGAAGCTAAAATAGAAATGTGATTGCGACATTTAAACAAACTTTTGAATCTCTAAAGAATCTTGATTATGGTGTCCAGATCAAAAAGATGACTTTAGGACAGGCTTTAACGTATTGGAGTAAATATATTATCTTGATTGGTATCTTGGCCTTGGTTATTGGAATTGGGGCTGTAGTTTATTTTGCACCCCAGGCTCCAAAATTAATAACTGAAAAAATGCCTGAGCTTCCCTACTCATGGCAAGATAATGGAACAGAGATCAGCATTGATAAAGAAAAAATAGTTTTTAAAACTCCTGATGGGAAAATTCAGGAAGTTAAAGTTGCTTTAGATAAAACAACAATTGTTGCTTGGACTTCGGCTAACCAGCTATTAATGATGGTTATGGGTATTGCTCTGGTCTTGGTTTTAGT
>ERZ1292623.4147-Hain-H51-01um-R1-4147-length-11970-cov-13_pt1 | contig 11970 bp, 16 predicted proteins | sample MGYA00564398_ERZ1292623 | MGnify/ENA primary metagenome ERZ1292623 (study PRJEB36523, sample SAMEA6512633) | groundwater metagenome | collected 2019-01-07 | study: AquaDiva: Metagenomics assemblies of 32 groundwater samples | reverse complement strand
AAGGAGTGTTTTTTCTTTCGGGGTTACTGGCGTACTCGCCAGTGCGTGGGGCTTTGGTTCATTCGTCCAGTTTTCGCTCGAAAAAAGTTCGCGCAAAGTGTATAATTACAGCACAACAAAAAACCTCTCCGATACTAGATCGGAGAGGTTTTTTGTTGTGCCCGAGGTGGGACTCGAACCCACACGAGCTTTCGCTCACTCGATTTTAAGTCGAGGCTGGCTACCAATTTCAGCACCCGGGCTTTGCATAACACTGTATTTACTCCATCCTCTATAAGATTTTAAACATTTTACAGTTTTTTTCAACTTTCGATTAAGAGAAAGGCAGTTCTTATAATAACATCTATCAACAATAATTTTTGCCGCAATCTTGCCAAACTTGAGAATATAAAGCTCATTATGGTTTATTCTCTTGGGATATATATGAACTCTCCCAATAACGTTAAAATGTTGGAGAGACATTTTTTGAAGCCAATCAATAAACTTATGCGAACCAGATATTATTCTCAAAGCCCACTGTTCGTGTCCGTTGGTCTTATGAATCCAGGAATTAATAAACCCGTCTCCATCAATGACACCTCGTAAAAAATCACGAAAATATATCTCATCAATTTTAAGTGCTCCTATTGTAAGTGATTTACGAGGAGTAAGTCCAACTTCAAGAAGATACTTATAAAACTTAACATCACCAAATTGAAGGCTTGAATAAATTTTATTATGAGATCCGCCTCGAGATTTTCTTCCAACTTTTGTTGTAAGTCCTAAAGCTCTTTTAACACAAAACAAATACTGCCTATCTTTAGAAGTTATACTTATGTGACGACCGTCCTTACTAAGATTCCCGTCCGAAGCTATCAAACCGATTACATACCACAAATTATTCGGCGCAATGGTTTTTAAGTCAACCATAACACCATTATAGCATAAGCAGTGGATAAAAACTGAGGCCACGGCGGGAATTGCACCCGCGTATATAGGTTTTGCAGACCCATGCCTTGCTCCTTGGCTACGTGGCCACAGATAGAATTGTATTGGAAACAATAACGATGGTCAATCAGCATATATTAGCCATAATATATTATTTTTGATAAAATTTGCACTATGACTTGGATAATATATGCATTGCTCTCTGCTGCTTTTGCGGCGCTCGTTGCCATATTTGGCAAAATAGGGATAAAGGATATAGACTCAACTCTCGCCACCACCATAAGGGCTTTTGTTATGGCAGGTTTTTTAGCTATAACAAGTTTATTTTTAGGAAAATATAGCCAACTTTCAACAATAGACAGCCGAGCTTTAAAGTTTATAATCTTGTCGGGAATTTCGGGCGCAGTATCTTGGCTATTTTATTTTGTAGCAATAAAAAATGGACCAGTTACAGGCGTTGCGGCATTAGACAGATTAAGCGTGGTTTTTGTTTTAGTGTTTGCAGTATTAATTTTAGGAGAAAACTTAACTTGGAAATCTGGCTTAGGAGCATTGTTTATAACCACAGGTGCAATATTAATGACACTTAAATAACCATAAAACTTATACTTAAAACCTGAGACTAATATTCAGGTTTTTGTGTTTTAAATTATAAGTTATCCTCCTACGCTAAAGTTTCGGAGGACAAGCAAAATTTATGACTAACTTACCTAACCACATAGCCGTTATCCCCGATGGCAACCGTCGCTGGGCTAAAGCTAAAGGATTACAACCATGGATTGGGCACGAACATGGTGCTCGAGCCTTAAAACAAATTACCAAAGATATTTTTGCTATCGGTATAAAATATTTTACTTTTTGGGCCTCATCCGAAGACAACATTAAAAAAAGAGATCCTCAAGAAGTAGCCTTTTATTTTAAATTGGTTAAAATGGCTTTTAAAGATTTTGAAAAAGATAGCTATATGCACGACAACCAAATTAAAGTTGATTTTTTAGGTTCTTGGGAAGCAATGTTTCCAGAAGATATAAAAGAAATTTTGTATCGCATTAAAGAAAAAACAAAAAATTATAATAAACATTTTTTAACCTTTCTTTTAGCTTACAATGGCACAAGTGAAATGTTAAAAGCTATAGAAAAACTTAGTAAAGATAATCCTACTGTTAAACCTACACCGGAACTAGTAAAAAAATATTTATATACCAAAGATTTACCCTTAGTAGATTTAGTTGTTCGCACCGGCGGTGAACCTCACTGGAGTGCTGGTTTTATGATGTGGGACGTAGCCGATAGCCAACTATATTTTACCGAAACTTTGTGGCCCGATTTTAATAAAAAAGAGCTAGAAGTAGCTCTTGGTAACTTTGCAAAAACAGAAAGAAGACTAGGTGCGTAATCACAATTAAAAAATAACTTCTCGTAGACGATATGGAGCCTCTTTATTATATAAATAGTCTTCTCCATAATGCTACTCGGAGTTATTTTTTAATTTCAAAGCTTAATTTAACTTATCAATAACTCTTAAAACTTTATCGCCCTTTTCTTCTGATTCATCTATTTTAAAAGTTATCTTAGGCACGGGGCGCATTTTTAAGCCTCGGTTTAAAGCTTGTTGAATTTCGTAAATATTTTTCTCTATTTCTTTTAAAACTGCTTTAGATTTAGCAAAAGGGAAAACTGTAATACCAACAGTGCAATCTTGCACATTGCCTGTGGTAGTAACACTAGAAACTGTAACCAAAGCATCGGTATCTAATTCGCAACGTAAATAATCCGCCACAAACCTGTGTACTAGCTCATCTATTCTTTTTAATCTTCTTTCTTCAGACATATCTTTATAGTTCTGGGTATTTTTTTTCTTCTTCAAAAGCTATCAAGGTGTCTCCAACAGCAATTACAGCATCGCTTTCCACCTGCAAACCAGCTTCGTTGCCTTCTCTAACCTCATCTTGAGGTTCTTTACCTTTTTGTAAACCAGTTATTTTTCCTAAACCCACAACTTTGCCATCTCTTTTAACTTCAAATTTTATTCCTTTCTTTAAACGTCCAGAGATTATTTTTCCACCAATTACCATTCTTGGTTTTTCGGTTCTAAAAACAGCTAAAATATTTATTTGGCCAATTTCTTCTCTTATTATTTCTGGTTCCAACAAGTGCGACATAAAATCTTTTACACCCTGAACAAAATCATAAATAATATCGAAAGTTTTTATTTCTACACCGCGTTGTTCGGCATAGTTTAAACTATCTTTGCCAACCTTAACTCTAAAGCCAACAATTTTAGCGCCGGTAGTTTCGGCTTTTTTAACATCGGCTTGGCCAATATCACCTACATCACACTTTAAAAGCCTCAAACCAACCCTATCCGATTTTATTTGTCTTAACGTATTTACAAGCGCTTCTAAGGCACCTAAAGCTGCCGCTTTAATAACAATAGTTAAAACTTTTGGCTGGCCGGAAGGCTCAATTTTAATTTTTTCTAAAAAGTCTTCGTGTCCTTTTTTGTGTTCAGCTACAATTTTTTCGGCCTCACCTACATTAGAAACAACAATACATTTCTCGCCTATCATTGGTGTGGTATCGGCCAGCCCAATCACAGAAACTGGTTTTGAAGGATAGGCCTCGGTAATTAACTTACCAGCATCATCTTCCATTATTTTTATAGGGCCGTAAGCTGTGCCACAAACAATTAAATCTCCAGTTTTTAAAACACCATCTGTTATAACAATAGATGCCACCACTCCACGTCTAGCATCAAAATTAGATTCTATGACATAACCCTCGCCAGTTTTTTTAGAATCATATTTAAGCTCCTCCATTTCGGCTACTAATAAAATTAAACTTAAAAGTTCATCTATGCCTGTTTTGTCGCGTGCTGAAACTAAAGCTACTGGAACTTTTCCACCCCATTCTTCTATTAAAACTCCGTTTTCGGAAAGTTCTTTTTTAACTCTATCTATAGCCGAACCTGCTTTATCTATTTTATTTATTACAACTATAAAAGGAATTTTACTTTCCAAAACATGTTTTATAACTTCTTTTGTTTGAGGTTTAACTCCGTCGTCAGCCGCTACCACCACCAAAGCAATATCGGCTACTTTTACCCCGTGTTCACGCATAGCAAAAAAAGCTTCGTGCCCTGGAGTATCTATAAAAGTTATTTTATTACCAGAATGTAAAACTTCATAAGCGCCAATACCCTGCGTTATTCCGCCAGCTTCTTTTCCAGCAACATTGGTTTCGCGAATAGCATCAAGAAGTGTAGTTTTTCCGTGGTCTACGTGACCCATAACCACAACCACCGGAGGTCTAACTTCGGCTTTGGCAATGCTAATATTTTGGGTTTGAGTATCGGTAGACATGGTTTAGAGTGATAAAAATCCGCCTTTTTACAGGCAGTATTAAATACTTGTTTAAATTACCACAGTTTCATAAAAATATCCATCTTGACATTTTTAATAGCATGGAGTTAACCTTTAAAAGTTCTTTTAATTACATTCATAAACCTAGAGGAGGTAGCTAACCATGGAAACTCAATCTAAGTATCCAGATGCAGTAGGACGTATAGAGGTTCGCAAATTATTTAAAGAAAAAATTGCCGATCCTTTCAACTCTACATTCGGCCACATTACCAATAATCGAGGTCAGCAGTGTTTTAATATACGGGTGTTTGAAGAAAAAGATCCCCACCCACACGCTCCGGAAGATTTGGCTCAAGGATGTATATACCCACTGGAAGCAAGTAATGACGATTATGAAATGAGTTTGTTTTTCTATACTAACGGCAAAGGTTGTGCGTGTGTTCTAGACTATCGAAAAAAACCTAATCGTGTAGATGGTAGTCACGAAGCAATCCTAATATTTGTTCTAAAGTTCATGGAAGCTGAATTGGAAAAGACGAGCAAATTCAAGAATGATCTTTCTAAAGTAAGGCTGTGGAAACTCTAATAGATCCACAACAAAGAAAACACATGGTATAGAAATAACCACCCGCGTGCGAAACCGCACGCGGGTTTTTTTATTTTAAAAAATATTTCCTGACCTTACTATCCAAATCCCCCGCGCTCATAAATACAATAACAGAGTTAGAATCTAAATTATTAGCCAATAGTTTCAAAACCTTTTTAAAATCTGCTGCATAAAAAACTTCTGGCTTACGAATAGCTTTTGATAATTCTTCGGATGTTTTGCCAACAGTACTTGCCCCGAGCGATTTATCCCGAGCAGGGTTGAGGGAAGTCGAGGGGTGGCGACCTTTAACTTTATACAAAGGATATAAAATTGTTTTATCGGCCGCGTCAAACGCGGTTATAAAGTCTTTAAACAAACGATTCAAACGATCTTGTTGATGTGGTTGAAACACGCAAACCAATTTTTTCTTTGGATATTTTTCGCGTAAAGCTTGTAAAGTTGCCTTAATTTCTGTTGGATGATGTGCATAATCACTATAAATACAGCTTTTAGCTTTTAGCTTCGTTAGCTTATTAGGATAAATCAATTCCATTCTGCGCCATGCGCCTTGGTAACTACCAAAAACTTTATCGCCGATAATTTTTTTAACCCCCAGCAATTTAACCGCTTGCCACGCCGCTTCGGCATTAAATTGATTATGAATACCGGAAACAAATAATCTATGTTTACCCTTTCCATACCAAACCACGCTAGAAGCTGGAAATTTAAATTTATAACTTAAAACTTTTTTAATATTACTATCTTCTTTATTGGCAACCACCCAACCATCAACTTCTATGTTATTTAAATACTTTTTAAACCCAGCCAGTACCCCATTTAAATTTTTATATATATCTAAATGTTCTTTATCTATATTTGTAAGTACGGCAATTTTAGGAAAATAATTATGGAACGATCGAGCATACTCGTCCGACTCTAAAACTAAATATTGGCCTTTGCCCAACAAAAAGTTTGTACCACCAAGTTCTTTAAGTTTTGTTCCAATTATTATAGTGGGGTCTAACCCTGCTTCTTTTAAAATTAAACCTATCAAAGCTGTGGTGGTGCTTTTACCATGCGAACCCGAAACCGCAATTGTAAAATATTTTTTTGTAAGCTCACCTACTACTTCGGAATATAGTTGAGTTTTTATTCCAAGTTTTTTTGCTTCTAAAAGTTCGGGGTGGTCGGGCTTAATAGCTACGGAGTGAATCACTAAATCAACCCGCCCAAGGCGGGTCAGCCTCGGGCTGATTAAAATTCTTACGCCTCTTTTTTTAAGATCGTCTGTAATTTCGCTTTTTACTGCATCGGAACCGCTAACTTTCCAGTTGGTTGCTAAATAATACTGTGCTAACGAGGAAACCCCTATTCCACCTATACCAATAAAATACACATTTTTTTGCGTAAGCATAAAATAATTATTGCATATTTTTTGGGAATCTTGCTAACATACGCTTGCTTATTAGGCCAGAGTTCTTTTCAAACCAAGGGGAGAAAAACAATGGAAAACTCGGCATTGCGCCATGTTATAGAAGCTCAACAGTTTGATTTAGATTTTATGGAAAGAATGTTTGAAGAAGCGGACAAACTTCGGCGGCAAGTGGAAAGCAGAAACTGTTCCGATATATTAAACACATCCAGAGAACTTCAAGGCAAAGGAATGTTTGCTTTATTCTATGAACCATCAACACGTACCAGATTTTCTTTTGTTGATGCCGCCCAGCGTCTCGGTATGCGTGTTTGCTGGACCGAAAACGCCAAAGAATTTTCTTCGGCAATTAAAGGTGAAACTTTGGAAGACACCATCCGCGTACTTTGCGAATATTTTCCAGATGTTATTGTAATGCGTCACCACGAAACAGGAGCTGCAGAACGCGCTGCCAAAGTAAGTTCTGTGCCAATAATAAACGCTGGCGACGGCAAGGGCCAACACCCTACGCAAGCCTTGCTAGACATTTACACTATCAAACAATGTCTTGGGCGGGTTGATGATATCACAGTAATGATGGTTGGTGATCTTGCCAACGGCAGAACGGTTCGCTCACTCGCCTATCTTTTGGCAAAGTATAAAAACGTAAGAATTATTTTTTCTTCACCAGAAGAATTGGCAATGAAGGATGATATTCTTCAATATCTTGAAAGAAAAAATGTTGTGGTTGAGGTTGTAAATTATTTTTGGCCAAACTATGAAGATATTGATGTAATTTATGAAACACGGATACAAAAAGAACGTGGCTCAACAATAAGCGAAGAAGAAGCAAAAAGGTTTTCATTAACACCAGAAAAAGTAAAAGGGTTAAAGCCTTCCACAATAATAATGCATCCTCTGCCAAGAAACGACGAAGTTCCTACTGAAATTGATTCAAATCCCCAAGCCAAATATTTTAGACAAGCCGGCAACGGCATGTTTATAAGAATGGCACTACTTAAATGGGTTCTGGGTTCCCTATAAATAACATCCGCTCCGACCAAAGTCGGAGCGGATTTTTAATTCCTTACAGAAAGCCCCGCACAGAGTACGGGGAAGAAGTCATTTGTATAAAATTTAATAAAAATAAATTTCAAACCCAAACTTTTAGAGCTCTGTAATAAATTTCTAGTCTGTTCTAGTTAAATCTTATTAAATCAAACCTTTTCTTTTCTTTGCTTGAAGAGCACGCCTCTCACTTCTATTTCCGCCCTCCATTACATTATTCTCTTTAGCATCTGGTACAAAATCTATTTCCTTAATCGATGGAATCCTGAATGAAAAAATGGTTATACCATTTACATTTGTAACTGCAAAATCACCCATACCTATAATATCCATGCCTATTAATAATTGGGGCTGTTGACTCTCAGGAATATTAGAATCTGATACTAACTGTACCTCTGTTACACGAACCTGACCAACCATCACATTGTTTGGTAATGAAATATTAACTAAATAGGTATTAGTTGAAGCTTTTCCGCTACCATATCTCACCTCAGCAATACCTGTTGGTTTTAAACCAAGATCATCTGCAACTTTCTTCGTTATAGCAGAATGAGTCGCACCGGTATCCCAAATAGCAGAATACTCATTTAATCTAACTTGTTGCTTTATAGCCTCTTCAATAGTCATCGGCAAACACACGCTTACTTTATTATGCAACACTCTTGTTAAACCACTGTATCTAGTAGTGAAAGCGTGATGTTGCATAAAATCACAAAATTGTTACCCGAGAATGAAAAGTTTGAGTATAACTTTCCTGACCAGGTAAACATTGTTGGATTAAAAAAGTACCAAGTTCAAATTTATTTTTGGCATCTGTATATGCTTCCATTTCAGTATCATAAACACCTAGGACTGCCTCATCCTTAATTACTATAAATTTCCCCTTATATTTAGCTACTAACTCATCTTGGTGTTTTTTGAAATACTCAAGTTGTTTTTGAAGATAAGAATTAATCATGTTTATATATGCTAACACGTTTATAATAATCTGACAATAATCTTACACATCAACCAAGCGCTGATTACACGTCATTATAACTATAATACCATAATCATTTTTTTATAAAATCTGCAAAGTCGTTATCATTTGTAATCAAAGTAGTGCTGTCGCCATCATTATCTCTCATTGAAACTTCTTTAGTTAACTTATCTATAAAAAACTTATTACCATTTTCATCTTCTAGTGTTATTGTATTTCCTGTTTCACTTACCTCAATTAACTCCAAAAACTCTAAACTCCTTGGTGAGAGATATTGCATTTTAATAATCTCCTCCATCAAAAAATACTGTCTCGAATTTCCGTCAAATTTATTGAGCGGTTTAATAATGTAATATTGTCGCAAATCTTTTGGTTGATCTGTTATATCATCAAACTTAACAAAACCCTTGACCTCGCCAGACAAGCCATTTTGCGTTACAACCAAGGTATTTATCAATTCAATGTCGGGTACAGCTTGATATTGATAGAGTAATGTAAATTTATAGTTCTGTTTTTGAACAAATAAAACACCGATAATTACTAATAAAAAAATAATTATAAAGATTAAAAACTTTGGTTTTGCAATAACATTATTAATACTTTCTTTGTTCATAATTTTGAACCCTATCGAAGTCCCACTTCGATAGATTTTACGACATGTGTAATTTTAACAAGAACTGTCCTTTCTAATTAGTCCTTGTTAATTAAAATTTAGTATCCTCTTTGTCCAAGTTTTAAGACCATTGGTTCTCTACCTTGTACACATATCGTTTTATCAGCGTTATCTTTTCTTGACTCAGTTAGAGTTACAACCTTTGTCTTTATATCGGCTTTGAGTATTTGATCTTCACATACCGAACTACTAACTGCTGTGATCTGCCCAGATGGCGACCATCCTGTTATATCATAATATGAAATATTATTCGAAAAAAAGTTACTGAAAACTACATCTGCTTGGGCGACATTACAAATTTTTTTTTCTAACCAACAGTGAATAGCAACGCTATTTACATCATTAAGCATTTTACCACCCGAAACTACAACCCAAACCCCATTAAATGAAGCAAGACCTAGACTATTGGCAAAAGCTACATCTTTATCCTCTCCAACATAATTAGCCGATGTAGTTTTTAGTTCATCAACAGACACAGTTGTTGCACTGGAAGTAATGTAGCCAATCAAAAACCCAATAGCCATGATAAATATTATTTTTGGTATATTTTTATTTTCCATATTCTTTATCTTGCCAAAGAAACCCTTGCTTTAATTCAAAATTGCCAATCTGGCAGTAGGGGGGTGGGTGAGATTCCCTCCTTCGCTAAAAGCTACGGAAGGACAAGCGAACTCACTTGCGGAAGCGGGAGGATTCGAACCTCCGATACCCTTGCAGGCATACCGCATTTCGAGTGCGGCCCATTCAACCTCTCTGGCACGCTTCCTAATTTCTCGGCAAAGCCTCGGGACTGCCACCCCACCAGACTAAGCTTGGCCCACCATAAAATAAATTAAAACATTTAGAACTAAAAACAGCCAGCCCTAGGACCGGCTGTTTAATTACTAGTTTTCACTATTTATCTAAAAAGCTCTTTATAAAATTCTCCAAGCCGCCAACTTGCTGCGACATCCCCAAAAACTTCTGCAAGTATGGCTGAACAGCTGAGTAGCTCCAAACGGTGAAAGCGATTATTAACGCCCATTTTAATAAGTTAAAAAACCTTGCCCATAAAGCTGCTCTGTGCATTTTTTCTACCAAATGCAAAGTACGTTCCGAAACTTCTAAATTCTTTTTTAATAATTCTTTTATGTCTGATTCCATACTAAAATGTTATACGAAAAAAGCCCGCCTGCAAAGGGGGCCTTTCATACTATGCTTTTAATATCGACCATCACCCAAAATTTAGGTGGCAATTATTTGTCTAATCTGATAGCGGATCTTTGCCCAGAACTTGATAAAGCTATTAAATTTCTGGTAATACTGTTTAAAGCTAAAACGGTAAACAACGCAATCGCTACACCCAAGAAAGCAACTAATGGCTCTGCGTTTTGAAAAGCTGTTACAATGTAATCTACTGTGCTTGAGGGGCTGTTTAAAGAAGTTAATGCATTACTGGCCACAGCTCTAAATGCAACATATTCGTGCTGTATTGCCAAAAATATGGCGGCTAATGGAAGTTGCAAAAATAAAATAGGCTTAGATCTATTCCAAATCCAAGTAGCATAGACTCTTCGCATTATTCTATTTTTTAACTGTTGGTTATTCATTGTTTATTATAACTATTGGTTTTAATAAAAGTTTCTAATCTAATTCCTTTTCTTCTAAAGTTTTCTGCATTAGCTTTCTACCTCTAAACAACCTCATTTTAATAGCTGGAATACTTATTTTTTCTTGCTTAGAAATTGTTTCGTAAGAAAGATCTTTTAAATAATGCATCTCTACTATTCTTTTTAGTTCATCTGGTAATTCTAATAGAACTTTATTTATTATCTCTTTTGTTTCTAGGTCGCCCTTAATGTTTCCCTTTTCATCCATAATATCGTATTTATAGGTTTCAAAAAATTCCATAGAAACCGCCTGCTTCTTTTTTATTTTTTGATAAAACGTGTACGAAGTATTAACTAAAACCTTATAAGCCCAGCTTTTAAATTCTATACCCTCCTGCTTTTTAAACTTTTTAGCGTTTTTGTATATTTTGGTAAAAGCTTCCTGAACAATATCTTCGGCATCTTCGCGAGTTTTAACCACCCTTTGAGCCGAACGCATAAAAGCATCTTGGTATCTATCTACCAAAACCCCAAACAAGTTGGGGTTTCTTAAGGATGCAGTTAGTATCGCTTCGTCCTTAGCTTCCGCCAAAGGTCTTCCACCAACTAATCGCTCTTTTTCTGGTTTGATATCTAAATAAGCCATTTAAGGAGAAAAACAAATGAGTTATTTTTGTTTTTGTTTATTGGCCTATTTATACTATAAAACACTCCAAAAATCAATATGGTCACAAATCTGCTGGGTTTATAAAAATGGTCCAATTTGGTATGATTTTGGCAGCCTCAAGTTCAACTAGCCTGCCCAAGTTTTGTCCCTGTAGTTCAACGGATAGAACGAGAGACTCCTAAGCTCTAGATGGAGGTTCAATTCCTCCCAGGGACACACTCACAAGGTCGATTTATTAATAGTTTATTTAAAAAATTTATGATGAACGGATGGAATTATGGTTATAACAATATGATGCGGTCCGATTATTGGGGTGGTTACCTTGGTCATTGGGCTACACCTATTGGCTTAATCGGATTAGCCATAGGAGGTTTATTGCTAGCCATGCTTGTTGTTTGGAGTATATATTGAAAAGGACGCGCATTGTGGAGAGCGGCTCACCAAAACAGCAAGCCTTGGTTTATAGCCTTGTTAGTAATCAATACTCTCGGTATACTGGAAATCTTGTATATTTATATTTTCAGCAAGAGAAAGAAATAGTACAAAGATTAACAGTTGATTGCTGAAAATTAACTGTTAAGCGGGCCTATAGTCTAGTGGCATGACGGATCCATGGCATGGATCAAGTCGGGGTTCGATTCCCCGTAGGTCCACAAAATTAATTAAGGGTTACTCTTAGAATATTTTTTGGTGAAATAATTAAAA
>ERZ1292623.4146-Hain-H51-01um-R1-4146-length-11971-cov-18_pt1 | contig 11971 bp, 21 predicted proteins | sample MGYA00564398_ERZ1292623 | MGnify/ENA primary metagenome ERZ1292623 (study PRJEB36523, sample SAMEA6512633) | groundwater metagenome | collected 2019-01-07 | study: AquaDiva: Metagenomics assemblies of 32 groundwater samples | reverse complement strand
TTTTATAGATTGCAATATGTCGTTTTTAAAATTTGGCATGGTGATTAAATTTAAAGATTAAAATTAAAAGTTAAAAAATTTTGTTTAATTGTGTTTATTGATTTCATTTTTTTATTTTTTAATTTTTCTTTTTTAATTACTCTACCTAAGCGATTCCAAAAGTTTTATCTTATCGCTCTCGGACAGCGCTCCCGGGACTTTTTGTTTTTCAAGAGTCCCCAGTGTTTTTAATTTGCTCTCTTCTGTTGTTGTTCTCATGGCGGTTTCTTTAGCCAGATTGTCTAAGATCTTGTATTTATCCTCTTCGGAAAGCTTTGTCGGTGGAGCAATACGAAGCGCCCGATCAATAAAGCGGGTACGGGGGTTAAAATACCAAACGACTAAGGAAACAATCACAACAGCGACAATTACAAACAAAATATGTCTGACTGTGGCGCTTTTGTGGTCACTATTTTGTTCTGGGGGCATATATAATAATCAGTATACAGCATAGAGTACTAAGTATTTAGTATTAATGGGGATATCCCCATAGACCCCATAGGAGAGTCCTATGGGGTCTATGGGGTAATTTACACTACAATGTTATTATATCGGCGCCTTTTTCGGTCACGATAATAGTGTGTTCAAAGTGGGCGCTCTTTTTGCCGTCAGCGGTCTTGAATGTATAGCCATCTTTGTCTAAATAGACATCGCTCCCTCCGGCATTTAGCATGGGCTCAATGGCAATAACCATGCCGACTTTCAGTTTTGGGCCATTTCCTTTGGTTTTAAAATTTGGAATATAGGGCTCTTCGTGTACCTCGTAACCCACGCCGTGCCCGCCCAGCATTTTTACGATGCCGAATTTGTGCGGTGCAACATATTTCTCAATCGCCTTGCCGATATCGCCCACGAATCCTCCGGGGCGCACGGCTTTTATGCCAATGTTAAGTGCTTCCTTGGTTGTATCAATAAGTTTTTGCGAGTTAGCATCAATCTTTCCTACGGGCACGGTAATGGCGGCGTCAGTTATAAGCCCCTGATGGCGCAGGCCAAGATCAAGCGAGACGATATCTCCTTCTTTAAGGGTCGTGGTATCGGGAATTCCGTGCACCACTTCATTGTTCACCGAAACGCAAAGCGACGCCGGATACGGGTACTGCGCGCCCCAGGGTTGATAGTGTAAAAAAGCCGGCTCGTCGCCCGCTTCACGAATTAGTTTTTCAGCAAGTCTGTCTAATTCAAGTGTTGTTACGCCGGGACGCACAAAAGAAGCGACCTGCCGCAAAATTTGCGACAAGCGCTTCCCGCCCTCGCGGAGTATTATCAATTCCTCTCTTGATTTAATGGTTATCATTGGAATAAATTAAAAAATCAAAAATAAAAGTTAGAAAAAATTTTGTTTAATTGTATTTATTGAATTCATTTTTTATTTTTTCTTTTTTAGTTTTGAACTCTTTGTTTATCTATCATCAAATGCCTTATTCAAAATTTCCTTGTGTACTGCTTCTATTGACTGCTCCCCGTTTATTTCCAAAAAACGGAAAGTTTTTTCGTTTTTTAAATATTTAATGGCAGGAATTACGCTCGTTTCAAACCACTTTAATCTTTTCTGTATATCTTCCTCTTTAAGGTCGTCTATTCGCCCGCGATTGCGCAGATGCGTCTCGGAAAAATTTTTCGACACATTAAGATAAAGCACCGTGGGAGTGCGCCCGTAAAACTTCATGGCCGTGGTGAGTGCTTCCGCTTCTTCCAAATACCTCGGCGTACCGTCAATGATAAGATTCTCTCCTCCTTTCATATTTTCTATCAAAAACTTCGCCCAAAAATAGATAGCCAGAAACGAAGGCTGAAGAGAAGCATTCTCGTATATTTTGCGAGATAATTTGCTTGAAAAACTTTCTCCTTTTATAAAATCTCTGAATTTCGTCCCTGTTTCAAGATAGAGGACATTTTCCTTAAAATAATTTTCCAGAAGTCTGGCTTGCGTACCCTTGCCGCAGCCGGAACGGCCGATAAAAATAAAAGTAAGGGGTGAGTTGATAGTCGATAGTCTATAGTCTATAGTGGTCATTTTTTAATTTTATACTATTTTCCCCGTCTTGCTAAAGACTACAGACTCAAAACTATAGACTGTATTTTAATATTCCCTCATTGAAATCTGGGCGTCGATTTTTTTAATGAGATCAAGCACTACGGAAACGACGATGAGAAGGGCGGTTCCGCCGATAGCAAGCGTAGCGATACCGGTAATTCCCTGCATCGCCAGAGGAAGCACCGCGATGAGACCCAAGAAAAGCGCGCCGAAAAGAGTAATACGATTCAATACTCGTGCTATGTATTCTGAAGTAGAATTGCCGGGACGCACGCCTGGAATAAAAGCGCCGTTTTTCTGCAGATTCTCGGCAATTGAATTCGGGTCAAATGTCACCGCTGTATAAAAATATGTGAAAAGTACCACCAGCACGAAATAAGAAATTGAATAAACCCAACTATTGCTTGCTATACTAACCAAAAATGCGCCAATTTTGGCAAGTATGGCGTTACTGGCAGTAGAAAGAAATGTGCCAACCATTTGCGGGAAAAGAAGTATTGAGAGGGCGAAAATTATTGGAATAACGCCCGCCTGATTCAAACGGAGCGGTAAATATGTAGCAACTCCGCCGTATACTTTCATACCGCGCACGCGCTTAGCGTATGTCACTGGAAGCGGCCGCTCGGCCTCGGTGATGAATACTACACCCGCGACAATAAGAAGCGCCGCTATTAGAAACGCCAGATAAAGCGGCAGCTGGGAAATATCGAATGTGAAAAGCAGTTGTCCCACCTGTGAAGGAATCGCCGCCACGATGCCGGCAAAAATAATAATGGAAACGCCGTTCCCAACGCCGAACTCGGAAACGAGCTCTCCTATCCACATAAGAAGAATTGAGCCACCGGTAATAATGGCAAGGTTAAGCAGGCGGCTGAAAAGATCTAAATGCTCAATCACTCCCTGTCGCTCGAGAAGAATCAAAAGCCCCAGTCCTTGAAGCATGGCCAGTGGAATCGTGAGAAGCCGCGAATACTGCGTGAATTTTCTTCGGCCGAGTTCCCCTTCTTCGTGATAAAGCTTCTTAAGCGTCGGTACCATGATGGTGAGAAGCTGCATTATGATTGAAGAGGTAATGTAAGGGCCGACACCGAGCATTACTATTGAGAGATTGGAGAGCCCACCGCCGGAAAAAATATTCAGAAGGCCGAAAAATTGGTTGTTGGAAAGAAACTGCTCAAGGCGAAGCGCGTCAATTCCGGGAATTGGAATCGTGGCCAGCACTCGGAATACGACAAGCGCGCCTAGCACGAATATAATTCTTCGGCGCAAAATCTCGTCGGTGAATACGAATTTTATTTTATTTAATAGCTCTCCCATAAAAATTTAAAACGAAAAAATAAAAAATGAAATAAAAGATAATACCGACCAATTTTCTTGTGCGTTATCCATCTTTTTAATTTTTATTTTTTCATTTTTCATTTTAATTAATACTACCACCTACTTTCTCTACCGCCTTCTTGGCCCTAGCAGTGGCACTCACTCCCTTAATTTCCAGTTTCTTGGTAATAACGCCTACATTTAAAATTTTTACTTTGGGAGTTCGTCCGTAGCGCTTTTTAACGAGCCCTTTTTCAAGGAGAATCTCGCGGGTCACTTTGTCCCCCGCCGAAAAAACGCTTTCAAGCGCAGAAAGCGTAACCGTGACCGGCGCCAGGCGCACAGTAGTAAACATAGAGCCGCGTTTGTTGATGGTCACACCGCGCAGACGCGGTAATTTCTTTATGATGTCGCGAATCGCTGGGCGAATCTTGTTCCCGGCGCGCGCCTTCTGCCCCTTCATGCCACGACCGGAGGTCTTACCGCGTTTTCCGCCGCGGCCGATGTATTTTTTCTCTTTATTTGGATGTGTGCGTTTGATTTGCATAATATAAATTAAAAACTAAAAAGTAAAAGTTTAAAAGAGTTTCATTTAATTGTATATACTGATTTCATTTTTTATTTTTTACTTTTAAATTTATTAAGTTTTACCTGACCGGTCTCTTATCTCCCACATCAAGAAGCGCCTCTATGGCCGCGCGGGCGTTATTCAATTTATTTTTACTGCCGGAAAATACTTTGGCCGAGACATCGCGCACGCCGGCAAGGTCCAAAACATTTCTGACCGAGCTCCCCGCCACGAGTCCCTTGCCATGATTTGGAAAAATGAAAACTTTAGCCGAAGAATATTTGGCGTAGACATCGTGCGGAATGGAGAACTTTTTGTTGAGGCGGATTTTTATCAAATTTTTCTTGCTGTTTTTCATGGCTTTATCAATGGCAAGCGAAGTGTCGCCAGCTTTGCCTATGCCCACGCCGACGGACCCTTTCCTGTCGCCGATAACCATAGCCACGCTGAAAGAAAAACGGCGGCCGCCGGCGACCACGCGCGCCACGCGCCTGATGTCAATTAATTTTTGGTCAAACTCCGGCTTCACGCGGTCATACTGCGGGCGTCGTCCTCCGCGAGGCGAGCGCTTGCCTCCTTTTTTGAATCTGTCATCGCGAGGCGGGCGCTCCCCTTTTTCAATAGGGGTTGGAATAACCGCTTCTACCACTGCCTCTACCGCCGAAACTACATCTTTCGTTGCTTCAGACACGACATCAGCTACCACTGCTTGTGCCTCGGCAATAATTCCTCCTGCCTGCGCCGCAGGAATATCCGTCGCGGCAGGCAGGTCTTTTTTAATTTCTTTTTCGTCGTCCATGATAAAAATTTAAAATGTAAAACTAAAAAATGAAAGGAAAAACATCGGCCAGATATCTTGAGTGTTGTCTTTCTTTTTAATTTTTATTTTTTCGCTTTTCATTTGTTATTAAAACTTAAGTCCTTCCTCGCGGGCACCTTCGGCAAGCGACTTAACGCGCCCAGCATACTGGAATCCTCCGCGGTCAAACACGACATGCGTGATTTTCTTTTTATGCGCAAGCTTCCCGAGGAGTTTCCCCGCTTCTTTGGCGCGGAGCGTTTTCGTTTTTCCCTTAAGCCCCATGTCGGAAGCGGAGGCAAGTGTTTTACCCAAGTCATCATTTATAAGCTGTGCATAAATGTACTTGTTTGATTTGAAAACGGCAAGACGCGGAGCTTTAGCGCTCCCACTTACGCGAGCTCTCACGCGGGCGTGGCGTCTTATCCTTATATTCGTTTTTTTATTTGTACTTTTCATTTTAACTATGCTGACTTCTTGCCTTGTTTTCTGCGAATCACTTCGCCTTCGTATCTGAAACCCTTGCCTTTGTACGGCTCCGGTTTTCTAAGCGCTCGGAGCGCGCTTGCGAACTGCCCAACCATATCTTTATCAATACCAGTTATCGTAATATTATTTTTTTCCGCCTTTACGGTAAGCCCTTCCGGAATCTGAACATTCACCGGATGAGAAAAGCCGAGTGCCAGATTCATTTTATTCCCCGCTACTTCAGATTTAAAGCCAACACCTTCAAGTATAAGTTTTTTCTGGTACGGAGTGTGAGTCCCGGCAATCATATTTTTCAAATGAGATGCGTATGTACCCCACATGGCGCGAGAGAAAAGGTCGTTTCGGCGCGGAGTTAGCGTGATTTCTTTAACGCCTAAAGTAATTTCAATCTCGTCGCGGAAATGGCGTTTAATTTCGCCCTTAGGCCCTTTGACAGAGATAAAGTTACCGTCTTTTTTGACTTCAGTCTTTTCCGGTATTAAAATTTTTTGTTTTCCAATTCGCGACATATTTTTATTATTTATAGTGAGCGTAGTCGAATCTACCAGATTTTAAATAACGCCTCCCCGCCGACAAGCTCTTTACGCGCCTCTTTGTCGGTCAAAATTCCCTTGGGGGTGGAAAGTATGAGCGCGCCGTAACCGCTTTTAACAGAACGAAGTTCTTTAACACCCATATATACTCGCTTGGATGGCTTTGAAACTCGGAGAACATCTTTTATGCGTGACTTGCCGTCATCATAGCGAAGGGTAATTTCAAGCGCGGAGCCGACTTTGCGCGGGCGCTTCACAACCGCCGTCACATATCCGACCTTGAGGAGGGCTAGGGCGATGGCGTTCTTCACGCTTGAATAGGGCATCGAGACGGACTCGCGCTTTACGGCGCTTCCATTCTTGAGTCGTATGAGCATGTCGGAAATTGGATCCATGGGTTAGTTAATTAAGTTACGCTTCGCTTTAGTTAGATAAGTTTTATAAGTTCGAGATTCATAAAACTTTTTAAACTTATTCAACTTATCAACTTTTTAAACTTTTTAAACTTTTTCTACCAAGATGATTTCTTAATGCCCGGAATCATGCCTTCGTTGGCAAGTTCCCTGAAACAAATTCGGCAAAGGTCAAAGTCGCGCATATATCCGCGCTTGCGCCCGCACTTAAAACAACGCCTGACTACCCGGCTTTTAAATTTGGGCTTCTTCAAAGCCCTTGCTTTTGTTGAGGTCTTGGCCATGAATAAAAAGATTTGCCCGATAGCTTCCCTGTAATATCGCGCTTTTATTCTTTTAGATTCATTAAAACCCAAAAGGAGATAAGCGGATTAAACAAAAAAGCTCTTTACGAGCTAGGAAGAGTATATATGAGGGGAACAGGGGTGTCAAATTAAGACTTCAGGTACTTACAAAGACTGAACCCGAGGTCAGTAAGCCTAAAATGTCCCGAGTTAGTAAAATATTGCTCCTGACTCTCTCCTGTTGGTCGAGGTGAAAATATTAACTTAAGTTCTGATAAGTGATTTTCGCTAGATTCTACTAGAGAAGATATTTTATGGCCGATTTTAAAAGCAACAGCGCTAAACCATCGGCTTCTGAATTGATTAGTAGATAGAATTGTTCCATCAATGGAGTCAAAAGATTTCTTAAGAGAAATAATTTCATCAATTTCATAAGCAGCCTTCAGTACCGACAAATCGTTAGTAGTAAGTTTCTTTGTAATTTGAATAAGCTCAAAGACCATTAGCTTTTCTGATTCATCAGTATTCGGCGCAATTGCTTTAAAGAAAAGTTTTTTCACAGCGTTCAAGCGCTTTTCATCAGGATTCTCATTAATAAATTTAAGCAGGTCATAAAAAGAGTCCTTTTCAGTTTCTATATTTTCTTTTATTTCTCCTTTAGATTTTTTCTCTTTCCACTCATTGTAAAATTGTTTGAGTTTACTTGATGTAATTGCAGTACCAACCTTAATTAAAGTGGCTTCTGGATTTGTCACAATCTCTGGTGTTAGTGCTCCTGCTAATTCTGGGAGCATAGAAAAACCTAGGTCTCTTATGTTTCCTAATAAAGTCTTCTTTGTCTTTTTTACATTCATAATTCTCCCAATCCTACTTCCCTGTATCTACGGGTGCAAGTTCCCCCTTATTTAATAAAACCCTTGTAAAGTTTTTCATGATGCAAAGTTATTCTAGTTCTATTCGTCTTTTTTTGTAAGAACGGAATATGATATTTGTAACATATATACCGCCCCAAGTATTTCTAACCCGAATCTCACCCCTTCCCAAGTTCCCCCAAAAAACAAAAACAGGACTCCTATGGACAAGGTAACAGCACCTAGAAGTAAAATTATTTTTTGAGGCATGGGTTAGCTTTTCTTAAACGGAACGCCGAGATATTCCAAAAATGCCGTGGCTTCTTCTTATAATTGACATTCTACTTGGATGGCGGTTTTGTTATTTCAAAAGTGTCGTGATCTTTCTCAAATTTAATACGATAGTTATCAAAAAATCCTTCCTGCCCTAATAAAATCGGTATTCTAAAGTTAATAAATAAAACTGGCATAGTTAGTGTCTCCCCTATGTGAGATACGCTCAAGTTTATCTCCCCCACATATCCGTCCTGTTGCTGCATAGAAATACCAGTAATTTTTCGTGTTCGAGATTTTCGCCAATTAATGCCAAAAAGTTCAGCAATTTCGGTACTCATTAAAATATGATCAGCTCCTGAATCTATTATGGCAATAAACTTTCTGCTTTTATGGCCTTTTTTGCTTAATTCAATCTCTATAACTGGCCGTTTCACATAGTGGCCACCAATAGTTTCGGTTTGTGCATCGGCAAGATACTTATATTTCATTTTTCGCCAACTGAATCGGGGCAAAGATAACACCATTAGGAAGTACCCTTATATAAACCGCATCTTTGTCGCCAACTTTTTTATCAAGCTCAACTAAACCTTCCTTATAATCGATAATTTTTTTGTAATCAGAAGAAAACGCCACCCACTTGTTTTCGTGCAACTTGTTTATCAATTTAGAAATTTGTTTACTTTCTTTGATGTTTTGTTCTGTCATACTAGATCATTTTAATGTAACCAATTCATAATATCAATACTACCTAAATCAAGGCGGAAAACGGCCATATTTTAAGCCTTCTTAAACGGAACTCCGAGATATTCCAAAAATGCCGTGGCTTCTTCTTTATTTTTGGCAGTCGTAACGATAGTGATAGCTAAGCCGAATACATCTTTTAGGTCTTCATCGGCGGTTTCGGGAAAAATACTGTGTTCTTTTATACCAATAGTGACATTGCCCATTTCATCAACGGTGGTTCTAGCGACACCCTTGAAGTCCTTTGTGCGCGGCAATGCGACATTTAAAAACTTATCCAAAAATAAATTCATTCGTGTCCCGCGAAGCGTCACCATGGCGCCCAAAATATCGCCTAATCTTGTCTTGAAAGTTGCCACTGCTTTCTTGGCGGGGCGCGGAGACGCTTTTTGTCCGGTAATTTTAGATAAGCGCTCCATTATGAAATCATTTCTCTTCTTGTCTTTCTTTATCTGTGAGCCGGTGCCAACGGAAACAATCACCTTTGAAAGTTTCGGCGCTTGCATCGTGTTTTTGTAATGAAACTTACCTTTCATATGGATAAATGCACCGGAAATTTTTTCTTGTGTTGTTTTTACTTTCATCCCGTTAGAGGCAGGTCGCGTTCGCGATTCTACTTCGGAAGTTGTTTTATTTGTTTTTGTTTTATCTTTTTCCATATAATTTATTTAGCGACCGCGCCTGCCTGCCGGCAGGCAGAGCCTCTAACGGGATTCATATATTTTTTATATTTCTAATCCGCTTTTCTTTGATACACGGATTACTTTTTTCCCTTTGCGAACGAGAGAAACGCGCGTACCTTTTCCTGTCTTAGAATCAATAAGCGCCACATTTGATATATGAATAGGAAGCGCGACAGAAACAGTAGTTCCCTTCTGCCCACTTTTTTTCGCACGCTGATGGCGCTTTACCACATGTACGCCTAGAACCACCAGGCGATTTTCCTCGCGAAGCACGCGGGTCACAGACCCTTTTTTGCCCTTGTCTTTTCCGGTAAGCACTATTACATTGTCTCCTTTCCTTATATGCATATTTTTACAAGACCTCTGGCGCTAATGAAATAATTTTCTGGTAACCGCGCTCGCCTATTTCGCGCGGGATGGGGCCGAATACGCGCCCCGCTCTCGGCTCGCCCTTTTCGTCAACAAGCACCACAGCTATATCATCAAAAGTAATGTATGAGCCGTCTTTTCTGCGGAAAGGTTTTCTCTGGCGCACAACAACTCCTCGTACAATATCTTTTTTCTTAACAAGTTTTCTCGGCTCGGCTAATTTTATAGAAAGAATAACCAAATCACCAATCTCGGCGTAACGGCGCTTTGATCCGCCCAATACTTTAAACACTCGGCCTTCTTTTCCGCCCGAGTTGTCCGTTACTATTACATTGGTGCCTGCCTGAATCATTATAGAAAATTAAAAATGTAAAGTTAAAAATTAAAAATCTTTAAGCTCCTATTTTTGCGCTTTGAGATTTTCATTTTACATTATTACGCTCCTTGAATTAACCTGAAATGCTTGTCGCGAGAAATCGGCCTGGTTTCTTCTATGGTGACCATAACCCCAACTTCCGGTTTTGTCCCCTCCACATGCGCCTTGAAGCACTTGCTGTGTTCCATATATTTTCCGTATTTCTTGTGCTTCACATAGCGAGACACGGAAACAACTATGGTTTTATCCATTTTGTTGGAAACAACTACTCCCTTAAATTGTTTCCCGTGTGAATTTTCTTTTTTAGTAGGCATAATAGAAATTTAAAATTAAAAATTAAAAAATGACCACTATAGACTATAGACTATAGACTATCAACTATTAACTATCAACTCACCCCTTACTTTTATTTTTACATTTTTCATTTTGTTTATCGTGAAGCAATCTCGGTCATAATCTGCGCGATTTCTCTGCGGAGGCCTTTTCCCTCTTTCACATTCTTTACCTTGCTTCCGGAAATACCAAAGCGAAACATGCGAAACGACTCTTTTTTTTCGCCAAGAAGTTTTATCAAATCATCCGTCTTTTTTTCTTTAAATTCTGACATATGATTAAGTAAATTACAGTCGCCGCTTGTTGCGGCTCCTTAATTTTCTAAACGTGTTCGCGCGAGACCACTCGCGTCTTTATAGGAAGCTTAGTCCCGGCTTTACGCAACGATTCACGGGCAACCACATCAGTTACACCATCGACTTCAAAAATAACACGGCCCGGCTTTACTTGCACTTCGTAGCCGGCCGGCTCGCCTTTTCCTTTACCCATAGGCGTTTCGGCGGCTTTTTGAGTAAAAGGCCTGTCCGGAAAAATACGCAACCACATTCTTCCTGTCTTTCCCAAATGGCGCACCATAGCGCGGCGAGCCGACTCAATTTGGTTTGACTTGATGCGCGCCGAAGAAAGGGCTTTTAATCCAAACGAGCCGAATGAAATCTCGACTCCGCGCGTTTCTTTAGAGCCCTCAATATTTCTGCGGCTTTTGTGCCATTTTCTGAATTTTACTTTTTTGGGAAATAACATGTTTGATTTTTTCCGCCAAAGGCGGATCCGCCTTTGGCGGAAATTTTTAATTATTTTTTCGGTGACTGCTTTTCCGAAAAAATTTCCCCCTTATAAATCCAGACCTTGATGCCAACATCGCCGTACGGAAGATGCGCTTTCTCGCGCGCAAAATCAATGTCAGCGCGAAAGGTCTGAAGAGGAACGGCTCCTTTTTTTATTTCTTCGCGCCTCGCCATGTCCGCCCCACCCAAACGGCCGGAGAGCGCGATCTTGGCGCCTTTTACTTCACGGCTGGCCATAACTTTTTCAACCATTTGCTTCAGCACTCTTCGGAAAGGCAAACGCTTTTCAAGCGCCTCGGCTGCCATATAGGCGACAATGGCGGCATTCGTTTCCGGCGAGTGCACTTCTTGAATATCAATTTTAAATTCCTCCGAAACACGAATTTTCTGGTGCTTCATTTCTTTCAAAAGGTCTTGGCGGAGCTTTACCTGACCCTCGCCGGAACGGCCTATAATCATTCCTGGGCGCGATGACTTCAAAATAATGCGAAGTTTTTTCTCGCTTCTCTCGATATCCACGCCCGCTACATAAAAACCGCGCATTCTTTTATTCAAATATTCGCGGATGAGCACATCTCCGCGCAAAAATTCTTGGTATTTTCCGCGCGCCCCGAACCAGCGCGACTTCCAATCGCGGAGAATTCCTAATCTGTGTGCAAATGGGTGGACAATCTTTGACATGTGGTTGATTTTTAATGAGCGAAGCGATTATAAAAATCACCACCCCGCTATATTTTTATTGCTCTTAATACCACAAACGCGCGTGGCCGAATAGGCCTTCCTGTTATGGGCGAAGCGCGTTTCTTTGATATTTGGATTTACATCAATCTTATTCATAAATTTATTAAACAAATTAAAAATATGGCTGGGGATTTACTTATCTACTTCTTTTTTCTCTTTCACTATTTTTTCGGCCAATGTTACTACTACATTGCTCGAGCGTTTCTTTATCGGGAACGCCGAACCGCGCGCCCGAGGCATTGAGCGTTTAAGAGTTACGCCCTGGTCTACGCGAATATTTTTCACTATCAAATTTTTTAAATCCAACCCGAAGTTTTTTTCGGCATTGGCGGC
>ERZ1292623.4145-Hain-H51-01um-R1-4145-length-11972-cov-5_pt1 | contig 11972 bp, 4 predicted proteins | sample MGYA00564398_ERZ1292623 | MGnify/ENA primary metagenome ERZ1292623 (study PRJEB36523, sample SAMEA6512633) | groundwater metagenome | collected 2019-01-07 | study: AquaDiva: Metagenomics assemblies of 32 groundwater samples | reverse complement strand
TACCGGGCATGTAGAAGAATGATATCAAACAGCGCTAATTTGTCAAGCACTAAATTGGAGGACTGGGTATGAGCTCTGGACAGAAACTCGTCCGAAAGATTGATGGCGTTTATAAGGATGTCTATCGCCAGAGCGTAACCTTGATTTGGAATACTTGGAGAAATAATCCGTTCCGTATTCCGATTCTTTTGTTGCTGATTCTGCTAACGATGACCAGCTCTGCTGGACTACTTTATATCCCCAAAACTCCACTTAAACCAGCCGCTCCCCAACCAGTGCTAGCTAAAACCTATGCTTATACTCCAACGTCTGGCACGCTAGTGACCGGCACCGAAACGCAAGTCAACGCTGGAGCGGTAGCGGCAGCCGAAGGTGTTAACACTGGTTCTTGGAAAGGAACCCTTGTCCGCGACAGCTACCACTGGATTGTTGACTCGGTCGGTGCGGGAACTCCCAACCTCGATGTTCAGCTTAATTTCGTCGGTGTTCAACTCCAAAACGCTAATAAAATCATTATCCATTCGATGTTTGACTTGGATTCGGCGACATTAGCTACCCAGGTTCAGATTTGCGATTGGACTTCAACCACTTCAGTAGATTATGCCGCTGATGCGCAGTGTACCGGTGGCGGTTGGCGAATTCTTAACACAAAAAACACTTCTAACGCCTCGATTGATATTACGCCGACTACTAACATTGGTTATCAATGGCAAATCTATGATGGGTACTGGGCAACCGGCACAACTGGAGGCACACCGATCTCTACTCCCCTTTCGAACTTTATCGATGGCTCGGGCAACGTAAAAATTCGTTACTACTCTGATGGTGAAGTCGCTTCGAATATTGCTATTGATGATCTGCGAATTATTGTTCAGATAGATCCCAATTATTACCCGGCCAGTTTTACCCAAACTACTGGTGGCACTCCCGGCGCTAGTTACATTAATACCCAGGTGATCGGCAACCTCGTCTCGGGTCAGCAAAATATCAACTCTGGTGACGCTAACCGACTCCAGGTACCAGGAACGGCCGGGGCGATATCAGACTTCTATCTATCGTTCAAGGATGTTCGAACTTACACCGGTGCCAATACTATTTACGCTCGAGCTGACTATTCCTGTTCGGCAACTGGCATTAACCATACGCCAAAAATCTACAACTTCAATTCCGGTCTTTGGGAAGATTTAACTACTAGCGCCATTGCCTGCTCGACCAGTGACGCGGTTGGCGCCTGGGCCAAGAACAATGTGACGATTAGTAACTATATTTCCAGTAACGAAATTCGAATCGGTTGGTACGGCTCCGGTAACTCCACCACCACTATTCGGCTGGATTTTCTATATATAATGATCGGCTCGACCAACGATGACTCGGCCCAGTGCGAGATCACTTTTGGTAGTGGCACTGCTACTAACTGCACCAATACTCGCAATATCGACTTGACTGGTACCACTGCTACTTTTGACAACACCGCCGCCGATGAATCTAATACCTACGGCAACGATTTTTACCCTTATGACAACGACGCTGACGCTACTACTGAAGAAGCCACTGCCTCGAACATTAACTTTCCCGTCACCCTGCCCAGTAGTACCCAGTTGACTAACGCTTATTACGCCGCTCGCTTTGCCGCTGGTACCAGCGCCACCGCGCCGGCTTTGGTGGTTCAACCGTCACTGCGCGAGTACTTATCCTTGGCTTCTTCTGGTAACCCGTCGAACGGCTTCAACGGCGGCTGGCTGGATATCAAGGCCAATACCTCCGGCTCGGCGACCCAGGCAAATAACGATAGCATCCAGATGATCAACCTCCAAACTGGAGCCCCTTACTGGGGTATGCTTGCTGACAACTCCGGCGCGGCTATTGTCCCGACCTACTTTTTAGACACCGTTAATAATGTTATGAATATGCGCCTGCGTAGCTCCACCAGCGGCGAAACGACTAATAATTCCGTCACCGCTTGGGACTTTGCGATGGTCAGTATCTCTTGGGTTGAGGATACCGCTAACCCGACTCCGAATCGTTTTTCTTATGTACCAACTAGCGATACTCTGGTGACCGGCGCGGAAACTTCGCGCCTAGCCGCTACCGCCCCGTCCACTTCCGGTGGCGTTAACACCGGTGGCTGGCAGGGCACGCTGGCGCAAGATGGCTTCCAGTGGGTGATCGCCGGCGCCAATGTTGTCGGCACCAACTATAATGCCCAGCTTAATTTAAAAGACGTAAAATTGCTCGGCGCCAATATGATGAGGGTCAATACCCAAGTGGTCACTAACGCCAACATTGGTTTGACTTTCCAAATCTGCGACTGGGTCTCAACAACCAGCGTTGACGCGGCCGCCGACGCCAACTGTACCGGCGGTGGCTGGCGATCGCTCAACACTAAAAATGTCTCGAACGCCGATGTTACTTTCACCTCGACTTCCGCCACCACCGGCACGGCCTTTGTCTGGAATATCTATAACGGCTACTGGTCAACCGGCACGACCGGCGGCGCCTCCGTCTCGACACCGCTCACTAATTTTGTTGATGCCACCGTTGGGGTTAAGATTCGTTTCTACTCCACTACCCAAAGTAGTACCAATTTAGGGATGGATTATGTCCGGGTTCAACCGATGATTGATTCCAACTACCAACCGGCCAGCTACACTAATCTTGGCTCCGGCACCGCCACCGGCACCTATGTCAACGCCGTTGCTTTGGGTAACTCGGCCTCGGCCGCCTACAGCACTAGCGCTGGCCTGGACGATCTGCGCCTTCAAGTGCCTGGCACGGCTGGGACAATCGCCGATTTTTACTTGTCTTACAAGGGTATCCGCTCTTACACCGGCGCCAACACGGTTTTAGTCGGCTCCCAGGCCTCTTGCAGTACGACTGGCGTCAATGTGATGCCGAAAATCTATAACTTCACCTCCGCCGCTTGGGAGGATTTAAGCGCCACCGCCTGGGCTTGTTCAACGACTGATACCAACCGCTACTGGGCGAAAAACAACATTACCTTGGCCGACTACATTGCTGGCGGTGAAGCCAGAGTGGGCTTTTATGGCAGTGCCGCCTCAACTCTAACTATCCGCGTCGACACCCTCTATGTTGCCATCGGCACGACCAATACCGACACCAGTGCCTGCGAGATTACTTTTGGCAGTGGCACGGCCACTAACTGCTCCAATACTCGGGACATTGATACCACCGGCACGATCAATACCTTCGATAATCCGGCCGAAGATGAGTCAACGACAATGGGTACTGGCGAATCCAACTCTTATTTCGTCGCCGATAACGACCAAGACGCCGTTATTGAAGAAGCGACCGCTTCCAATGTTACCTTTTCCTTAAGTCTCCCATCGAATACATCGATTGTTGCCAGTCACTCTTACTTCCGAGCTCAAGGTTGTGGCTACACTGGTAATGCCTGTGGCGCCACGGCTTTAGCAGTCACCCCCGGCACCCGTTATTACGACGGTAACGGCTTGGGAGGAACCGCTGATGGCGGCTGGAAGGGAATCGCCAATAGCGCTACTTCGTCGTCAGCAGTTTTTAGCGACACATTCTTTGCTATATCCGCCGCTTCCAGCTCTCAATGGGGTCAAAACAACCGCTCCAAGCCGTACAATTTCTTAAATTCAGTCGCCGGTACCGCTAGAATGCGACTATCTTCAAGTGCCTCCGGTACCAGCACCTCTAATGTCACTACCAGTTGGGATTTTGCCATGGTAAGTGTCTCTTGGCTGGATATCGGTTCGACGATCAGTATTGCTGGTAGCTCTAATGTAGATGCCGCTACTGTTGCCGTAGCAGTTGACGGCGTAGCCCAAGATGGCAAAACGGCTACCGTCGCCAGTAGCGCTTGGTCAATCTCTAACGTTTTTGTTCGTAATGCTGCCACGGTAATTGTCTGGCACGATGGTGCCACCGACGCTAACGAGTCAACTGGAGTCACCGTTTGGGATAGTAGCGGTAATATCACAGGCATGGTGTTGACCGCGCATACTTTATCTGTCGGTTCCGCTGACAACCAGAGTAACGCCCCCAACTTGTTTGGCTTATACGATTACCGAGCTGACGAAGACGTTATGCACAAGTATACCGGCACAACGCTGGCGATTGACCCAGGTGCGAGCTACACGGATGAGATTCTCGACGTTCTAGCCAGCAATACCTTGGCGATGGGGTCGGACACCTTAACGACGTTTAGTCTAAGCGCTAACGGCACATTCACCGGTACCGGCAACATTACTGCTACAGGCAATGTGGCTGGTACAGGTACGATTACTATGACGGCTGGCACCTTCGAACAGAGAGTCGGAGCGGCTCAGAACTTCGGTACCACATCCGGCTCGACCGCCTGGACTTTCTACGACTTAACTTTTTCTAACTCTCATGCCTCCTCACCGTTTACCGTCACCACTCAGACTGGCGGCTCGGGAGGAATTACTGTCAGCGATATCTTAAGGGTTGGTAAAAGTCTTGACGCCGCCGAAGCGACAACAACATTAGATGCCGGTAACCGCACCTGGACATTAAGCGGCACTGCCGGCGACCCGTTCCAAATTCTCGCTTCCCCGGCCGGAGTGCTGACCGCCTCAACCTCCACTTTCACCTATACCGGTGACAACGGCGCGGGCAATACCAGGATTCAGGCCGCCACTTACTACCACCTCACTATCAACGAGCCAGGCAATGTTGAAACCTATGTACTCGAAGGAACCACCAACGCTGGTGGCAACTTTACCTTAACTCTCGGAACGGTTGATACGGTCTCCGGGTCTAACCACCCGATGACGGTGACCGGCGATTGGAGTATGGCCAGCACCACCACTTTTAAAGCCCAGGCCTCCACCCTGACAGTTTCCGGCAACTGGAGCCAGAGCAACACCACTTGGAGTACCCAATCAACCGGGTACGGTACCTCCACCGTGGTCTTCTCAGGAACAACGAAAACCATTACCACCACTGGTATCAGTACTCACTTTTATAAACTAACCATCTCCGGTGGTGCCAGCTACACCGAAGCAACTGGGTCGAGAATAAATATTGTCAACGACCTCAACATTCAAGGAACGCTCAACACTAATGCCAGCTGTGATAGCAGTAATCAGATTAATCAAAATGGCGGAACCGGCACCACTATCACTATCGCCGGCACGCTCGGTGGGAGCGGTTGTTTTTATGTCAGCGTTGCCACCCCAACTTACAGTTTCAGCGGTACAATCAGTGTGAGTAACTTCCAATACTCCATGACCAGTTCGACTACCATCCCCGCCTATACTTACGGCGGCAATCTTTATTTCGCACCACCTGCTAGTACCCCCACCTATACCATCGGTGCGGGAACGATGACCGTTGGCTCATCGTTTCTTACCAACAGCACTATTACCGGTACATTAACGATTGATAACACCGTCAATAACACCAACTTTACCGTCGGTACTAATTTTAGATTTTTATCTACCTCCGGTTCTGTGGCAATGAGTCTCGGCTCGGCAAGTTATACCGTCGGTGGGGACTGGAATAATGCTGATACTGCCGTAATCACCCCCGGGACTTCCACCGTTACAATGGGTAACACCACCGCTGCCGGCAATATTACTTCGGCTGGACAGAGTTTCTATAACCTAATAATTGATGACACTGGCGACAGTATCACTCCGCAGGATGCTTTAAGTGTCACCAACGACCTCACTATGACCGCCGGTACTCTGAACGGTACCCAAAACGTGACCGTTAACGGTAATGTTGCTGGCACGGCCGGAACGATTAATTTGACCGGCGGAACGTTTGAACAACGGGCAAGTTCATCAAAAAATTTCGGGACTACTTCGGGCACCACCGCCTGGACCTTTAGCAGTTTGACGTTCTCTTCCAGTAATGCTGCTGGTCCTTGCGGGACAGTTACTTATTCAACACAAACCGGCGGTAGTGGCGGAATTACTATGACAAGTGTCTTATTAGTAGGAAAATCCCTCGATAGTTGCCCAACAACCCTCGACGCCGGCAACCGAACTTGGACGCTCTCCGGTACCGCCGGCAACCCGTTCCAGTTACTTGCCTCTCCAGCCGGAGCGTTAACCGCCTCAACCTCCACTTTCACCTATACCGGCAATAATGCCGCGGGCAATACCACTGTCCAAACGGCAACATTCTACAACCTTGATACTAATAATTCCTCCGAAACCTTTGTTTTAGAGGGTACAACCGGAGCTAGTAACGATTTAACCGTCACATTGGGAACGCTCGACACCACCGCTAGTAACTATGCCATTAACGTCACGAGAGATATGACCATCAACGGCACCTTCACCGCCAACGCCTCAACAATTACAATCAGCCGACACTGGACGTTCAACACTGGAGCAACGCTGAATCGTGGCACGTCTACGGTAGTAATGAACGGTGACGGTAGCATTTTGGGGAGCGCCTTCACTCAATTCCAAAACCTCTCGATCGGCTACTCCACCAAAACCACCACCTTGGCCGCCACTACTGCCCGTACCGATGCCTTCGGTACCCTAACCCTTAACGGCGGCACGGTCACCTCAAGCCTGACATATTCTTTCTACTCAATCATGGCTAGCGCCGGAACATACACTCCGGTTGTCTTTGCCTCCGCCACCACTCTCTCCGGTACGAGTGTCGGGCTGTACTATCGGGCTATTGTCACTGCTATCACAATCAATATCGCCGGCGGGGATTACGGCACCTGGAATATTAACCCTTATGCTAGTGCCGGCAACAGCAATATCTGGAACTTTGCGGGCAATGTTACGACCACCGGCACTCTTCAACCCTTTGCCGGTACGGGCATTACCGGAACAACAGTCAACACCTCAAATTTCTCTTTAACGGCTAAAAGAATCTCAATTGGTGCTACTTCCAACCTCGGAGCGGTCGCTTTAAACCTCGGTTCCAGCGCCGTGACTTTAAGTAACGGGACTTCCGACGCTATTTTGATGACAGACGCCGCTGTGACGCACACCCTCGACATGGGCAGTGCATCCGTTGACGTTAAAGGAAACGTCCTGTTTGTGAACGGCTCGGCATCAGTTACCGTTACGCCCGGCACCTCTACCCTGACCTGGACTAATACCTCCGGCACCCTGACGTACGCCCCGAACGGCCAATCCCTCTATAACCTAACCCTGAACGGTTCGGGCAGTACGGTTGCGCCTAACGGTGCGGTGGACATTAATAATAATCTTATTATTACCGCCGGAACCTTTACCTCTCCAAGCTCTATGACCATAGGTGGAAATTATAGCAATTCCGGCACATTCACTAACAGTTCCGGTACCGTCACATTCGACGCGACTGATACCGGCAATACTTTGGGGGGAACTTTAAGCGGAACATCGGCATTTTACAACCTGACCTTCAACGGTTCCGGTGGTGAGTGGACGCCGAGCGCGGCGGTTGCTGTTACCAACGATCTGACGATGACGGCGGGGTCTCTTCTTGGCACCCAGAATCTAACTGTTGCTGGTGGTGACATTACCGGCAACGGTACAATCAACCTTACCGGCGGCACCACAACGCTGACCGCTGACGGCAACTTCGGCGGGGCAACGGCCTGGACATTCTATACCTTGAAATTTGGTAATACTAGCACCCTTGTTCCGGTCGAGACGGGTACCGCCACCGGTGCGGGGGGAATCACGGTTACTGACGTGCTTACAATAAATAGTCACTCTGGGTTGGGCTGTGCCATGAACACCCTTGACGCTGGCTCCAAAACTTGGACGCTGTCTGGCACCACTGGAGCACCGTTAGTTGTAAACGGCACACTAACCCCCTCAACTTCGACGACCGCATTTACGGGTAATAACGGTTCTGGGAATACAAGCGTCCCCGGATCCGGCGCGGCCTGTGGCGACGCAACGTACAATAACTTAACGATTGATAACGCCTCGGAAACCTTCGCCGTTAGCGGTACTAACGACATCACTATTAATAGCAATCTAACGATCACTAACGGCACACTTACCGCCGGTAGCGGGACAATGACAGTGAAAGGTAATTTCTCTAACTCTGGAACCTTTACTGCTAATTCAGGAACGGTTGCTTTGAGCGGAACCTCCACCCAAACCCTAAGCGGTACTCTAACAGGCGGCTCATCTTTCTATAACCTCACACTTTCAAATGCTTCTGGAACCGATGCCTCGGACTGTGAACGAACCGGTTTTGTGGCAGGCGTCGATTTTGCCGCTTCTGCAACAGTAACAAACAATTACACCATCACGACCGCTTCGGTTCGAGTCGAATATAATTCCGGCTCGACTTACACTGTCAATAATATGAACTGGAACGGTCAAGCCGTCGGCACCCGTCTTTACTTTAGAAATTCGACGACGACGGGTACGTGGCTATTGAATGTGACCGCGGTCGGTAACGCTCAAACCAAAGTTTCGTACATCAATGTCTCCCACTCCGACGCTTCCGGTGGAGCGACGATCATTGCTTCGGACGGGACCAACACTGATTGCGGTAGCAATACCAACTGGCAGTTTGACGAAACTTTAACTCTAGCCCTTGACTCAACCTCGAAAGATTTCGGGGTGGTGACGCCAGGTTCAAATCCGAGCGATCAAACCACCACTCTCACTGCTACCAGCAACGCCGTCAACGGCTACGTCATTTACGCTTGGTCAACTCAAGCGATGACCAATGTTCGCTTTGGCGGGGTAACGCTTGATGACTGGACCGGCACTAACGCCACGCCGACAACATTTAGCGCCGGCTCTTACGGCTTTGGCTACTCTACTGACGACGCCTCGTTAACCGGTGGCACGGCCGATCGGTTCACCAGCGGTGGCGCCAAGTACGCCGGTTTTACTCATTCCGGACCCGGCGATCCGGTCGCCGACCGCACCGCCCCAGCCACAAGCGCTACCAATACGATTAACTACCGAATGTACCCCTCCTCTACTCAAGCCGACGGCGAATACACTACAATAATCGTCTATGTGATAGCCGCTCAATTCCCATAGATGAGTCAACCACGAGCTTCGAGCGAAGAGCGAGTGCAGGTGGTATTATCAAACTACGACCTGATAGAGCGGACGGCGCAGTAATGGGCTGGAAAATTTATTATTATCGAACTAGCCGTGGGGACAAGGTCGTTGAACGATTTATCCTCAAGCTTGATTATTCAACAAGAACAAAGATTTCCTGGATTCTGGGACTGCTGAAAGAATATGGCTCGAAATTAATAATGCCTTACACTAAACGAGTATCAAATAGACTCCATGAACTAAGAATCAGGGGAACGGTCGAGATTCGTATCTTCTACATTATTGTCGGTGAAAATATTTTTCTTCTCCACGCTTTCCAGAAAAAGAGTCAAAAAATACCACTCAAAGAGTTGGAATTAGCACAAAAACGATCTGACGAGTTAATATCACATTGACCATTATCACCTATGCGTTATAATAAGCTAATGAAGAACTGGACAACATACGAAGAATTTTTAGCCAAACAGTTGAGGGATCCCGAATTCAAAAAAGCCTATGATGATTTAGCGCCGGAATTTGAACTTGCCTCCCAAATTATTGACGCCCGTTTGAAAAAAGGTTTGAGCCAAGCCGAGTTAGCGGAGAAAATGGGGACTAAACAGTCGGCTATTGCTCGACTTGAGTCAGTAGATTACAACCCATCTCTAAAAATGTTAAAACGCGTCGCCAAAGCAACGGAAACTCGTCTTAAAGTTAGTTTAGAACGCTAAGGAGGTAAATGTGTCGCTTTAAGCATCCATCAATGAATTAAAGATGAGAAATGGAAACTTCATACTTAAAATTCTTTTTTTGCTAATAATTGTCTCCTTTTTTTCTGTCTTGCCAGCTAAAGGCCAAGGTGCCATTAGTCCGTCCCTCTCAATTAGCCCGGGACTTGTTCGCCAGACCGTTAAGCCGGGTGCGAGCGCAGTCGTAAAACTTAAAATAAGCAATCTCGGAGAGGATCCGATCCCACTGTCGGTCTCCAAGCTTAATATCAGCAGAATTAGCGACCTTGGCGCTCCTGAATTCACAACCGAGGTTACGCCGAGATCAGGCGCTGACTGGCTGGTAGTCAGTAGGCCCGATATGATCGTCGATGCTAAAAGCGATAAGGAAATTGAAGTTACTATTACCGCGCCGAGAGGCACTGCTCCAGGCGGCTATAGTGCTGTCTTAGTTTTTCAAGCTCGTTTACCCTCATATTATTTTGATCTTGATGCTAATGCTCATATCTTACCGGCTCTGACTTCTTCTTTTCTAATCACCATAGATAGTAATAATCCGCCCACCATTCAAGATCTATCTATCAGCTCCTTTCAGACACCTAATGTAGTCGTTAGTACTCCCGTACCAATCGTGACAGAGATTAATAACCCAACTGCTTTTTTCATTTACACCGATGGTGAGTTGGTAATCGCACCGTTATGGGGTGACAAGAAAGTAGTAACTAAATTAGCTAGTTCTGTTTTAATGCCTGAATCTTCCCGAAAATATATCAATGCCTATTCCGAAACGATCTGGCCAGGGGTTTATACGGCCAAAATGACCCTAAACCAAGGTGATAAGGTGTTGGTTGCTAGCGCCCGGTTTGTGGCCATCCCCTGGCCGTTTATTGTTCTGGTGATATTCGTAGCAATTTTTATCGCTGGTCTGACTGTATACTACCGGCGACGGGCGCGCAGAGTACCGAGATGATACAGCAAATACATCTGAAGCTTGACAGTAATTTCATATATGATTTGATGAATATGTAGTATGGGTAGGAGGGAAGTAAGTTTTAAGGTTGTGGAAATAGTCGCTAAACCCCGTCTCTTGGGAAGGTTTGACAGCCGAGATTATGAGTCTATCGTAAAAGTAGATGGGTAAATTCCGAGGGTTGATGGGGATAAACTATAAACGTGCTTTTTATCTACTGGCGATTGCTTCTATCTTGGTATTGAATCTAGCTCCCCAGAAAGCCTTTGCCGTGCGTCCAGATAGCTTGAAAGATGTCATTACAGATTCTCGCCCTTCTACGGCGGCCAACCACACCATTACTCTAAATCAAAGCACAAGCGGCGACTTTAGCGTTGGCGATACAATTGTTTTAACCTTTGCTGCCGCTTTTGATACCTCTGGTTTTGCCAGCACTGATGCGCTTGACTACGATATTACAGTTAACGGCGTTGAGGAAACAATTGTTGACTCAACTGACGCCTGCGCCGGTGATACAATCGAAATTACGACTGTAGCGGCTGATGTCTTCACCTTTACCGCTTGTGGTGCTTACGGCGGCGAAGCTGCTGGTGTTGTAATTGTGATCGAAATTGGGACGCACGCCGCTAGCGGCGGAGCGGGCAATACTCAGATCACTAACTCAACCGCCGCCGCTTATAATTTAGCTGTTGATTCTACCGATGAAGATTCCCAAGATACGATCATTGTTGTTACAGCGGCCATTACGGTTTCCGCCACGATTGACGAGGTTTTAACCCTAGCGGTCGCGGCTGTGGTTGCTGGATCATGCACCACGACCGGTGGAACTGCAGTTACCTCCACTGCCACCACTATTCCCTGGGGAACTATCAATACCGAGGCTTTTTACGATGTTTGTCAGCAACTGACCGTGAATACCAACGCTGGTGGCGGTTATACAGTCACGGTCTATACCGTGGCGGGTCTAGATTCTGGCGCTAATGCTTTTGCGGTCGGATCCTGTGATGGCGCTTGTACTTTAACTACACCAAGCACTTGGGCCACCGCTACCAACAACGGCTACGCTGTTTGTATGGACGATACCACTGGTAATGGTGCGGCGACGGCAAACGCAGGTTGGGACACGGCCGCCGAAGAGTGTGGGGGCGCCGGTCAAAAGTTTGAACTAGTAGCCGATATAGGTGCCTCTGATACCCCGTCAACAATTATGTCGAGCGCAACCGGAGTCTCGACTGATGTTTCACTGGCCGGTTGGCGAATTTCAGCCGATGCCGCCCAGGCCGCTGG
>ERZ1292623.4144-Hain-H51-01um-R1-4144-length-11973-cov-10_pt1 | contig 11973 bp, 12 predicted proteins | sample MGYA00564398_ERZ1292623 | MGnify/ENA primary metagenome ERZ1292623 (study PRJEB36523, sample SAMEA6512633) | groundwater metagenome | collected 2019-01-07 | study: AquaDiva: Metagenomics assemblies of 32 groundwater samples | reverse complement strand
CCTTATCAATAGTAGGAGTGTTGATTGTTGTTAGTTTAGTTTTAATATTTTCAAAACCAGGAGAAAAAATTATTGTCAAAACTAAGACTATTGAAAAGAAACCGGAGAAAAAAGTAATTGATGTCAAAGGATTGAATTCAGAAGAAAAAATAATTCTTGAATTAATCAGAGAAAACAAAACCATTTTCCAAGCAGATTTAATTGAAAGAACTGGATTCGGCAAAGCTAAAATGACACGTATTATCGACAGATTAGAAGGCAGGGGTTTTGCTGAAAGAAAAAGGCGGGGAATGACAAATGTTGTTGTTTTAAAAGAATAAAATTTTCAAACTATTTGTTCTATAAAACTTGTTGATATCACATTCCGCAACCGTCTAGGTTATCCCCGCATTTATTGCATTCAAAACAGTTTGGAGAAGTTTGTGCCATTATTCCTCCGCATTCCTGGCATATGACCCCTCTTTCATTAGAGAAATTTTGAATTATATTCTCATTTGAATTAGACAGCATAAGCTCATCTGAATTTTCAACAAATCCTCCAAGCTCTGGGTCTTTAACCAGTTTTTCTAAACTTGATTGAGTAGTAACTTCGTAAATATCATTATTACAAAATTTATCAACATCAGCTTTTTCGTGCTTGATTTTTGAGAAATTTATTGGCTTCAAATATCTAATCCTTTCTATATAATCATCTCTAGTTATGGGTTCAAGAGGAGGTTGCTCATATACTTTGTCTCTTTTAGTGAGCATGCTTATACCTTTTAATTGATATTGAAAATATTCTAAATAATTAGCAATGTCCCTTCCTTCTTTTTCAGGATCAAATTTTATGGTGGAACTTACTTGATTATCTGCCCAATGTTTCTGTAAAAAAGCTGCCAAAGAAAATTGCTCCCACATAGAAACTTCTTGTTCACTTCTAATATTTTTTCCATAATGTATTGGAAATTCAGCAACTAATGAGCTTTTATCGTAAAAATCATCTTTAATCTGATAACCAGCTTCTTTTAATGGAGTTATTAATTCATTGTTCTTACCAATTCTCATTCTGTTTTTAATTTCTGTTTTATCCAGAACATCCTTTAGGGTCTAGAAACCCACACCCGCCAAAATTTATATCACAAAGAATATTACAATCTCCTAATTTATATGTTGAGTTTGCATTTCCACAAGATGTACAGATAATATCTGCTTTAGGACCTCTAGATTTTTGTTGCTCATCTTCACCAGAAGTTATAGCTTCGAGAGATGAAGTTGAGTTTAGTTCTTTTTCTCCTTCTGTATTTTCTTTGCCATTACCAAAACCTTTTATAAAATTAAATCCAAGCCACTTTCCAATATAGTCTAGAATTGATTTTGCATTGTGAATATTTTTTCTATCTCCTTCTTGAACCCATCCGTTTGGTTCAAAATTAGCCCCTACAAATTTTCCTACATAAGAACTTAAAGGAACTCCATGCTGAAGGCCAATTGAAATAGATGTACCAAGTGCATCCATAATGCCTCTCATTGTACTTCCTTCTTTAGCCATTGTTATAAACAATTCTCCTGGCTTACCATCTTTATAAAATCCTAAATTTAAATAAACATCATGTCCACCAAGAGTAAATTTATGTGTTGTAGAATTTCTTGTATGAGGAAGTTTAATTCTTTTAGAAGGTTCTGGTGATAGTTTTTCTTCTAATTTACTTTTGATACTTGTTGATAAAGCCTGCCATGCTTTACTTCCATCTCTATAAATCGCTAATGCTTTCAGTCCTAATTTCCATCCCATTTCATATGCTCCTTGTATATCTTTGACTGCAGAGTCTTCTGGCATATTAACTGTTTTTGAAATTGCTCCTGAAATAAATGGCTGTGTTGCTGCCATCATCTTTACATGTCCTTGCCATGAAATAGATCTTTTTCCATTTTGAGTTTTAAAAGAACAATCAAATACTGGTATATGTTCGTCTCTTAAATGCGGGGCGTCTTCTATAGTTTCATTTTCTATAATATATCTTGTTATATCTCTCCTTTGTTTTTCATCATATCCTAATTTTTCCAAGGCAAGTGGCACTGTTTGATTAACAATTTTCAGTAAGCCCCCTTCTGCAAGTTTTTTATATTTGACAAGAGCTAATTCTGGCTCTATGCCAAAAGTATCACAATCCATCATAAAACTAATTGTACCAGTTGGGGCCAACACTGTTGCCTGAGCATTTCTAAAACCATATATTTTTCCTCTTTCAATTACACTATCCCATAATTCCTTCGCTCTTTCATAAACTGGTTTAAATTTTTTAGGAATTTTATCAACATCAATGCCTTTCAATGCAGTTCTGTGCATTTCCATAACTTCTAACATTGGTTCTTCATTAGTTTCATAATTCTCAAAAGGACCTAATTTTTCTGCTAGAACTGTTGAAGTTTCATATACTCTTCCTGTCATATGAGCAGTAATAGCAGCAGCAATAGCTCTTGCTTCATCAGAATCATAAGGAATTCCTTCTGACATTAATAATGCTCCAAGATTTGAATATCCAACACCTATAGTTCTATTATCATAGGAATTTTGAGCAATCTCCTCACTTGGAGAGCTTGAAAATTCATAGTTTAAATCCATAGAAATAGTAAATATGTAAAGTGCATGCTCTAAATCAGACAAGTTAACACTCCCATCATTATGTTGAAATTTTCTTAGATTATATGATGCAAGATTGCAAGAAGTATCATCTAAATACATGTACTCTGAGCATGGGTTACTAGCATTTATCCTGCCAGTATTTTTTGCTGTATGCCATTTATTTATGGTTGTATCATATTGTAAGCCCGGATCACCACATTCCCATGCACATTCAGCTATTAATTTCATTAAATCTTTTGCCTTATATTTAGGCATTTTATCTGCAATATCATAACTATGTACTGGTCTTGTTTGCCATTCTTCGTCGTTTTCTACAGCCCTGATAAATTCATCTGAAACTCTTACTGATAAATTTTCATTCTGATAACAAATAGAAGCAGAAGCTTCTCTATCATCGTAACTTTTTTCCATTAATGCTCTTGCTTTTCTTTCCTCATCTCTTTTTGCAACAATAAATTCATAAATATCAGGATGCCGATCCTTAAGTGAATTCATTTTAGCTGCTCTTCTTGTTTTTCCACCTGATTTAACAACAAGAGCTACCCTATCATAAAAACTCAGATATGCCAATGGACCAGATGGCCTGCCTCCTCCAGATAATTTTTCCCGAGAACTTCTTAATGTTGAAAGGTCTGTTCCTGTTCCAGAGCCATATTTAAATAACATGGCTTCTTTAGTTGCCAATGCCATTATATCCTCTATAGTATCGTCAACATGTTGGATAAAACATGCGGATGTTTGAGGATATAAATGACTCTCTCCAGCATTATTCAAAACAGCCATGCCATTTTCAATATGATATCCATCGGATTTTTGTGAATTTTTTCTAGACTCATAAATATCAGTGCCAACATTAAACCAGACAGGAGAGTTAAATGCGAATTTTTGATTAAGAGTTAATTCAGCTAACTCATCTGCAAATATTCGTGCATCTCTTTCATCAAGATAACCTTTTTCAAAAGATTGTCTTCCATAAGTCTCACTCACTCTTTTTATTATACTTTTTAATGATGTTTCTCTTTCGCTTGTACCCATTTCTCCATATGCATATCGAGAAGCGACAACGGATCTAGCAATTTGGCTAAAAAAATCGGGATATTCTGAATTTTTTTGAACAAATAATACATTCCCATTATCGTCTTTTATATCAATGTCTGATTTTACCCATTTTACTCTATCATAAGAACTTATATTTTCTTGAGAGAAATATCTATCTAGTGTTAACTTTCCATTATAACCTCTATCAGGTTTAACCTCTTCAATAATTGACATCTTCCTCTTTTCCTAACCTCTTTTTATTGTCATGTTTTTCGTTTTATTAATTTTATTATTTATTTTGGAATCTCATACCTCTTTTATTACCTTTTTAAAATCCTTTATATCTTTGAAATCCCAATATACAGATGCAAATCTTATGTAAGCGACTTTATCCAATCTCTTTAATTTATTCATAACCATTTTTCCTATATTTTCACTTTTTACCTCCTTACCCTTTGAACGCAGTTTTTCTTCAATTTCATTCACGATTTTATCAATTTTTTCAATTGAAACTGAACGTTTTTCACATGCCTTCATTAATCCATTTTTGAGCTTTTCTTTTGAAAATTTTTCTCTTCTTCCATCTTTTTTTACTATAATAATATCTTTACTCTCTGGTTTTTCATAAGTTGTGAATCTTTTCTTGCATTTCAGGCATTCTCTTCTTCTTCTTGTTCCATCAGGAGATTCTCTCTTATCTGTTACACGTGTCTTTGATCCACAAAATGTGCATTTCATAATCTTCAATACATAATTGCTAGTAGTTCTCCTTTACCAACTATTTCGAAATTTTCTCTTTTTAATTCTATAGAATATACAATATGTGGTATACCTTTTTTTACAAAAACACAATGAGTTGTATTTTCATATTTTATAAAACTATCTACTATATAAATATTTCTATACAATATATAGTATTTTTAAAATTGCTTCAATGAAAAAATATTGAAAAGTACAAAATATTGATTATTACAATAATCTATTTAAAGAAAAAATTTTATATGAAAGTATGATAAAAAAAATTTCTGTTAAAGTAAAAAAACTTCATCCAGAGGCAAAAATACCAAGCTATGGAACTGATTTTTCAGCTGGTTTTGATTTGTATTCTGTTGATGATTATGAGTTAAAGCCAGGAGAGACAAAAGCTATTGGCACCGGTATTGTTTTAGAAATTCCAGAGGGCAAAGGTTTGTTTATTTGGGATAGAAGCGGACTAGGGAGTAAAGGAATTCATAGATTTGCTGGATTATTGGATTCAGATTATAGAGGAGAGTGCAAAATAGTTTTACACAATCATACTAACCAACAATTTTTAATTGAAAAAGGGATGAGAATTGCTCAGGCAGTTATTCAAGATTATCATAAAGCTGAATTTAGAGAAGTTCATGAATTATCAGATACGAAGCGCGGAGCTGGAGGATTTGGCTCTACTGGAATGAAATGATGAAATGTTTCTGGAAAATAAAAATTTACTCAATGTTTATATTTGAAAATTAAATAAATGTGAAGTTAAAATCTAAATGAATAAATTATTGAACTAGGTTTGCTTGAATTATATTATAACAGATTCGTTAAATTTCGTATCTGCATTTAATATTACAAGATTTTCTCGCACAATTATGTTTTAACAGCTAATTTGGTTATTTTTAATATAGTTGAATTAATCAAAACATTTATAAAATATATTTTGCATTATCTATAAAAAAGAAGCAGATAAAAAATGTTATATCAAGATTCTTATTTGATAATTGCCGATTATCTTGGAGTTTCAAGTACAACTGCAATAATTTTATTATCTATAATTGCAATTTGGAGTTTAGTCTGGAAAGGTCTCGCACTTTGGAAATCAGCCCACAAAGACCAAACAGTTTGGTTTATAGTTTTGCTTGTTGTTAATACAATAGGAATTTTAGAAATTCTATATATATTTATATTTTCTGAAATGAAATTGGAAAGTAAGAAGTCAAGGACTAATTTAAAAATAAGAAAAAAGAGAAGATAATAAGTGATTTTTTTTGAATGATATTAATAATATTATTATAATTTAAAATAATAAAATATTTAAACAGATTGTATTCTTAAATTAAAGATGGAAGAAAATCATTATGATCAGAGAGATAAACTGGACAAAATTATGGAAACTAGAAAACCAACTACTTTAGATTATATTTTAGCATTTATTCCAATTCCTATTATTAGCGAAGTAAAAGCGACTAAAGTTATTGAGTGGAATCAATATGAAGAATATGGTAATTCACCAGTTGGAATTGATAGGGATGAAGATTTTGGAAAAAATTTTTTTGCTTCAAGAGTTATGGCTTATGCACTCATACCAATAGCCATAGAAGTTCTTGTTGCTTTTGGTTATAGTTTATTTGATGAATATTTCTTAAAATAAAACATTAAAATTTATCTTATAAAATGCTCTGGTTTTCTTAAAGCATAAATTATCCAAGTAATTATCAAAAGAACTGACTGTACAATTATTGGATCTCCAATTGACATGTGAGTTACAATTGCCCCTCCCCAAAATGCAGAAAACAATAAAATACCGATAATAAATGTCTGTGGTATTATCAGCAATATAGAACTAATGATTTTTCCAATTCCTACTGTAATTTGATAATCACTAATATTTGCACTCTGAAAAATAAAATTCATTTTTTCATTTCCAATTATTGTAAATAATCCACTAATTGTGAGAAATATCCCCATTAACACAGTGAGAGTCCAGCCAACTTTTATATTCCATTTCATTCACTCTTAAGAAAATAAGAGTTTTTATATTTATTTGTTAACTTGCATTGAAACTTTAAAAACTGGATGGAATATAAAATTACCAAAAAAATTGAAGTTAGATTTAAAAACTTATTTCATCAAATAATTAAATGACAGAGCAATTATTTTATAATAGTTTATCTACAACAGGATTACTTATATTGGTTATATTTGCGATATTTTTTGTTAGTTTTATTATCAACGTTCTGATCGTAAAATTTTTGAGAACAAGAGTTGAACCTTCTTTTTACAAGTTTGTATCAAGAATTTTGACGTATATCATATTTATAGTGGGACTTTCAGTTGCCCTTAACAAAGTTGTTCAGTTTAATTTTGGAGCGACCCTTGCGACATTAGGAATCTTAGGAGGGTTATTATTACTTCCATTGGTTCCGATACTGCAAAATATTGCTTCAGGATTTATATTGTCATTTGAAAGGCCATTTAAAGAAGAAGATTATATTGAATTAAGTGGAAAAATTTGCAAGGTTAAAGAAATAAATTTAAGAAAAACAATACTGCGGTCATTGAATGGAGAGATAATCACTGCTCCAAACTTAATGTTTATGACTGGAACACCAGTTGTTAATTATACTACAGGAGAGTTTATTAGAATTATCCAGGTAATAGAAATTTCTGGAAATTCTGAGTTATCTAAAGCAAAACAAATTATTGAAAATGTATGCCTGATAAATGCTGATATACTGCCTCATATCCCAGAAAAAAAGAAAAACATGCTTCGCAGAATATTTGAGATTTCTAACGGGTTTTTTAATTCTCCAAAAAATATCAACAAGCTAAAGCCAAGAGTTTTTGTAAAATCAGTCTCAAAAGAAAAGATTGGTTTAGAAATATGGTTCTGGATTTGGGATATAACAAAAAAAGAACAGATTGTTTCAAACTTTTATGAATTAGTAATTAATGAATTTAAGAAAAATGAGATTAATTTTGCTTGATGTTAATCACATTTATTTATTCCTATTTTTTTCCTGACATTTTACCAAAAATCGTTAATATTTTTATAGATATTACTTTCAAATAGATTTAATTCTGCATCCTTTTTTCAAGCTTTCTTATTTTCCATATACTAAACATCAACAATATTTAAATATCCTCTATAAAATTAGAATGTTATGAGAGTAGATATGAGAATAGAATGTGGAGCAGATTTTAATATAAAAAGACATATAAATGCAGATCGCCTTGCTGAAAAAATAAGAGATTGGTATACAGAGCAAATTGATGATAGAAAATTTTATGTTACAAGGTCAGACTATTCAGATTGTGATGGAGGAAGGGTTAACTATTATAGGATAAAATCACGTAAATTAATGATACCAAAGACTTATGCTGAAGTTAGATATATACAGGAGCATCATCGTAGAATAGCAGACATAGAAGACGAAACTTTAAGAAGAAAGGTTATAGATAGCTATTACAGAATGGTTAAAATCGACATAAGAAGACTACATGGTGATGTAAAAAGCCAAATGAAAGCCTTGAAAGGCACTATTGATGATTATATGAGCTCTCAATTACAAACTAAATAATAATTACTTTTATTTCCTAGTGAACATTGATATTTGTACTTTGAAAATAAAATGAATGATTCATTTTCATTATGATTTCTATTAGTAGTTAAATTTCTATTAGTAGTTAAATTTCTATTAGTAGTTAATATTCAAATCAGCCCAAAATTGAGCGAGATTTATGATTTTCTTTTCTTTTCTTGCTTTATCTATCAAAATGCAGGTAACAGCGGATTTTATAGCATCATCGATATGAGTAGTAGGTTTGTTGTATAACATGACATTGTTTAATTCTTCAACTAGTATCAAATCTCCTCCACCATGATTAGTATTATCATTTGGATAATGAAATTGAGATATTTTTCCAGTTGAACCAATTTTTCTAAACTCTAAAGTTCCAGTGATCAAATCTCCTCTAATTGTTCCTTTATCCCCACAGATATATACTCTTCTTTCTGGGATCCCAGAACCGCAGTTAGTGTGAAAAGTTAGTTTAACTCCATCAAAAAATTCTATAATAGCTATTTGATTATCGACAATATTTTTTTCAGTTAGAAATGGGTTAGGAGTTTTTTTATCATTAAATTCTAATTTTTCTCCAGTATTTTTGATATTATCATAAATCTGCGAATTTTTTTCTTTGAAAATATTAAGATCACCAAAAGAAGCAACTTTTTTTGGCAAGTTTCCTGTTAGCCAGATAACAATGGCTAGGTCATGACAACATTTTTCAAGTAAATGCCCTCCAGAAAACTCTTCAAATCTTCTCCAATCAGTCATTATAAAAGAGCCGTGATTAAAACTAAGAGTTTCATTATTTTCTATGCTAACAATATCGCCAATTTCTCCATTATCAATTATTTCTTTAATCTTTTTATATAGAGGAGAATATTTCAAAGGATAGCTAATAAAAAATATAATTTTGTTTTTTTTGTAGAAATCCATTATTTCTTTGCATTCCTCTAGGGATATTGCAATTGGTTTTTCGCAAAATATGTTTTTATTGTTTTTCATTGTTGAAATTATCTGGTCTTTGTGAGCAGCATTTATTGAACCAATAAAAACCCAGTCAATTTCAGGATTTTCTGAAATTTTTTGATAATCGCTTCTTGTAATTTTATATCCTAACCAATTTTCTAATTTTTTAATTGAATTTTTATCGGGATCGAAAACTTCAATAATTTTATGGTTAGGATTCACTTTTAACAATAATCTTATTATCTCTCTCATTCTAAAACCACATCCAATTATTCCTATTTTTTTTCCTGACATTTTACCTAGAAACTTAACTTTTAATTATTTAATAACACCAAGAAAATATTTGATAGTTTAACCATCAGACATAAATTGTTAAACTCTTTATAAATATTTATCCTCTCAACAAATTTAATTCTGCATCTTTTTTTCAAGCTTTCTTATTTTCCATATACTAAACATCAACAATATTTAAATATCCTCTATAAAGTTAGAACATTATGACAATTGAAGGCGAAAGACGTTTTGATTGGTACAAATATTTTGAATGGAGTAATCTTGATAATGATGAAAATCCTAATTTGTTTTCTTTTTCTATAAAAACAGAAAAACGAGCAGAAGGAATTGCTGAAAAAATAATAGATTGGTATGAAGAGCATTTAGTAAATAGAAAATTTTATGTTGCAAGGTCCATATATATGCCATATGATGAGGAGACTGGAGAAATGATTCTTCATTTTAAGATAAAATCACGTAATTTAATAATACCAATGACTTATGCTAATGTTAGTTTTGTAAAGGAGCGTCTTCCGATTCATAATTATGGAGGAGTTGAAATCTATAGAAGAAGATTACATGGTGATATAGAAAGTCAAATAAGAGCTTTGCAAGGTACTATTGATGATTATATTAGAGGTTCTGAATAAACTAACTTACAATAAATTTATTACTTTCTATCTAATTACTTCTTCATATACTTTAATATAATCTTCAACCATTCTTTTTAGTGAAAATTTTTCTACTGCATTTTTTCTGCATTCAAGAGGGTTAATTGTATTAATGCTGTTAATTGCTTCAACCATTTCTTCAAGTCTGTTAACTATAAATCCAGTTTTCTCTGTCACAAGCTCAGGAACAGAACCTTTATTATATGCTATAACTGGAGTGCCTGACATCATAGCTTCAACCATAACTAATCCAAAAGGCTCTTCCAATCCTAATGGCATTATGAAAGCTAGAGCATTTGAATATAGAGGTTTTTTTTGTTTATCATTAACAGGTCCTGTATAGAAAACTCTCATTTTTGAGGATGAAGGAGAGGACAAATAAGAATTTAATTTATCATTTTTTGAAGATAGGTCAACATTTATAAATGGGGAAATTTTCTCTTTGAAATATTTTGTGCTCCCAATATTACCAGCTAATATTACATCAAGGCCAGTTCTTTTTCCAACCTCAATGACATCTTCCTGTTTTTTCAATGGATGAATACATCCAAGATTCAGCAAATATGGATATTTCCTTTCTGATAATGAGAAATTTTCTTCGTCTATACCATGATGAACAACAAATTCAATTTTATAACCTTTAGACTCATAAATTTTTTTTTGGCTATTGCTTATGGAAATTAGCTTTATTTTAGGATTTTTTGTAAACTCATGTATTTTTGTGTCCCAAAAGACTTCATAAAATGTATGAAGAGTTAAAACAGATGGATGCTTTATAAAATCTCCAAAAACAAACATATTATCATCATGAATATGAACTATATCTAAATCAGAAAGTTCGTTGGCATATTTTAAAGATTTGGCAATATGGTCAAGTTTTAAATAATTGTCTTTTGAATGTTCATCATCTGAATCTAATATTCCAGAAACTCCTATTGAACTATTAATAGTTGGATAGCAAGTGCTTTCTGGTTTTGAATCTTTTGGAGCAACAACTCCTGCAGAAATATTTTTTTTGTGAAGTTCATTATCCAATGAATAAACTATCCTTTCCGTACCTCCATAATATAAATCAGGACTTATTGGTAAAAAAGGTGTAGATATCTGAAGAACTTTCATCGTATTTTGATATTTTTTACCTTAGTTTGAGGCAGCTTCATAGTATCTTTTGCATAATAACAAACCTGAACAATCTTTGGCCAAAGATCCATAGAAGATTTTATTAATGAAATTTCATCGTCAACAAATCTTGATACATTTAGCTGAAAAAAATCAGGCTCAAAACAATAAAATACTCTGTAAAGATAATTTGCAAATTCATCAAGAGCGATTTTTCTTTGTTCGTCATTAGATTGAAATTTAACTTCTAATACGCGTTTATGAAGTCCTGCAATCTTCTCTAAAATTTCCTCACTATCATCAGTTGTTACACTTCCGTCATAGTCGAAATCCAAACTTAAATCCTCAAGTTTAGTTATTGTAGGCTTTATCTTTTTTTTAAGAAAATTTGCTATTTCTTCATTAATAATATCCGAGGATAACGGATTCCTCATATAATTGCTTTTAGTATGATTCTGAATTGAATTCACATGGGCAGAGACTATTCCTTTTTTTTGAATCCAGAGTCTATATGCATAATCTTCAAATCTAAGCCTTGTCGGAAAAAATGGGGGAAGCCCAAATTGATTGTCATATCCGGATACTCCGCAATCTGTTCTCCAATTTTTATTAGTTACTACCGGCCTCATATTTAATAGTATATATTTGCTATTCAATTCCATAGGGTCTGTTTGCTCATTATTTCTTAAAAAAAATTCTGCATAATCTAACGCATCAATATCATTAGTTCCGCTTCTAAAAGTCTGTGCCATTTTTATGATTGATTGAGAGTTAACCTTTCCTTTTTGAACGTGAAGAGAATTTTCATCATGAAATCCTTTGCTCATGTTTGTTTCTAAATCCATTGTATTATCAATCAGCAATTCTCCCTGATCATAATTTTTCGGAATATCCCTGACTTTTTTCCCCAGCACTTCTAAAAAAGAGCCCATAACATCCTGTTCTACATTTTTTAAGCCAT
>ERZ1292623.3115-Hain-H51-01um-R1-3115-length-14344-cov-4_pt1 | contig 11975 bp, 17 predicted proteins | sample MGYA00564398_ERZ1292623 | MGnify/ENA primary metagenome ERZ1292623 (study PRJEB36523, sample SAMEA6512633) | groundwater metagenome | collected 2019-01-07 | study: AquaDiva: Metagenomics assemblies of 32 groundwater samples | reverse complement strand
GACAGAAGTCCCTTATGAAGTTTAATTAATTCTTCAAAAGCTTGATAGGTTTAAGTTTATATAGCAATATTTTTTATGAATATTATCATAGTTACTCCACTAAGACTGGAGCGACAGAGTCCGGCTCTGCGGCGAGCCGGGCTCACCTTTTTTATTTTGAAAATTAAAATTACTTATAATCTTGCTGTTGAGAATTAAATAACTGAATTATTTGGGGTGTTTTGTAGGTAGCTACTTGATTTTGTTTATCAAAGTCTGTATCATCTGACCAAATAACTGCATCACTCCCTAAAGATAAAGCAGACGCAATAAAGATAGTATCTTCATCAATATGGCTCATAATATTCTACCCGATTTTTAAAATTTAGTTACTACATAATGACAATAATAGAAAGATTTAAATAGTCTCAATTTTTTGTTGTATTATGGATCAAAAAGCTATAAGTATTGAAAAAGAAGAACTTAATCGTGATTACATATTGGTTCAGGGTAGATTCGACGGACTAGATACAAACGGATTATCTGGGGTATTTTATGTGCCTTATGGAGAGGTTGCGAAGTTCGGTTCAGATCATCCAGTCTTTGAAGAAGTTTTTGAGGAACTTGCAGATTCACTTGGTGGAGACCATGAGTTAGTTAGACGTACAGTAAATCGAGAGACTTTAGTTAAAGTTACTGAAGCTTGGGCAAGAAGGCAGCGAGGAGAATATGCTCCAGGTGAAAGAGAAGAAGATTTGAAGTTAATGAGAGAAATTGAAGCTCATCGAGAAATGACAGACAAATAAATTAACTTTCTTTATTTTTGCAAGATTAGTTCTTTATATTTTACTACTTCTTGCAAAGAGATAGTTTTGCTGTTACACTGAATATGCAATTGTGCAGTTTCCTAATCCTGGAGCTTTAGGTAGGAAAAGAAATCTGGAGATCTTGCAAGAAGAAATTAGAACACATTATTATGAATTTAAATCTTGGGTACATTTTTATTCATAAGTAAGCGTCGCTTATTGAGCAGACATTAATATGTTTAAATCCAATACGACTCTCAATCTTGATTAAACTCCTCTGCCATATCTTTTTTTATTATTTTTGATATCTCTGCAACATCTTTTTCTGTTAATTTGCTCTTTTGAGCAATTGCTTCTGCAATTCTTACATTTCTTAAGTGTTCAATCATTGCTCTTCTAATCACTGCACTCCAATTTACTTCCTGATGTTTCTGGAGTTCTTTCTTAAGCTCGTCTGAAATAGCTAATGTTATATTGGTCATGTTGTGTAAACATGTGCATACACATATTTAAACTTTTTGCTTCTAAAAATTAAAGATTTAAATATCTGATAGGCTCGTTTTATTTATGGCTAAAAAAAAGACTGTGAAGAGAAATGCAAAGAAAAAAATGCCAATGGTTATGAATAAAGGCAGCAAAAAGAATGTCTGTGATTTTTGCTAATCGATGTCAAGTTAGTCTCGGCTTAATTCAAGATCCCAATTAAATTGTGGCTAGTTTACCATTGCTCATCGAGCCCATCAAGTAATGTACAGTCCCATTCTTTTGCAATACGGAGATCTTCTTAGTACATTTCCTTGCACTGCTCTTTAATTAATCTCTTTAACTCCTTCTTTGATATATCTGCAGGTTTATGAAATACTTTTGAAAGCATATTTAGGCATAGCTGGAGAGCTTTTTATACTTCTTTATTTTATGACTTGAATGAGTGATGCGTACAAACTTGATGCAAATCAGGTTATATCTTCTTTTGGAACTGATGCCAAAAAAGGACTAGACTCTTCTGTTGCTGCTAAAAGACTTACTGAACATGGATTTAATGAGATAAAACGCGAGAGTGGAGTTAAGGCTATAACTGTTTTCTTTAGGCAGTTTAGAAGTTTTATAATTTACATATTAATATTTGCTTTATTGATATCTGTTGCTGTTAAAGAATATACTGATGCTTATGCAATAGGTGCAATTCTAATTTTAAACGCTGTTTTTGGATTTGTTCAGGAGTATAGAGCGCAGAAATCAATTGAAAAGTTACAAAGACTTTCATCTCTGAAAGCGAAAGTCTTACGAAATGGCGAAATCAAAGAGATTGATTCTAAAGAGATTGTTATTGGAGATATAGTTATTTTAGAAGAAGGAGACAAAGTTCCAGCCGACGGCCGAGTCTTTGAAAGTATATCTTTAGGAGTTTTAGAGTCCTCTTTGACTGGAGAGTCAAACGCTTCCTCAAAACATACAGAAAAACTAGACGGAATGCTTGTCATAAATGACCAGAAAAATATGGTTTTTTCCGGCACTTTAGTAACCAAAGGAAGAGGAAAATTTATAGTTACTGCTACTGGGATGAAGACTGAACTTGGAAATATAGCGCATTTACTTACTGATGTAAAAAAAGAAGAGACACCACTGCAGAAAAAACTAGATAAATTTGGAAAGAATGTAGGATATGGAGTTTTAGCGATTTCATTAATTATATTTATTATTGGAATTGTAAAAGAGAATATTTTATCTGAACTTCTTATGGGTAACTATAAAGGATTTTTAGTTGACTCTCGTATTTGGCTTTTGACTGCTGTCGCTTTGGCTGTTGCAGCAGTTCCTGAAGGACTGCCTGCAGTTGTGACTATCTCTTTGGCAATTGGTGTTAAGAGAATGTTAAAGAAAAATTCACTAATAAGAAGACTTCCATCTGTAGAGACACTTGGAGAGACTACAGTTATATGCTGCGATAAAACAGGGACATTAACTAAGAATGAAATGACTGTACGAAATATTTTTGTAAATGATAAAGATTACAATGTAGCCGGTGAAGGCTACTCTTTGAATGGCGCGATTTCTCTATACGGGGCAAAATTTAGCGAAAAAGACTCTTTGATTTTACGTATAGGATCGCTATGCAATAACTCTGAAATTCATATTGGCAACAATAATACTATAACTGGAGATCCTACTGAAGCAGCTTTGCTTGTGAGCGCTCTTAAGGCAGGACTGGACTACAAAAAACTAAGGGAGCAATACACTCGAGTGAACGAGTTGCCTTTTGACTCTACAAGAAAAATGATGAGCACAGTCCATAAAGATGGGAAATACCTAACAGTTTACACTAAGGGTGCTCCTGAAAGAGTTTTAGCTAAATGCAGTCATGCACTTGTTAATGGAAGAAGTATAGCCCTAAATGAAAAATTAAGGAAAGCCCTTCTTGCCAAGAACTCTGAATATGCGGATAAAGCCTTGAGGGTTTTGGCATTTGCTTACAAATCAATGACTAAAAATTCAAATGATATTGAAAGCAATTTGACTTTTGTCGGCTTTCAAGCAATGATTGATCCTCCAAAGAATGAAGTTAAGGACTACATCATGAGATCTAAACAGGCTGGAATCAGAGTTGTGATGATTACTGGAGACAATATTCATACAGCTATGGCTATTGGAAAGGAGATAGGTCTGCTTGGTGAAGGAATGGAAGGAATTCATTTCTCACAGATGGGCGATATTGAGAAAAAGAGCGCAGTGCTCAACACTAATATTTTTGCAAGGGTTGAGCCACAGCATAAACTTGAGATTGTAAAGTTATTGCAAGAAAGCGGCTCAATTGTGGCAATGACTGGAGATGGAGTCAATGACTCTCCAGCTCTCAAGAGAGCTGATATTGGCATCTCTATGGGAATTAAAGGCACAGATGTAGCTCAAGAGTCAAGCGATATGGTTTTACTTGATGATAACTTCTCAACTATTGTTTCTGCTGTTGAGGAAGGCCGAGGAATATACAAAAATATTTTATCTTTTGTTAATTATCTGATATCTTCAAACATAGCTGAAGTCCTAATCGTTGTGTTAGCAATTATCTTTGGTCTTCCTCTTCCTATTACTGCTCTAATGCTTTTGTGGATTAACTTAGTTACTGATGGTCTGCCAGCTCTAGCATTAAGTGTTGATCCTTATCCAAAAGGAATGATGGAGAAGCCCCCAAGGGCAAAAAACGAGCCTCTGTTCAGCAAGTCCTCTGCCTTTGAAGTTATTTATGTGGCTATTATTATTGCTGCTGGGGTCTTAGGAATATTTAGCTGGGGTCTGCATGGTAAGAGTCTTGATGTAGCACATGCTCAAACTCTTGCATTCACTACAATAGTTATTCTTGAGCTTACACGAGCATATGTTGTCCGTTCAAGCTCTGGAGTTCCATTCTTTAGTAATGTGTGGCTCATGCTTGCGGTCGTTACATCGTTTTTGCTCCAGATGGTTGTTATCTATGGACCTTTGCAAAGAGTCTTTGAGACTGTTTCCCTAGGTCTTAATGATTGGGGAATGATATCGGTGACTGTTTTTGCAGTTCTTTTCCTAAGCATTATTGGGCTTGGAATCAAAAAAAAATTAAGCAGCTGATACTCTAAAGGAAAAAGTATATATGTATCCAAGTAAGTTTTGCGTGAAGAAACCGTTACAAAGAAATAGGAATTTGCCAACAGAACCTTTTTAAACCGATTTTTGCTCAGGGACAGCATGGGAATAGTGCGTATAAAGTTAAGCAGCATTGACATCGATGCATTGAACTTAGTTATAGGTATGATTAAAGAAATTTCTACAAAAACTGGAATAAATATGAGGGGCCCTATTCCTTTGCCTACAAGAAGAATGAAAGTTACTACAAGAAAGTCTCCTTGTGGAAATGGGACTGCTACATTTGACCGTTTTGAAATGAGAGTACACAAGAGAATTATTGATTTGCCTGCACAAGACAGAGTACTGCATCCTTTAATGACTCTAAAGATTCCTCGCTCTGTACAGATTAAGATACAAGTTAAAGATTAATTGTGCAAGCAGAAATCTTTTGTAATTCTACTAAAGCTTATAATATGTTTTTACTTTAATATATAATGAAAAGAGTTGTTGTAATTGGAGGTGGTTTTGCCGGAGGAGCCGCAGCTAAAAAATTACAAGGCAAATGTAACCTTACTCTTATAGACACTAATGGCTTTTTTGAGTACACTCCTGGAATACTAAAGGTCTTGGCTGAACCTAATCATTATAGAAAACTGCATGTGAGACATTCTGTTTACCTCAAAGATGCAAAGATAATTAGAGGTGAAGTTAAAAATATAGAAAAGCAAGGAGTTGTGCTAAAAGATGGAAAGAAAGTTCCATATGATTATTTAGTGATTGCATCTGGAAGCAGGTACGGCTCAATCATAAAAGAAAGAAATACTTTTTTTGCTAATAGAGTTAATCATTTACTTCTAGCAAATAAGAAAATAAAAAAATCTAAGAAAATATTTATTGTTGGCGGGGGTGTTGTAGGTGTGGAGCTAGCGGCTGAACTTGCAACCCACTACAAAGACAAATCCATAAGTCTTATTCATTCTCACTCCAATCTAATGGAGAGAAATAATAATAAAAGCCGCGAATATGCCAGGAATTTTTTAGAGAAAAATGGTGTTAAAATTATATTTGATGAGAAAATAATAAAGGCTGAAGGCAAAACTCTTATTGGCAAGTCTGGAAATAAATACGATTACGATGCTGTGTTCTTTACTGTGGGTATAACTCCTAACACGGAATTTATGAAAGGGAACTTTTCTAGTCTTGTTTCTAAAGGCCTAATAGTAAATGAATTTTTACAGCTTATAGATAATCCTAATATATTTGTAGCAGGGGATGTGGCAAATATAATTGAAGAGAAAACTGCGCAAAGTGCCCAAATCCATGGAAAACTTGCAGCCCATAATCTTTTAGCTATTTTAGATGGAAAGTCTTTGAAGCAATACAAGAGTAAAAAGAGAGTTATGGTAATAAGCCTTGGTGGCTACTCTGGTATTTTAGAATATAAAGGCTTTGTTATTACTGGCATAATTCCTGCAATTCTAAAGAAATGCATTGAGAAGAAAGTCATGTGGAGTTTTCGTTAGCTTATTTTTTCTATGAAATTGAGAGCTCCCCCTCTTCCAGATATTGCTAGAATAATTGAGGCTAAGATATAGGAGAGAATTAATTCTACAATTGCAAGAAGGTAATGTATGTTAACATAATTTGGAACTGTGGTTATCTCTGTTATTTTTACAAATTGTGTAAAGACTGGGCAGTTCTCTGCCTGAATGCAATACGCGTTTACTTTTATAGGTGTGAAAAAGAATATAGCAACTGCAAAAATTGCTGCTGCAAAGAATATTTTACTGTAGGTGAATTTGAGAAAAGTCATATTCTCTTGAGGACGAGAATGTATAAATATGTTGCTTTTGAAAGAATTACATGGGAATGGGAGATGAGATTTTAGTTGTTAAAAGACATATTTTATTTAAGGATGGAGACTTTGAGGGATTTGTATCTGCTGGAATTAAAGATTATTTGGCAGTTATTCTAAATAATGCAGAGTTTCAGGTTAGAACTAAGGAACTTGAGAATGATCGATTTTGGCAGCAGCCCATTCCTTATGTTTGGCTTGTTAACCCGCAGACAAAAAAGATTTTTTTGTATAAGCGCTCAACTACTGGGAATGAAGGGAGACTTCATGATAAATTCTCTGGTGGCGTTGGAGGACATATTGATAAAAAAGAGTTGGTTGAGGACGCGGGAGATCCTCTGACTCAGGCAATGATGCGTGAACTGCAGGAAGAAACAATTATTGCCCAGTATCCTGTTCCTAAAATTGTCGGATATATTAATTATAATTCTGGTGTTGAAGATGTTCATTTTGGAGTTGTTGGTATAGGGGAGACCGCTTTGGAAGTTAAGCCTGCAGAGGATATGGCTCATGGGCAGTTTTATTCTATTGAAGAAGTTGAGAATATTTTATCTGATCCTAACAGTAATGTTGAGCCATGGACTAGGGCTTCGTGGTCTTTTGTCAAAAGCTACTTGAATAAATTGTGATTATTGCTTTGAATCAGCTATATTCTTTAAAACAGAAGTGATCTGTTTTTTGTATGATACAATATCTTGACTTGCTAAGAAAGATAAGAGATGAAGGTGTTGAACGAAGTGACCGAACTGGTGTTGGAACTCGCGGAATTTTTGGATACCAAATGAGGTTTAACTTGGAGGATGGCTTTCCTCTTGTGACTACTAAAAAAATGTATACTAAGGCTGTTGTTCATGAGCTTCTATGGTTTCTAAGTGGAAGCACTAATGCTAGAGATTTACAGGCAAGAGGAGTTGGTATATGGGATGAGTGGGCTGACCCACAGAGTGGTGAATTAGGCCCAGTTTATGGAAAGCAATGGAGAAGTTGGCAGACTACTGATGGGCGAAGTGTTGACCAAATAAAAGACGTTATTAACCAAATAAAAACAAATCCTAATTCCAGAAGACTGATTGTAAATGCATGGAACGTTGGAGATGTGCCTAGAATGGCCATACCACCTTGCCACTTACTATATCAGTTTCATGTAGCTGATGGAAAACTTAACTGCCAATTATATCAAAGATCTGGGGATATTTTTCTAGGAGTCCCTTTCAATATCGCTTCTTATGCTCTTCTTACCCATATGATTGCTGGAGTAACTGGGCTTAAACCTGGAGAGTTTATCCATACTCTTGGCGATGCACATTTGTATCTTAATCACTTATCACAAGCTGATTTGCAATTAAGCAGGGAGCCATTAGCTTTGCCTACTTTAGAAATTCCTAGAAAAGAAAGTATCGATGATTATGTTTTTGAGGATGTTCAAATAAATGGATATCATTCTCATCCTGCGATAAAGGCGCCGATAGCTGTATAACATGACAATTCCAAAAATGATTTTAATAGCTGCAGTTGCTGAAAATAGAGTTATTGGTATGGATAATAGACTTCCATGGGAAAGAATTCCCGGAGATTTGCCTCGTTTCAAAAAACTTACAACTGGTCATGCGATTGTGATGGGTAGTAGAACATATGACTCATTTGGTAAAAGACCATTAAAAGACAGACTTAATTTAATAGTTACTAGACAACCTGATTTTGCAATAGGAGGAGATTGGAGTAATTTGGTGGGTATTGGAGACTTAGAATCTCAACTTGTAAGAGCTACTAATTACAGACCTGATGGTGCATTCTATGTTATTGGGGGTGGAGATATTTTTGCTCAGACAATAAATAAAGCTAACAAACTTGAAATCACTGAAGTTCATCAAAAACCTGAAGGAAATGTGTATTTCCCTGAAATTAATAAATGCAAATGGAATGAAACTGCAAGACAGGATTTTCAAACACATTCATTTGTGACATATGAAAGGAGATAAAATGCAAAGAGGTAAATTCGTAGTTTTTGAAGGAATTGATGGTTCAGGAAAAAGCACGCAAATTTCTCTTCTTTTAGATTATTTAAGACAAAAAGACAAATACAATGAAGTTTTTTTAGGGAGAGAACCAACAAGAAAAGCGAAGGAAGTAATTCGTAGACTAAAAGAGGACTTAGATCCAGATTCAGAAGCTATGGTAATGGCTCGAGGTTATATAGAAGATAGAAAAGAACATTATAAAGAAATAATTTGGCCTCTCTTAAATTGGGGAGCTCATGTAATTTGCGACAGATTTACTCTTTCAACTTTAGCGTATCAATCGAATGGTGTAGGTTTGGGTGTCCTAACACAGATGCACATAACAGAAGAAATAGGAACACCAGATTTAACTTTTTATTTTGATATTCCTGTTGCAACGGCTCAGGAAAGAATGAGAAAAAGGCTCGGAGCTCCAGAAAAATTTGAAAAACCAGAATTTCAAGAGAAATTAGCTGGGAGATATGAAAACATAATTAGGCTTTCAAAAGAAGATGAATCTCTAAGAGATTTAGTCGGTAGAATTGAAATTGTAGATGCAACTCAATCCATAGAAGATTTAGCGAGAAACATAAGAGAAGTTTATGATTTAGTCATGAGTAAATAATACTTAAAAAATTGGAGACTCGCTTCGGAATGTTTATATAATTTTCACATTCTCTCGCTCTATCCTCCTCACAGGCTCGGAGACTCACTGCTGATAAAGATATATTTTAAAACTCTATTAATAGAATATTTTTGCCCTCTCTTGCTGTGGACATCCTTATCTGATGATTGTGGTGTTCCTCGCTGTGGAGTGCAAAAAGCCCGGATGGCACAATGGAACTGCGCAGGTTTGGAAAACCTGTTTCCTTCACTGGATGCCCAGGTTCGATTCCTGGTCCGGGCGTCCTACCTTTCTGGCACTTTGACGGAACTTTATTTCTTGGCTATTTTCCACATTATTTCAAAATACGATCTGAAACTATTAGCTAGATCTTTATCTCTGACAACAAAAGCAAGAGGGTTTTTATCAACAAGCATAACAAATAATACTGTGGTAGGAAATATATCAATCCAATTTGGACTCGTTAAATTATTTGGTAAATACTTAACTTCGGTAAGTTTCATATGAGTGCGGATCTCTCCGTATTCTTTCGCATCGGCATTGTATATAATCTTCATTTTTATCTTTCTATTAATTCTCTTTTTATGAAACTCTAATAACCATCCTTCCCATTTCTCATTAGCGATTTTTGGTGCGCCCAAAACTAACAAAGCATTGTCTACTTTTAATGAATCCATGAGCTCTTCTCTAATGGCTTTAACCCCGTTTAGACCCTCATACATTTCACCTAATCTCTGAGGCAAAAAGGACTCTCTTGCAGAAAGTAAAGTAGGAAGCATCAAATTTATTTCCTTCTTAGTTTCGCTTAATTCATCTTCTTTCCTTTTAAGATACTCAATAAGCATGTGAGGGTCATTTGAGATAAAATATTTTGTATTGTTTTTGATAGTGTATCCAACCAATCCTTTTTCTATAAGTTTCTCTAAAATATCATATATCTTTGATTTTGATACTTTGCTATGATTAACAATAGGACCTATAGTGGACTCTCCAATTTTGTTAAGTGCAAGATATACTTGGATCTCTCCATTAGTTAAGCCTAAGCGTTCAAGAGATCCTTTTTCCATTATTTTCTTAGTATTTTGTTGTTTATTAAGCTTTCTAAAGTGTCCCCTATAGGGGGAGACCTAATTTATATAGCCAATTATTGGGTTGTAATTATGAAAAAAATACTATTTGATGGATGTGCAGATGCGGATGCATTTCCAATCATGAGAAAGGAAAACTTTTATCCGATACTGGATAAACTTAGTGGAGCTGAAATAGTTAGAGATTACCTTAATTCTTACCCATTTAACCATCCAGCACGAGTATATCATCTTAAAGGAGTTACCCTCGCTTATGATGAAAAAGCAGATTATGCTGTGGGTAGAGAACGATGGGTACGGGTAAGTTTGACTGGTAAAAAAAGCCTTGTAGATAAAGCGAGTAGTTCTATTTCAAAAGCAGTAGGCAAACAAATTAAGAGACTAAATAAAGAAATAACAGGAGATGCTCCCCGATGGCAAACATACTTTTAGTTGAAGATAATCCAAAGCATCTAGCCGATGCTCGGATGCTCTTAGAGGAACGAATTACCCGTGGTGTGATTAGCAGAGTGGACTATGCCTCTACATTAGCTAGTGCGATGAATTATTTGAGAACAGAAACTTATGATGGTGTAATGTCCGATGTATTCTTTCCTGAAGATGATGGTAAACCTGAAGCACAGCATGGTACTCATGTTGCTGAATACGTATTAGCTCAGGGTAATCCGGTTGTATTAGTAACAAGTACATATCATCACGGATCAAGAACTCAACCTGTGTGTAGGTGGGGAAGAGAAAGAGGGATTGAACTAATCGATAGAGGAAACCTTGATAATATGGAAATAGATGCCTCTGAAAAGAACTGGAAAAGGGCATTTCTGAATTTAGCCTATTTGATGGAAGGTAAGAGGACAGGGGAAATTATTATTGGTGAAGAAGGAATGACTGAGCCTAGTGTATGGGGTGGGGACGGCCGTACGTTTTACGATCATAGATACCATCCAGAAGAACTTGGAAGAACTGCTGAAGAAATGTATGCACGAGATCCACTCTTAAAAACTGTAGTTGAAAAATATTGCGCTGGAATGTCTTTCAAAGAGCTTTAAAGATTTCTTTCACTAACAGCTGCATGTAGTTTATCCATCGATTTTGTCTCGACAATATTTTAAGCTCGGGGTGTAATTTGTAAAGAAATATAAATGGCCTTTTCTTGGATAGGAAGGTGGATAAAGCAAAAAAGAAACAGTGGACGATAGTATTTTTAGGAATAACAGCTCTGACAATTTTACTAGAGATCTTTGCAAGTTTTGACGGAAACCCAAACACAATTCCTTGGACAAGCTATATAGTGAGGTATATTCCGGTTTGGGTAGGGTTGCCAATAATAATTGGATTTGCTATTTGGCTGGTTGCTCATTTTGTTAAAAAATATAGTGATGCTGGAAAAATCAAATGAAACGCAAAATAAATATGGCTAAGAATAATAAGAAAATATCTAAGGGTGTTGTGCATATAGTGCCTGCAGATTTACGAAAAGCTATCATATCTGACTCTATAGCTAAGGCTTTATGGGAAGATATTACTCCGCTCGCACGTAATGAGTGGATTTGCTGGGTCACTTCCGCAAAGAAAGATGAAACTAGAGTCAGCAGAATAAAAGTAGGCCTAGATAAAATGCGCAAAGGTATGCGCAGACCATGTTGTTGGGCTGGTTGTATTCATCGCTAAATTTTATAAAAAATTAAAATCTGCTCAAAAAGAAAGGACTTTATGCAGCTCTCTGGAGAGAGCAGATTTCGCATTAATTTGATATTTGGTATGTATAGGAAGTCGGCAAATTACATCTATTGTATTTGAAGTCTTGAAATCATTTATAAGTGTGTCATGCATATGAAATTTATGAAAAAATATGTTGGAATTGGATTGGTTGCATTACTATTTGCAATTGTGCTTACGAGTTTTAGCTTAGCATGTAGTTGTATGATGACTGGAACTCCGGCTGAACACCTGGGTGTATTTGATGCTGTTTTTGAAGGAGAGGTCACTGAGATTGAACACAATACAAGAGGAGTAACGGATTTTTATGAA
>ERZ1292623.4143-Hain-H51-01um-R1-4143-length-11976-cov-10_pt1 | contig 11976 bp, 17 predicted proteins | sample MGYA00564398_ERZ1292623 | MGnify/ENA primary metagenome ERZ1292623 (study PRJEB36523, sample SAMEA6512633) | groundwater metagenome | collected 2019-01-07 | study: AquaDiva: Metagenomics assemblies of 32 groundwater samples | reverse complement strand
TCATCAACAATTTTATATACCAAGATTATCTAAATTGATTATGAAAATTATAACACTTCATTGTGATTATATCAAATTCAAACCTTTGAAAAAAGCTATACAAAAAGCTGAGGAGATTGAGAAAAAAGATGAAAGAGAAGTCAAAGAGCCTCTTGTTGTTTTAACTGCTGTTGAGATTGGGGATAATGACCAGACTGTAAAGGAACTTGTTGAATCAGTAATAAAAACCGCGCGCGATGTGAAAGCGAAAAAAATTGTTTTGTATCCTTATGCGCATTTATCCTCAAAGCTTGCGAATCCTGATACAGCATTAGAATATTTGGTAGAAGCTGAGAAAACATTGCAAAAAAAAGGTTTTGAAGTAATAAGAGCGCCTTTCGGCTATTACAAATCATTTGAATTAAAATGCAAAGGACATCCTTTATCAGAATTATCTAAGTCTTTTAATGAAAAAACATCTTATGGATTAAAAGAGAGAGAGGATAAGAGCGAGATTGTGCAAGAAGATTATGACACAAAGCAACTGTTAAGGGAGATTTCCCGTTCTAAACTAGACACTTCGAAATTAAAACAGAACGACCATAGGATTCTTGGGCAAAGACTTGATTTATTCAGTTTTAACGAGGTTTCTCCTGGCTCTGTTTTCTGGCACAATAATGGCTTAATAATCTACAATGAGCTAGTTTCATTTCTAAGAGGACTTCTTAGAGAAAACAACTACCAGGAAATTTCTACGCCCCAAGTTCTGGACAATAAGCTCTGGAAGGTTTCTGGACATTGGTCGCATTACAGAAAGAATATGTTTTTAACAGAATATGAAAACAGAGATTTTGGAATTAAACCAATGAATTGCCCTGGAGCAATGCTTGTTTATAAAACAAAAACAAGAAGCTACAAGGAGTTACCGCTAAGACTATCTGAATTTGGTGTTGTTCATAGAAAAGAACTCTCGGGAGTAATGGCTGGCTTGTTTAGAGTTGTGAAGATGACGCAGGATGACGCGCATATTTTCTGCACAAAGGAACAACTTCAAAATGAAATAGAAAATCTTCTAAAATTAATAAGGATAATTTACAAGGACAGTTTTAATTTTGAATATCATTTAGAATTATCGACCCGGCCTGAAAAATTTATGGGTGAAAAAAAAGAATGGGATGAAGCTGAAAAAGTTTTAGAGTCGGCATTGAAAAGTTCAAAAACAGAGCATAAAATAAATAAGGGCGATGGGGCATTTTATGGCCCTAAGATAGATATTCATATAAAGGATTCGTTAGGAAGAAGCTGGCAATGCGCAACTATTCAATTGGACATGCAAATGCCTCTGAGATTTGATCTTTCTTATACTGGAAGCGATAATAAGTCGCATACTCCGATAGTTATCCATCGGGCGCTTTTAGGCTCATTGGAAAGATTTATTGGGATAGTTTTAGAACATCTTGAAGGAAATCTTCCTTTGTGGCTCTCCCCGATTCAAGTCCGTTTTATAAACTTTACAGATAGAAATATAAAATCTGCACAAATGCTGCTGGATAATATAAAAATAGAAGTTCCAGGTATAAGAATAGATTCTGACTTTGATTCAATAACATTGGGCGATAAGGTCAGACAAGCTGAGATTATGAAAATTCCTTATATTGCAGTTGTAGGAGACAAAGAAGAGAAATCAAAAACAATAGCTGTCAGGGCAAGAGGCGAAAAACCAAAATTTGGGATTACCAAAGAAAAATTTATTAAAACAATCAAAGAGGAAATAGAGAAAAGGTTATAAAACTAGGAATCTTACATAAAAAATGAAAATAAAACCATATGTCGAGAGATTAGAAAGGTCCAAAGAATATAAAGAGTTCATGAATAAATATTCTGATGCGTTTATGGTTGCAGGTTTTTTTGTTATTGATCTTGAGTCTGGAAAAAATGTTCATCAGATAGACTTTTATATGCCCTCTCAGAAAAAAGTTGCTGCTTTTACTCTGGATTCTGGTGTGAATGTTCAGATTATGGATATGCTAAAAACCAAGAAAAGAAAACTACCTGAGAAGCTTGATTTAGAGACTAATATAGACCTTGACGCTCTTGTTGGAATTCTTACAGATGAAATGAGAAATAGAAGCATGTCTGAAGACATAAAAAAAATTATTGCTGTTATTCAGAATATCGAAGGCAAAAAAATCTGGAATGTGAACTGCGTGCTGTCCGGCATGGAAATCCTAAAATCACATGTTGAAGACGAATCTAAGACTGTTCTTAAGATAGAAAAAACATCTATACTTGACTTGGTAAAAAAATTGCCGATGAATAAACTTAGCCTGCCAAAATCAAAAAAAGATGCAGAATCTGAAATGAGAAAGCTTAAGGAAATTGAAGCTGAGATAGAAAAAGAGAGAGAAAAACTTAAAGGCGAGATTGGGAAAAATAAAAATTTAGCTGAAAAGAAAAAACCAAATAAAAAATAATTTATGAAAATTTATTTTAAGCGGAAACCACTTGATGTTAAAGTAAAAAGAGTCTCTTCGTTTGGCAAATTTATTGGCTTGATGTTCAAATCTGCTAAAAGTGAAAATTTGCTATTTGAGTTTGATTATCCTGGCAGAATAAGGATACATTCTTATTTTGTATTTTTTAAATTTACAGCTGTCTGGCTTGATAAGAAAAATAATGTTTTAGAAGCCGAGATTGTTGAGCCATTTAGACTGAATGTAAGACCGAAAAAACCAGTTCATAAACTTGTTGAAATTCCCTTAAATAAAAAGAATTTAAATCTTGTGAGAATTCTCGTCGAGGGAGAAAGATTTAAATATTGAAAAGAATAGGCTTAGCTAGTATATAAGAGGTAAAAAGGAGGTGAAAATGGGAACAATTCTTGTTAAAAACGTTATTAAAAGAAAGCCTGGATATCTTTACTATGTTGACGGAAAAGGAAACGTGTGTGAAGCTAAAATGGCCCGTGGCGGACGAAAGAAAAAGCGCTAATTAGGCAATTTTTTTTTATTTTTGATTGTTATATTATTTAGATAATCTTAAAAATCTTGTTTTTATCTTTGTTCAATGATAATTGGCATAGAGTGCACTGCACATACATTTGGAGTGGGGATTGTAAATAAAGGAAAGATTCTTTCTAATATTAGAGATATGTATACTACTGAATCTGGGGGGATTGTTCCTGTTGAAAGTGCAAAACATCATCGAGAAATTGCAGAAAAAATATATTGCGCTGCTTTAGATGAAGCAAGAATTGAAGAAAAGGAGATAGACGCGATTGCTCTTTCAAATGCACCAGGATTGTCACCTTGTTTGCTTGCAGGGCTAGAATTTGCCCAGCTAAAGGCGAGAAAGCTGGAAATTCCTATTGTTCCTGTTAATCATTGCGTTGCTCATTTGGAAATTGGGCAGAGTATTGGAGCTAAGGATCCGGTGTTATTGTATGCTTCTGGGGCTAATACACAAATTATAGCTTATGCTTCTGGCAAATACCGTGTTTTTGGAGAAACTCTTGATATAGGCATAGGTAATTTTATAGATAAATTTGCCCGTTATATTGGGATAGGATTTCCTGGAGGGCCGAAGATAGAGGAGAAAGCTAAAACTGGGAAATATGTTGAGATGCCGTACTCAATAAAGGGAATGGATGTTTCTTTTTCAGGAATGCAAACAAAACTACAGCAATTACGCGACAAAGGAATTTCAATTGAGGATTTGTCTTATTCATTACAAGAGAATGCGTTTTCTATGCTAGTTGAAGCGGCTGAAAGAGCATTGGCGCATACTGGAAAAAGAGAACTTGTGATTGGAGGAGGAGTTGGGTGTAATGCCCGCTTGCAGGAGATGTGCAAGATAATGTGCGAGGAGAGAGGAGCTAAATTCTTCTGCCCTTCTAAACAACTTTTAGTTGATAATGCTGCAATGATAGCTTTTACAGGAGAGATTATGTTTAATTCTGGAATTAGAAAAAATTACAAAGAAGTTGAAATAAAACCGAGAGAAAGAACAGACGACGTTGAGGTTATATGGAAGTAGAATGCGGAGAGAAGGACTCGAAATACAACTTCTTTTAGAAAATAAGTTCTATGAGTCAAGAAAACTATAATTGCTTTTGCCTCACAAAAGCTGTTTGCTTTCGCACAGTTCATTTCTCTGGATTTATGATATTTCGCTTTTCTCAATATCAAATGCGGAGAGAAGGATTCGAACCTTCGCAAGCACTAAGCTAATGCGGCCTTAACGCATCCCGTTTGACCACTCCGGCATCCCCGCATAAAGTTTCTACTTAGAAAAGATTTATAAGCTTTCTGAAAAGAAATATTATTTAATTAATTTCTCAAACTCTTCAAGATTGTCTTCCAGAGCTTTAATGGATTTTGTGAGAATTTCTTTTGCAGGCATATTTCCGAATGACTCAATAACAAATACTAATTCGCTTGAGTCAGTTATGGCTTCTTTGTCCTTGCGCATCACTTCATTAGTTTCTGCGTCGTTTAAATCGCAGAGCCACTTTGCTCCTTTTTTCTCTGGTTTAATTGCTCCTTTAGAATTCTGGACTATTTTGTCTATTTCTGGGGAAGACTTAACCTCAAGAATATGGCGATAAAAACACAAGCCAGGAATATGTTTTGCATGCTCTCTGCCTATGCCGAGGCGAGCTGTTGCTATAAGCTCTAATTTGTGATTCTCGTTTAAAATTGTTATTGGTATTTTTTCAAATGGCATATCTGCTGAACCTTTTAAATCTCCAGAATAAACAGTACATGGCCCTTTTTTTGTCAGTTTAAAATCTATTTTTGTTTTTGACGTCGTACTCTTTTCTGTTTTCAAAGGTATTAAACCCAGGCGATGAGCGAGCATTTCATCAAAGAGAGCTGAGTCGTTCTTGAAAATTTCTACTTCATCAATTACTAAAGTAGGAACTTCTGATATGCTTCTACGAATTGCATTTGCCAAAGACTCATTTGCCTCTATTCTCAAGATTAATTTGTCCGGCGTGTTTGAAATGACCTGCATTAATAATTTAGAGAAAAGATGGTTTTTAAAGATTTGCACTTATTGAATTTAAAGAGATAAACTATAAGAAAGGATCGTTGATAAATTTAGTTTCATATAATAGCTGAGCTAATTCTCTTGCTTCTTTTTCTTGGATCCCATATCCTTTATTTAAATCTCTAAATATTTTTCCAGTCATCTTCATTTTTCTGTTCTCTTCAAAATTGTGTTTATTACGACTTGGTTTAATATCGTAAAAAGAGATTAATCCAGTTGAAACAGCATTATCTAAATTGCCTTTCCAGCGATCTGCGTGTATGTAAACATAAGAATTTCCTTTTTCTGCTATTTCTGGCTCTCCTTCTGGAACAACAAAAACGTCCTCAAAGTTATATGGTTTTAACGGTATCAACGCCCTGTCTGCTAGCCACTTAAAACCCAACATGGAAGCTACTCTTGCTGTTTTAATATCAAAATAATGGTTTGGAGGGACATATAAATTTGGATTTTTACTAAAGACTCTCCTCAATTTTTCTTTTCCTTTTTTCATAAGATCATATTGCTCTTTTTCAGGAATCATTCCGAGCCATAAACAATAATTTTCATGCCAAGGATCAATTCCGACTTTAACAATTTTTCCAGCTCTCTTTACAAAATGAAAATCCTCGCACTTGGAGCATTTGTGATTTAAACCTTGCTGCCCTAAGATGTAGCCTGGTCTTGATAGAATTTCTTTTAATTTTTTTATTTGAGAGTCTGGAATTCGCGAGAGCTGGAAAGGAGCAATAGAAATAGCAATTGGACCTTTTTCAGATAATTGTAAAACTCTCTTGAAACTTTCTTTGTCAAATGTTTCAAAATGAATATTGAGTGTAATTGGCATTTCAGTTAAACTCTTCTTCCGCGTCTTCCGCCTTTAATTTTGGGACCGCCTCTTGGCGTTTTGGTAGAATCCAGAATACTTGAGATTTCCAAGCCGCTTTTGCTTAGACTCTTTACTGCTGCATGCGCCCCAGGACCATGGCCGATTCCTGTTCTTCCGCGCATTCTTACATAAATTTTTGTGAAGCCTAAATCAACTGCGCGCTCTGCTGCTTTTTTAGCGACAAACATTGCTATGGTGGGATTTGCTTTTAATCTTGAATGTTTTGTTATTACTCCGCCTGAAGCTTTGGATATTGTATTTCCTATAAGGTCTGTTATGTGAACAAAAGTATTGTTTGAGGTTGTATAGATGTAGGCTATGCCTATTTTCTCCTCTCTCTTTTCTTTTTTCTGCTTTATTTCTTTATTTTGCTCTTCTGATTCCTGAGCTTGTTCTGTTTCCATTAGTTAGATTCTCCTATTTTTTGTTCATTGAGCACTTTTTTATTTTTTAAGGTTATCAAATTCTCTTCTGCAACAGGCACTAAATAGCCTGGTGAGTTGACGATTTTTCCGGATATTAAAACTTTTTTGTGGACAATTAACTGCCTTGCCTGCTTGATTGTGCTGGCCATCTTATTTTTTCCTACAATTGTTGATAATCTTCTATTCATAAAGTCTTCTACTTTTAAGTCTAGAATGTTAGAGGTATTTTCTGCCTTCAAACCAAGAGAGTTTAGCTTGCTGAACAGCACTTGCTGCTCTTCTATAGGGTGCCTCGCAAGTTCCTTTGCTCTATTTCTAAAGTATTTTATTTTGGCTAATGTTTTCCATATTTCCCTCTTATTTTTTAGCCCATATTTTTTTACAAGCTCGTCTTCTTCTTTAATTCTTATTTTTTCATAAGGCTTTCTCGGCTTGGAATATTTTTTCTTTTTTCTTATCATTTGCTCCTCTTAACTCCTACTGCCTTCCCCCTCTTTCTAAAATGAGAGCGAGTGCGCTGACCTCGAACTGGAAGGCCTGATGAATGCCTAACTCCCTTATAACTTCTTATTTTCCTTAATCTTCTTATATCAAAATCTTTCTTTATATCTAAATTGGAGCCTATATAGTGTTTTGTCTCTCCATCCTCAAAACCAAAAATTCTGTTTTTGAGAAAATTAGTTATGTTTGCTTCTTTAAAAAATTGCTCTATCTTTGCTATCTCTTCTTTTGATAACTCTGAAATTTTTTTGTTTCGCGGAATTTTAAGGTTCACGCAGGTAAAATTTGAGATTCCCCATGAAACGCCTTTGACTTTTGTTAGACCTACATATACGTTTTTTGATCCCGGAATGTCATAGCCTGAAATTCTAATTAGCATTTCTTCGCTTTCTATATTTTCCCTTGGCGTCTGCTTTTCCTTTTGTATCTGCTTTTCTTTCTCCATTTTATCTTACAAATAAATTAAATCGCTGTCTTTCCAGCAATTCCTCTAATAGGCGTTTTTCTATTGCTTTTTTAGGATCTGAAATACTTTTAACCCTGTTTTTGATATCTTCGAACGACTCAAACGGCTTTTCTTTTCTTACATTTAGTATTTCTTGTGTATGTTTCTTTCCGAAACCAGGCAAGAGTTCTATTTGATGCAGCCGAGTATTAATCGCCTGCGCTTTGTTGAAAAATTCAACAAATTCTTTTTCCCGCTCAATCACTACTCCCTCTATAAATTCTTGCAATTGAATTTTGGCAGTCTCGGTTAGTTTTTCTCTCTGAAGTCTGCCGGCTATATAGTATATTTTATCTCTCTTTTCCTGACCTATATAAACTTTTTCCTTTGGAGAGAGCGCAATCCCTCTTCTTGGCACAAGCTCGAGCAGAGTGAAAGTCTTAATTCCTATGGCTTGGGCTATAGGAGAGGTTCTCTTCCCCATTGGATAACCATAAGGGAGATAATCTAAGATCATTACGTAGTCTTCTTTCTCTGTCATTTTGTGTTTTGAATGTGGATTTCACACTAATAAATCCAGTAAGAAGCGCTTTAAAAATGTTGCTTTATTAGCCAATGAAGAAAAAGAGAGGCATGCTGTTAGCTGGAATAACCTTTAACAATGTCTAGAATTGCGTTTGTTTCTTCTTCGTTTAGAGTTACCTCTGTAAAGAGCTTCTGTAAATCCTCTGAGTCCTTAGGGAGGAAGTCTACTATCTTTATTATATTCTCTTCCTTAAGTTTGATATTGTTCAAATTATGAAGTTTATCTTTTAATTCTTCTGCCTTGGCTTTTGATAGCTTAGTGAATTTTTTCAGATAGTCTTTAAGTGGTTTTTTTTCTTCTAAATCTTTTACTACTTCATAGACTTCAGCCATTGTTAGAGGTGTTTTTTCAAGTATCATTTTGTTTCCTGTATCTTTTTTAGATGGATTGGCTTGATTATATATCTTTTTGGTTTGTTTAAATCTTTTATCTCTATATGGTATGCAGAGCCACGCTTTTCTATTATTCTTCCTGTTCTTCCTTGAAGCCTTTTTGAATAACCAAATGGAACGCTCAGTTCTTTAACTACTGCTACTGGATCTCCTGCATTAAACTCCTGAAAATAATGCGAAAGAGACAACTTTCCCTTTGCACGCGGTTTCTTGTGGGTTAACATATAGATAAGTAAAAAAGTCGGTTTATAAAGATTTTGCCTTATTTTCTAAGCTCTTTTGTTTTTTGAGAGGGATCAAATGATACAGATCCTTGGAATAAATTTCCTGCTTCTCTTGCTGTCTCCATGTTTTGAATTATTGCATTAAACATATTTTCTCCCCAGACTTTCAAACCGCATGGGCGGCATACATCAATAACAGAACTATCTTCAATGTTTGATTTGCAGTATATACAACGTTTTGGCATAAAATTACCTCTTTCTAGGCTATTTGAAGTTAGTGATTAAGATAGTATTTAAAGATTGCTAAATTTTTTTATGAATTTCTGCGTTACCACAAAGATTAAAAGGAGTTTTTAATAGTTAATTTTGTTTTTTATAATATGAAAAAGGATAATAGGAATTTTGATGTTTTTTATGATGTTTTTACAAATTGGAAGTATCTGGCATTAACTCTCTTTGTCTCTTTTATTTTTTATTTCCTGAATGGAGCCATTGCAAATGCTCAAAATTATATGTCTTTCTATAAATCCCTGGGATTTCTTGGGGCTACAAGTATTCTTGCTATTCTCTCTTTAAAATTTTTAGATAGTGTTAGTTATTTGACTGCTGGAGGGATAGTTGTTCTTAGCTTATTGTTCGGGGTTTTATTTAGTTTGCTCGCATATAGGTTTGGGATTATGAAAAGTGCAATTGATGGAAAAATTGGATTAACCGGCGGAGCAGGATTATTTTTTGGACTTGCTGCTCCTGGATGTGCTGCTTGCGGCGTCGGTCTTGTTAGTCTGCTCGGGTTTTCTTCTGCATTAGCCAGCCTGCCATTTAAAGGCAAAGAAATTGTTTTTATTGCTATTGGTCTTTTGGCTATCTCGATTTCAAATGTTTCATCAAGCATAGGGAGAAGTTGCAATTTGAATAATGATATTTCAAAAAGAAAAATGAAAGGAGGTAATTTATAATGGGCGAAGAAAGTATTAGTGTAAAGAAAGAAACTCTATGGAAGTATTCTACCTTTTTATTGGGAGCTCTCGTGATAGTTCTTCTTGTTGTTATGTTTACAGGTAATGAAGGTCCGGCTCCTATAACAGGAAAAGTTGTTGACAATCCTACAGTCGGAGTACAACCTTCAAAAGTCAGCGCGAGTGCTGATGATGATGCTGTCTTGGGCGATAAAAATGCTAAGGTAACAATAATAGAGTTTTCTGATTATCAGTGTCCATTTTGCTCTAGATTTTGGTCTCAAACTCTTCCACAGATTAAAAAAGAGTATATTGACAGTGGAAAAGTAAAATTAGTGTTTAGAGACTTTCCACTAACAAGTATACATCCGATGGCACAGCCTGCTTCAGAGGCTACTGAATGCGTAAGAGAAAAAGGAGGAGATGATGCTTTTTGGAAGATGCATGATAAAATATTTGGAAATCAACAATCACTTAATAACGATAATTTGAAAAAATGGGCAAAGGAACTTGGATATGATATTGGCAGCTGCCTTGATTCAGGCAAGTTTAAGAGTGAAGTACAGAAAGACTCCAGTGATGCGCAAGCTGCTGGCGGACAAGGAACACCGTATTTTGTCATAAATGGAAAACCTTTAAGCGGAGCACAGCCATTTGAATCATTCAAGCAAGTTATTGACGCTGAACTTAGTTAATTTTTATTTTGTTTTTTATTTTTAATTTTTAATTTTTCATACTCTCTTGCTGCGGACCTGCTCGCTGATGCTATGCGGTTCCTCGCTGTGGATGTTAATTTTGTTCACTCTTGTTGCGCAGCTTCTCGCTAACGCTGCGAGCTTGCTCACTGCGGTGAACAAAATGGACCCACCGCGAATCGAACGCGGATCTCCTCAGTGCAAATGAGGTGTTATACCATTAGACTATGGGCCCTAATAACTTTGGGCATATATCGTTTTTAAGTTTTTACATTAAGAATTCTATAGTGAAGAGAGTATTGGGAATCATTTCTTATTTTTTAGATTTGTACTCTTCATTCTGATATCTTTCGCATCCTCTTTTGAACTCCTCTAATGGAGGAAGATTTGAAGTTCTAGAATGAGTTATATCAAAAAATCCTTGTGTTTTACTGCGGACTGAAGTCCGCAGTTTGTCTGGATTTTTGGATGTCCAAGATTCTCCACGCACTGAAGTGCGTGGTTTGTCAAGAATCTTGGCATCAAAAATTTGTGCTAATCTTTTAAAAAGGTCTGGGTAATACCAGCATCTATCATGTCCTTGTTTATCCATCCATTCCTGAATTGTTTGTCTTGCTTCATTATACCTTCTTTCTAAATCTTCCATTTTATCAATTTTACTTATAGCAGAAGACAAAAATATTTGAGCAGCTTTTTAGTCTTCCGCTAATAGTCCAAGACATATTTTGCTCAATTTTCAAAGTCTTAGACTATCAAAAAGTCCTTGTGCGCTACCGCACACTAAAGTGTGTGGTTTGTTTGGACTTTGGGATGTCCAAAGTTGCATTCGTCTGCGGACTAAAGTCCGCAGTTTTCTGCTCAGCAACTTTGGCATAATAAAAAATAAAATGTTAACTAGGTATGCAAGTATTGTGAATATTCTAAATCCTTTAAATTTTAGGAGGTGATCCATCTGCAGGTTCCCCTACAGATACCTTGTGACGACTTAACCTACCTTGTCTTACAAAGGTTCGTCCCTGACGGGCCTCGCCAAAGCAAAACTCGGTTGGTTTGACGGGCATTTCCTTTTCGCTAATTTCGTCTAATTAGCTACTGGTTCCCCACTCAACGTACGGTTTTCCCGTATTGAGCGAGCCCGAAATTCTAAATTTACTCTCTTTCTACAGAAATTTTATGTCCTTTAATTTTTACTTCTAAAATACTATTTATTTTAGAACTTCGATGAAGATTCAAATAATTATTCCTAACTTGAGCTTGATCTTTTCCAACTACTAACTCAACATATCTATTAACTTCTGTTTCAGATGTGCCTCTTAGTGTACCTATCCTTAATGTTGATGTTGAATAATCAACTCTATATAACTTAAGTTCATCTATCATAAAGAGCCTGTATAAGGTTTATTTTATAAATCTTTATATTTCGGTAGACCTCCTTCCCTAAAATTAATTAGGTACTATGAAGTCTGCTGACTTCCTACTTTCATAATTGAAAGTAGGATATCCTTGGGTCACTAAATTTTCTTTTTCATCCATCCAACATTTAATTCGCTTCCATCTGCCACCGACCCGATTCAGATGTCGTTGTGAAATCTTTTACAAGATATGGGCTGGATTTTGTCTAGAGCCCTTCAGCCTTTGTATTACTACAAACGCCTGCTTTCGACTAAACTATTTTTCTGCACTAAGGTATTGAAAAATAATTACCAGATTTTCACTGGTTAGAAAATTAAGCTGCCAAGCACTTTTATTTCGGTGAGTGCACGGGGCATTGACTTATTCACCGGACTCTGATAAAATCCGATTACTACCAATTCCAGCGTCACGAGGGTGAGTTGCAACCCTCGATCTGAACT
>ERZ1292623.4141-Hain-H51-01um-R1-4141-length-11976-cov-12_pt1 | contig 11976 bp, 11 predicted proteins | sample MGYA00564398_ERZ1292623 | MGnify/ENA primary metagenome ERZ1292623 (study PRJEB36523, sample SAMEA6512633) | groundwater metagenome | collected 2019-01-07 | study: AquaDiva: Metagenomics assemblies of 32 groundwater samples | reverse complement strand
TGTTCCGGCTGGACGCCGTTTTTGATCAGGTTGGCTATGCGATGGGCGATCACTTTGGTTTTTCCCGAGCCGGCGCCTGCTAAGATTAAAAGCGGTCCAACTTGGTGCAAGACCGCTTGTTTTTGCCGTTCGTTCAGTTCTTTGACAACCTGTTCTGTTGGAAAATCGCCTTTCATCGGCGTTGACGGTTCTTTTTTTGGAGTATTCTTCGGCATTATTGGCAACAATAGCAGTTATTCCCGTTATCCACAAATTCTTAGCCGAGGATTGTTTTTTTCTTTAAAATCGGTTAGGATATGAAAATAGATAAGAAAAGGCCGAAAATATAGCTATTTTCTATCTTTTATGAAGAGATTATAGCTGGTTGATTAGAAAAACATTTGATTTTAATTTATTTTAAACAACTTTCTAAACTCCAACTCTTATCTTAAGAGAAAGAGAAAAATATTCGTTATTTTTGACTTGTTGTTAAAAACCGGGCGTTTTTTTGTTTATTCCGTTAAAACGCCGCTGATTTTTGCCGGTATTGTTTTATCGTTCGGTTTTTTTAACGTTCAATCCGCCCAGGCGGGCTGGTTTTCTTTTTTGGATAAAATTTTTCAAAAACAGGAAATAATTCAGCCCGCGGCCGCCGCAAATGTTCAAACCATTCCCCTGCTTAACGCGCCGACAAACGAAAATCTTTTGGCCGGAATCGGCGGCGGAGAGATAAACATCGTTGAAAATGCCGCGCTTTCGCCGGTCGTCGGGCCTCTCGGCAGTTTAGCCGACGTTTTGGAAGAACAGAAAAAATCAGAACAGATAAGCATTTACGTGGTTCGGGAAAAAGACACCCTTTCCCAAATCGCGAAGCTTTTTGACGTCAGCGTTAACACGATTATCTGGGCTAACGATGAAATCAAGCGCGGCGATATGATAAAGCCTGGTCAAACTTTGATTATTTTGCCGGTTAACGGAGTAAAATACACCGTAAAAAAAGGAGACACGTTTTTAAAAATCGCCAAAGAATTGAAGGCAGATGCTGACGAAATTATGGAATTTAACGGTTTGACGAGAGAAAACGAGCTTGAAACGGGAATGGAAATAGTAGTGCCAAACGGCGAATATGATTTGCCGAAGTACGATTTTCAGCAATATCCCAGCGCCGGCTCCAAGGAATACGCCGGATATTATTTAAGGCCGATCAACGGCGGCCGCCGCTCCCAGGGTCTTCATGGCTATAACGCGGTTGATTTGGCGGCGCCTTGGGGTACGCCGGTTTTGGCGTCAGCTTCCGGCGACGTGATTATTTCTAAAAGCCAAGGCTGGAACGGCGGCTATGGCACTTATATCGTTATCGCGCATCCGAATGGCACCCAGACTTTATATTCTCATTTGAGCAAGAGTATCGTTTTTAGCGGCTGGCACGTGGCGCAAGGGCAAATTATCGGCTATGTCGGCTCCAGCGGAAAATCCAGCGGCCCGCACGTTCATTTTGAAATCAGAGGCGGCCCGAGAAATCCTTTTTAAATATTTTCCAGAAGGTTCAACCTTCTAAAACCTTCTAATTTTATATTTCCGTTTGTTTTGGCCGGTATTGGATGGCTTCCAGAATGTGGTTTTCTTGAATTTTCTCTTCTTGGCCGAGGTCCGCGATGGTGCGGGCTATTTTTATTACCCGATGGTAGGCGCGGGGCGAAAGGTCCATATTCTTCGCGGCCAAATTTAACGTGTTGCGGCAGTTGGCGGAAAGCGGCGCCAATTCTTCCAAATCTTTTACCGTCATTTCACTGTTAGCGATGATTTTTCTGTTTTTAAAACGTTCTTTTTGAATTTCACGGGCCTTGATCACCCGCCTGATAATTTCTTCCGAACGTACCCCTTTGGTTTTTTGAGGCGCCAATTCTTCATGTTCAATTTGCGGCACATCCAGCCAAAGGTCCAGGCGGTCGGCAATGGGTCCGGAGATTTTTCTTTTGTATCGGAAAAGCGCGGACGGGCCGCAAAGGCACATTTTTGTTTTTGATCCCAAATTCCCGCAAGGGCAGGGATTCATCGCGCAAATAAGCGTAAAACGCGCGGGAAACTGAATGGTATCTTTGGCGCGCGCCACGACAATGCTGCCTTCTTCCATGGGCTGGCGCAGGGATTCTATTACCCGGCGGTCAAATTCCGGAAATTCGTCCAGAAACAGGACCCCGCGATGCGCCATGGTGATTTCTCCGGGCCGGGGCCAGGCTCCTCCGCCGACTAAAGCTACGTATGAAGAAGTATGGTGAGGATTGCGGAACGGCCGGCTGGCCAAATAAGGATTTTTAAGATTGCCGGCGACGCTGTGAATCGCGGTTACTTCCAATGTTTCTTCAAAAGTCAAAGGCGGAAGAATTGAGGGAAAAGCTTTGGCAAGCATGGTTTTTCCGGTTCCCGGCGGGCCAACCATCAGCAGGTTGTGTCCTCCGGCCGCGGCGATTTCCAAACCTCTTTTGGCGGCTTCTTGTCCCCGGATATCGGAAAAATTCAAATTTTCTTTGTTTTCTTGGTTAAGGGCTGGAATTATTTTTGTTTTAGGGCAGGCTGGGATGAGCACTTCTTCGTTGAGGTGCTGCAAGATGTCGCTTAAACTGCTTGCTTCATAAATATTCACACCTTCTATCAGCGCTGCTTCCCGGCCGTTGCCTTTAGGCAGATAAATTTCTTTAAACCCCGCTTTTTTTACTTCTGCGGTCAAAGGCAAAACTCCTTTGATCGGCCTTAAGCCGCCGTCCAAAGAAAGTTCGCCTAAAAAAATTTTTCCTTGAGGGTTGAATTTTGCCTGTTTTGAAGCCAAGAGATAGCCTAAGGCGATGGCTAAATCAAAAACCGGCCCTTCTTTTTTCAGATCAGCCGGCGCCAAAGAAATCGTCACCCGTTGGCTTCTTTTTTGAGGAGAATTTTTACCCGTATTCTTAATGGCCGAGGAAACGCGCTCCAAAGATTCTTCTACCGCTTTATCCGGCAAGCCGACGATGGAAAGTTTGCGCTGTCCTTGATAGGCGTCAACTTCTACGTCAATAATTGAACCTTTAAGGCCGATCACTTGCGCGGAATGCAGTTTTACGGCTTTATTGGAGTCGGAGGACATTTATAAGGCGTGTTTTAAGCAAGCCGCGGCCGCGGGATTGGCCTTAAGCCGATTTTCATCTATCGGTTTTTTGCAGATTTCGCATTTTCCAAAACCGCCGTCTTTTATCCGTTTTAAGGCTTTCTTAATGCTGTTCAGCTCTTCTTCCAGGGTTGTTTCAATACCCACGCGCGTGTCAAGTTCTTCAAATTTATCGGCCATTTCGTTGGGATCCGAGCTTTGCAGATTCAAATCTTTTTCGGTCGGCTCCCAATCCTCGGGATTTTTGGGGTTTCGGCGGCCCACGGTTTCCAGCTCGCGCTCCAGCCGCGTTTTTTCTTCTTCCAGTTTGTTTTTATAAAAATCTAAATTGGAAATCATAAGATTATTTTGTCTTAAATTACGAAATTATCGTTGATTAAAATATCGGCGGCGAAATAATGAGTTTTTCCAAAGCCGCTTCCAGAGCGGTTTCGGAAGAAGCAATCGCTAAAATGTTTTTATTGAATATAGTATAGGCTAAAATCGGTTTATTTTCAAGATTATAAATAATTCTGGCGTCGTTGTTTTCAATCACCTTGTCTTTAAAGACATTTTCTTCCGCGGTCAAATTTTTTTCAGCCGGCAGAAGCGGTTTTAAATCCTCCAGCATTTCTTTTTCCCAAAGCAGGAGCGCGGCAAAAGTTCTTTCAAAATCTTTAAGGCGGGAAAGGAGCAGAATTTCGTTTTGTCCCAAGGTGTCTACGATGCCTAAAGTAAAAGGCGCGATCAGATTAATGTTTATTTCAAGAGGAATGTTTATTTTCGCGGCTTGAAAAAATTCGGAACCGTTTAAAAATTTTGTCCGGCCGGCTGTTTCCTCTTTTATCGGCAAATAAGTGAAATAAGCGCTTAATTGAGGAACTTTCAGTCTTTTTTGGATTGTTTCTTTTAGAAAATTACTTTCGCCGCTTTGATAAATTATTATTTTTTCAACATCAGCGCGGATTAAAGGTTGAGGCGCCCGCGCCGCCGACTGCTCGGTTTGTTTTTGATCGGCGTTCAAGTAAAAATAAGCGCCGATGCCCAGCCCGAGAACGGCAACGGCAATACCCCCGATCAAAAGAGAGTTTTTAAGGGAAAGATTTATTTTTTCTTCCTGATGAAGCGCGTCATGGTTTTTTTTCAGGCGCGCCGCCTGGCTGATGATGTCTAAATAAGACGCTCCTTCTTTTTTAGTATAGTCCGCGATGTCCGTTTTGTAAGTTCTGATCGCGGGAAGATCGAAAACCGATTTTTTATCTGTTTCTTTGTTGGTGGGGGTTTTTTGAGGAATGTTTGTTTCCGGAATCATTGTTTTGAAGCGCTAAATTAACGCGTCCTTTTTCGTCAATGTCTATAATTTTAACTTTTACTTCATCGCCGATATTCACGACATCCGTTACTTTGTTGACGCGGTAAGGGGCGAGCTTGGAAATATGGATTAATCCTTCCTGGTTCGGAGCGATTTCCACCATCGCGCCGAATTCAAAAATCCGGCTTACTTTTCCGGCCGCCAGATCCCCGGGCTTGAACTCTTTGGTGATAAGTTCCACCAGAGAAAGGGCTTTTTCGGCCGACTCTTTGGTTTTGCCGGTGACAAAAACCATGCCGTCTTCTTCAATGTCTATTTCCGCGGCCGAAGCCGTTCTGATGCTGTTGACGGTTTTTCCTCCCGGGCCGATTAAAGTGCCGATTTTTTCTGGATTAATGCGGCAGACCAGAATTTTGGGAGCAAAAGGGGAAAGATTGGGCCGCGGTTCGGCGATGGCTTTCAGCATTACTTTTAGAATTTCTTCCCGCGCCTTTTTAGCCTGGTTTAGCGTCTTTTCAAGAATTTCCACGGTTACTCCTTCTATTTTAACATCCATTTGAATGGCTGTTAATCCCTCTTTGGTTCCGGCGGCCTTAAAATCCATATCGCCATGATGGTCTTCGGGCCCTTGGATGTCGGTAAGAATTTTATAATTGTGTTCGTCTTTCATTATTAATCCCATCGCGATGCCGGCCACGGGTTTTTTAATGGGAACGCCGGCATCCATCAAAGCCAGAGTGGACGCGCAGACCGAAGCCATGGAAGTGGAGCCGTTTGAAGACATTGTTTCGGAAACCACGCGAATCGTATAGGGGAATTTTTCTTTTTCCGGAATGACCGCGGCCAGCGCTTTTTCCGCGAGCGCGCCGTGGCCGATTTCCCGCCGTCCCGGGCCTCTCAGCGGTTTTATTTCTCCGGAACAAAAAGGCCAAAAATTATATTGATGGATAAAGCGCTTTTGTTCCTTTATTTCCATTCCTTCAATGAGTTTATGGTCCCGCGGAGAACCGAGCGTGACCGCCGAAAGAAGATGCGTTTGGCCGCGATAGAAAATACCGGAACCGTGAACGCGCGGCAAAATACCCGCTTCGGCGTAGAGCGGCCGCACTTGGTCCAGCTTGCGGAAATCCGGCCGTTTGTCGTTTTCCAAAATATTGCGATGGATTATTTCGTCAATCTCTTCTTCGTAAATTTCATCGCTTAATTCAATTCCTTGGTCGCCGAACCGTTCTTTGACTGTTTCCAACCATTCGTCTTTAAGCTCCCTCAGTCGCGTGGTGCGGCCGGTTTTTTCCTCAATGAAAACATAATCTTCCAGCCGCGGCTTGATGTGTTTTTGGAAAAGTTCGCGAAAACCTTTCAGCTCTTCGGCAATGACCGGCTTTATTTTTTCCTGACCGATTTCTTTGATGATTTCTTTTTGCCAATCGTTTATTTTGTCAATTTCTTTGAGCGCGAGCTGAAAGCCTTTGATCGCGTCTTTTTCCGGCGCTTCTTTGGCTTCCGCTTCCACCATATTGATTTTTCCGTCTTTGCCGCAAATTAAAGTTTCCAGCGACGCTTTTTCTCTCTGGCTGTTTGCGGGATTTAAGATAAATTGGTCATCTTTTTTGATTGCTCTTATTCCGGCAATGGGTCCGTTCCAGGGAATGTTGGAAACGCCTAGCGCCAAAGAAGCGGCGATAATCGCCGGCACGTCCGGCGCGTTTTCTTCGTCGTAAGAAAGCACTAAGACGATTACCTGAACTTCGTTCCTGATTTTTTGGTCAAAAAGCGGCCGGATAGTCCGGTCAATCAAACGGCCGGTTAAAATAGCGTTATCCGAAGACCGGCCTTCTCGGCGAAGAAAGCGCGAACCGAGAATTTCTCCGGCCGCGTAAAATTTTTCTTCGTAATCAACGGTTAAAGGAAAATAATCCAGATGTTCTTTTGGCGCGCCGGAAATCACGGCCGTGGCCAAAACCACTGTTTCGCCGTATCGGACAAGCGCCGAGCCGTTGGCTTGTTCGGTTAAATCGGAAAACTCCGCTTCCAGCGGCTGGCCCGCGAATTCGCAGGAAAATTTCTTTTTTTTCATATTAATTATTTCTTTTTATCAGGTATTTTTTGTTATCGTCAAGGTCAATGAATTCGTCCGCCGCTTCTTTTAGAGCTGCGGAAGAAGATTTTCCGAAAGCGATTACTTCCACGCGCCGCCCCTGATTTTTCGCGTATTCCACCAACGGGATAAAATCGCCGTCGCCGCTCGCCAAGACGATGGTATCAACGGCTTGGAGAGTTTTCACCGCGTCAATTGCCAATCCTACGTCCCAATCCGCTTTTTTAAGCCCGCCGTAAAATTCTTGAAGAGGTTTTACCCTTGTTTCAATGCCTAATTTGGTTAGGGCTTCAAAAAATGGTTTTTCTTCGCCGGTTTTTGTGCTGATGACGTAAGCAAAGGCCCGGATCAGCTGGCGATTGGCAATGGCGCTTTTGAGGAGTTCCTTGAAATTAACCCGCGCCCCGTAGCGGCTGCGCGCGGAATGATAGAGATTTTGGACGTCAAAAAAAATCGCGACGCGCTGGTTTTTATGCTGGGCGATGCTCATTTTGCTTTTTTCTTGAGTCCTAATTTTCTCACCACCGTATGATAGCTTCTGGGATTGTCATCGGCCAAGTAATCCAAAAGAGATTTTCGTTTAGCCACCATTTTTAACAAGCCGCGCCGAGAATGGTTGTCTTTTTGATGGATTTTTAGGTGGCTGGTCAGCCGTTTGATTTCTTCGGTCAAAATGGCGATTTGCACGGCCGAAGAACCGGTGTCTTTTTCGTGCGTTCGGATTTTTTCAATAATTTTTTGTTTTTCTTTGACTGCTAACATTATTTTTTAATATTAGCACATTTTTTTTGTTAACGCAAGAAAAATTGTGCGACATTTGGAGATGAGGTAGTATAAATATAATCCATATGAAAACTTTTGACGGGATTCAATCTCTGCGTAAAGAATTTTTGGAATATCTGGAAATTGAAAAAGGCCGGAGTTTAAAGACCGTGGAAAATTACGATCGTTATCTCAAGCGCTTTCTGAATTTTTCTAAAATCAACGAGCCGCGGGAAATCAGCGATGATTTAGTGCGCCGTTATCGTCTTTGGCTTAACAGACAAAAAGTCGCGGAGGGCGAGATAAAAAAGAAGACTCAAAATTATTATTTGATCGGCTTGCGCGTTTTTTTAAAATATCTGGTTAAACGCGGAATTGAGACATTGCCGGCCGAACGGATTGAATTGGCAAAAACCGGCAGCCGGGAGCTGGACTTAATTGATGAAAATGAACTGGAGCGACTTTTGGAATCGCCGGTCGTTGATTCGCTTAAAGGATTGCGCGACAAAGCGATTTTAGAGCTTTTGTTTTCCACGGGCTTGCGGGTTTCCGAGCTTTGCGGATTAAATAAAGATTCCATCAATTTGGCGAAAGGCGAATTTTCCGTGCGCGGCAAGGGCGAAAAAGTGCGGGTGGTGTTTTTATCCGACCGGGCGCGGCAGGCGCTTAAAAATTATTTGGAAAAGCGCGGCGATTTGGAAGAAGCTCTTTTCATAAATTTTCGGCGAGCGAGCGTTGAGGGCGGCAAAAAAAAAGACGCTCTTTCCGAGAAATCCCGCCTGCGTGGCCGTAGCCACTTCGGCGAGGCGGAGGCCCGCCTTACTCCGCGCTCGGTGGAGCGTTTAGTCCGGCATTGCGCCATTGCTGCCGGGATTTCCCGAAAAGTCACTCCCCATATTTTGCGGCATGTTTTTGCCACTGATTTGTTGTCCAACGGCGCGGATTTGCGTTCGGTGCAGGCTCTTTTGGGCCACGCCAATATCGCCACGACTCAAGTTTACACTCATGTCACCGATAAACAACTTCGCGAAATCCATTCCGCTTTTCACGGAAAAAGGAGAAAGAAATAAGAGTTTAAGAATCACGCGGAGGATTTCAAAAATTCAAAAATTAAATTTTCCAGATTTGGATTATTTTTTAAAAGATCGGTGCCGTGGCCTCCGGTGTTAAAAATTTTGATTTTTTTATTCACATAATTCGGCGTTAATTCATAAAGTTTTTGGTTTTCTTTGGCATTATCGCCGTTGTCTTTCGCACTGACAAAAAAGATTTTTTGGCCGGCTTGAAAATTTTTAATCAATGGTTCTGTTTTAATTCCCCGATAATTTAAGCCCGCGGAAAGCGAAACCGCGGCTGGAAATTTTGGATTTTCTGCCAGATATTCCAATGAGAGGTTCGCCCCAATGGACGCGCCGATCAGAAAAATTTTAGCGGGAGCCGCCCCGCGCGAATTTATCAAATAATCAACCGTGGCTTGGACGTCAAAAATGCTTTTTTGATGTTCTTCGTCGGTAAAATGAATAAATCCGTCAGGCCCGCCTTTGGATTCGCCATGTCCCCGCAAATCAACGGCGATGCTTTCATATTTTTCATTTTGCGCTTTTTCCGCGAAATTCTGCCATGATTCTTTTGTCGCGGGCATCATATGGATTAAAACCAGCCAGCCGATCGGTTTTTCAACGGAACTTGCCCCGTAGCGTGCTTGCTTTGCTGCGGGATAAAGATTGGCGCTGATTTTTACGCCGTCTTTAGCAAAGAGAGAAATTTTCATAAGAATATGAATTACGAAATGACCATTTTCGCGACCGTCCGCAGGCGATTTGCTTGGCGCTTTTTTGGTTAAAATGTCCGCGAAGCGAACCAAAAAAGCAAATCGCCGAGGATAGAGCAAGCCGTCGCGGGAGCGGCTTGCGGGTCGCGAAAATGGTCATTTCGTAATTCAAAAAGATTATTTTATCTGATAAGTGATGTTCGCCGAAACCGTTATTTCTTGAGTTCCGGGCTGGAGAGAGGGGGTTATTTTAAAAGATTCGGTTCTTTCCAAACCGCCGTAATAATAAGGCGCCGGTCCCCCGTTTTGGTATTCCGAGAAATTTATTATTTTATCAAGTTTTACGTTATTCGCCTTCGCCATTTCTTCGGCTTTTTGTCTGGCTTTGGCAAAGGCTTGATTTCTGGCTTCGGTTAAATATTTTTCCGGATCGTCTATTTCAAACGCGACGGAATCAATCTGATTAATGCCCAGTTCGGGCAAGCCGCCGAGGATTTCCGCCAGTTTTGTTAAATCGCGTATTTTTACCGAAACCGTTTGAGTCATTTGATAACCGCTGATGAAAGAACGCTTTTTTTCTTCATTGTATTCGGAAACCGGCCGCAAATCATATTGGGTTGTTTTAATGTCTTTAACGTCAATGTCTTTTGATTTTATGAAATCAACGGCAGCGTTCATTTTTTTGATGTTGTCTTTGATTAAAATTTCCGGATTAGCCCCTTCGGAGAAAACCGAAAATGAAATTCTGGCGGTATTCGGTTCAATGATTGCTTTGCCTTCGCCGGAAACCAAAATTGTTCTTATCGGCATCAAAGAATCGGTTAGTTTTCCGGCCGGCCCCCAGAAAAGCGAATAAATAATAATTAACATCAGAAAGCCGAGAAAAATAACGATAAAAATATTTTTTAATCTTGAGTCGTTGTTTCGCATAATAAATTAAGAATAACGCGCCATTTAGTGAATTTCAACTCTCTTCAATTTTTGAAGTTTGATAACATCAACTCTTCGCTGGTCCCCCCGGGAGGAATCGAACCCCCATTTTAGGTTCCGGAAACCTATGTTCTGTCCATTAAACTACGGGGAGAATAAAAGACGCGTAATCCATTATTATTAAAATATACTATTTTTAGACTTGTTTTTCAAAGAAAATACACTAAAATTAAAAATAACTTGCTCTCGTGGTGAAATGGATATCACGACTGGCTTCGGACCAGTTGTTGGGGGTTCGAATCCCTCCGAGAGCGTAATGAAACATAAAATTCCCAAAGAGATAAAAAGGGTTTATGGCGCTCTAAAAAACGCGGGGTATGAGGCCTATTTGGTGGGCGGGTGCGTGCGCGATCTTTTGTCGGGCAAAAAACCGAAAGACTGGGATATTACCACCAATGCCCGGCCGGAAGAAATTGAAAAACTTTACGAAAAAAGTTTTTATGAGAACCAGTTCGGCACGGTCAGCGCGATAACCGATTCCGAAGATGAAACGTTAAAAGTCGTGGAAATTACGCCTTTTCGTCTGGAGTCAAAATATTCCGACAAACGTCATCCCGATGAAGTAAAATTCACCAAAAAATTGGAAGACGACTTGAGCCGCCGCGATTTTACCGTAAACGCGATGGCTTTGGATTGGGAGTCCGGCGAGCTGATTGATCTTTTTAGAGGGCAGGAAGATTTAAAAAAAGCCGTTATTCGGGCCGTGGGTGAGCCAACGAAGCGTTTTGAAGAAGACGCTTTGCGGATTATGCGGGCCGCGCGTTTGGCCGCGGAGCTTGATTTTAAAATTGAAGAAAAAACCATTCAGGCAATCAAAGAAAAATCTCCGTTATTGGAAATTATTGCCAAAGAGCGCGTTAAGGACGAACTTGTTAAAATAATAATGTCCGATCAGCCGCAAAAAGGGCTGGAAATAATGCGGGAAACCGGCATTCTTAAGCATGTTTTGCCGGAACTTGAAGAGGGCTGGGGCGTAACGCAAAATAAAGATCATGTTTTTAAGGTTTGGGAGCATAATTTGCGTTCGTTGGAGCACGCGGTGAAGAATAATTACAGTTTGGAAGTCAGAATGGCCGCGCTTTTGCATGATGTGGGGAAACCGCGCGCCAAACGCGGCGAAGGCCCGGACTCCACTTTTTACAGCCATGACGTGATCGGAGGCAGAATGACGAAAGAAATCCTCTCCCGCCTTAAATTTTCCAAAAAATTCACGGAAACGGTTTCTAAGCTCGTCCGCTATCATTTATTTTTTTCAGATACCGATGTGATTACCCTTTCCGCGGTGCGCCGCTTGGTGAGAAATGTCGGCCCGGAAAATATTTGGGACTTGATGAAAGTGCGTTTTTGCGACCGGGTGGGGATGGGCCGGCCCAAAGAACGGCCGTTTCGCCTTAGAAAATATCAGGCAATGGTTGAACAAGCGCTTCGCGATCCCATTTCCGTTAAAATGCTTAAAGTAAACGGCAATCGGCTGATGGAAATAACCGGCCTTGAACCCGGCCCCAAAATAGGCCATATTTTGAATATCTTGTTGGAAGATGTTTTAAATGATCCAAAATTTAATACCGCGGAATATTTGGAGAAAAAAGCCAAGGAATTGGCGATTTTGCCTAATAAAGAGCTGGAAAAATTAGGCAAAGAAGCCAAGAAAAAAAGCATGACGATTGAAGAAGAAGAAGTGGGAGAAATAAGAGAAAAGTATTATGTAAAATGATACAGGTTTTTGCCTCGCACTAAAATTTATCGGAGCGTAGTATAGTGGTAGTATACACCCTTCGGGAGGGTGAGACCCGAGTTCGATTCTCGGCGCTCCGACAGTTGGGCCTATGGTCTAGTGGTACGACGCCACATTCGCATTGTGGAGACGGGAGTTCGATTCTCCCTAGGTCCACCATTTATTCTATGGAAAAATTTGAGCCAAAACCAAAAATTGTCGGCGCCGC
>ERZ1292623.1974-Hain-H51-01um-R1-1974-length-18975-cov-7_pt2 | contig 11981 bp, 11 predicted proteins | sample MGYA00564398_ERZ1292623 | MGnify/ENA primary metagenome ERZ1292623 (study PRJEB36523, sample SAMEA6512633) | groundwater metagenome | collected 2019-01-07 | study: AquaDiva: Metagenomics assemblies of 32 groundwater samples | reverse complement strand
GAGCCGGTTGGTCTTGCTTTAGCACAAAAGAATTTTAAAATGGCTGTTTCTCAAGCTACGGCCGGAGATCAAATCAGCACTACGGCACAAACTGAAATTCAAAATATTATTGATGGTCTTATTACCGCAACAAATTCTCCGAATAAAAAGGAAGAAATTGAGAAAATACGAAAAGTGTGCCAAACAGGCAAAATGATCAAGGTAAAACCGACAAAAGTTGATCTGATGTTTGAATCAAAGGACAGCGCGTATTTCTTGTTTGATATTAAAACCGCAAAACCAAACGCTGGCGGCTTTAAAGAGTTTAAGCGTACGCTGCTTGAATGGGTTGCTGTTATTTTGGCAAATAATCCCGATGCAAAGGTAAATACCTTTATAGCAATTCCGTACAATCCTTATGAGCCGGAACCTTATACTCGCTGGACAATGCGAGGAATGTTGGATTTGGAAAATGAGCTTAAGGTAGCAGATGAGTTTTGGGATTTTCTTGGTGGCGAAGATACTTATAGAGATTTGCTTAATTGTTTTGAGAGAATTGGCATTGAGTTGAGAGATGAAATTGATGATTACTTTAAGCGATTTAATAAGAAATAATTTATGGATACTCAAGGGGTGAATATTTATCGAGGGTTCCAGACCCGAGTGTCCCGCCATTAAACTTCGCCAAGGCTACGCTTAATTGGCTTGAATTATGTATTATACATATATTTTGAAAAGTCTTTCGCAACGCGGTGCCATCTACATTAGGTACACTGATAACTTAAGAGTCAGATTAACACAACACAACTCTATTAAGAATAATGGTGTAACCAAGTGTTATCAACCGTGGGATATTGAAACATATGTTGGGTTTACGAACGCACAAGAAGCGAAAGAATTTGAAAAATACTTGAAAAGTAACTCTGGCAAAGCTTTTATGCACAAAAGACTATTATCAAAAGAGTTTGTGCTAGCCTTGAAGAAGTTTAATAATGGAAGAGGGAACAAAATAAGCGTAGCGTAGCGAAGTTTATCCCAGTCCGCCAATAAAAAAACTCATTTTTTGATGAGTTTTTTTATTTGTACATAACCCTATCGCCTTTGACGATATTCTTTTCATCCACCCAACCGGCCGGTGTTTCCAAGACGGCGTCAACCGGTGAGTCCGGTGTATAAGTCGCCTCTCCATTGTCGGGCGGTAGATTCCGGTCGGTCTCAATCACCCGCCCGTTGTCTATCCAGATGATATCAATCGGGAAGTTCATACCCCTCATCCAGAAAGACGGGGTCAATGGTTTTTGATAGACAAAGAGCTTTCCCCAATTTCCAGCCAAAGATTCCGTTCCGGACAAACCCGTAATTTTTTCCTCTTCAGAGACGGCCAGATTCACATTCAATGCTTTGCCGTCAATCTCAACGGTCTCAATTAAAAACTTCTTATCAGCCGGATGATTTGAGGAGTAAGCCGACCGATAGAACATAAAAGCGACGGCCGACAGTACCAGTATAACGATTGTGAGGGCGAATATTTTTAATCTTTGATAACTCTCAAAGTTGCTCATGGTTTTTGTATTTGATTACAATGCGGCGGTTTAGTCCCTCGCCCTCGCTCTCGCCGCTTAGCTCCTCGTGTTTTCCAATAATTTTATGGACGATCATCCGCTCCACCGAGTTCATCGGCGGAAGCGGTTTGTCGATTTTGGTTGACAATACTTCCCGAACTGACTCCTTGGCCTCTTTTTCAATCTCATCAAGCCGTTTCTGGCGGTAATTATTGATATCCAAGATCAAACTTCTGGATTCAAAAATTTCTTTTTTTCCAATGATTAGGCGGGCAATTTGCTGAAGAGCAAAGAGGGTTTCACCATCCCGTCCGATCAGCAGCCCGGGCTGTTCGGCAACCAGATTGGCGATTAGAGTACCGTCATGCTCCTTGATTATCAAATCACAATCAAAACCCAGGGCTTTGGTTAGATTTAATATTTCTTTTTTAATTTTATCTTGATTCGTGTTCATACCTTCACCTTATTTAAACAATTGAACAATTGAACAATTGAACAATTGAATTTATTCGCCCTTTTTTCTAATCGTTATCGTCACGCCGGTCTTTTTTTCCTGTTTGTCCAAACGCCTGCTCATCATTTTAGCAAGCATATCTTTCTTCTTTGACCGTTCCTTTTTAACCGGAGTTTCTTCAACAATCTCATCAGTGATATATTCCTCAATCGCGGCTTGGGTCGGTATGTTCTTTTTAATATTTTCGTTGACATACCACTGCTGCAAGATACTAATCACGGTTGTAATTACCCAGTACAAACTCAAGGCGGAGGGAACGATTCTGGCAAAAAAGACATTGATAATCGGAAAAACATAAAGCATTTGTTTGGTCATCATCTGGGCCGGGTCCTCGGCAGGCGCTTTGGGATCGGTTTTGGGCATCGTCATCTTAGAAAGAATGAATTGGGTAACACCGGCTAAAATCGGCAGGACCCAAAGGTTCGGTTTAGCCAAATCAAGCCCGTAAAAGCTGGTGTTGACGGTATCCATGTGCGGCACAAAAGAGTAGATATCCGATAAACTGCCGACATTCAATCCTCTTTGAAACACCTGATAGAGAATAATCAGGATCGGAAGCTGGATTAGAAGAGGCAGGCAGGCGCCAAATTGCGAAACGCCCTCTTCTTTATATAGAGCCATAATCGCCTTATTCATCCCCATTGAGTCGCCTTTATGTCTTTTGCGGAGCTGATTAACTTTCGGTTGCAACGCTTGGATTCTGGCTTGGGAGTGCGCCGCCTTTAGAGAGCTCGGCAGAAGAATCAGCCGGATGATGACGGTAATGATAATGATCGCCCAACCGATCGAGTGGCCCGGCACCAGCCAAGCCAAAAAAATCAGCAGGTTGTAAAGAGGATTATAAAGAATTGTTTTAATCAATACCTTCATAAAAAGTTTCTCAATAAATTCTAAACTCGAATATCTAAATCCGAAACAATATTTAAATCCTAAATTCTCAAATAATAAATATTTTTAATTTATTTATTTTGTATTTTTTGATTTGTTTAGGATTTCGGATTTTGTTATGCTGCATCTTCCCCGCCCTTACTCCAGGGATTACAGCGCAGAATCCGGAAGAATGCCCTGGCGCCGCCCCTGATCACTCCGTGCTTAATAATCGACAATCTTCCGTATTCTGAACAATTGGGTGTAAATTTGCAATAACCACCCGAATATCTGCCTCGAAACCAACCGCTGTCGGGCGACAATGTTTTCTGATAAACTTCAATGATTTTTATAACACCTTTTTTAATCATTTTACCTGCCCTTTTGTTACTTAAATAACTTAAGCAGTTTAATGCCCTCAACGAATTTTTTCTCAACCTCTGCCCTATCCACCGGATAATCAATTTTTCCTTTAACTGTAATCACAACATCATAGCCGGGCATAATCTTATCAATATTGTCTCTGGCAGCCGCTTGCAGAGCGCGGCGAAGGGCGTTTCTTCGTACAGCCAGCTTCTCCGTCTTGGCGCTGATAATGATTCCGAGTCGTGTCAAATTACCACCCGATTTACTCGCCCTCAAAGCAAAATTATCAAAAAAGACAGGCCTGGATTTTTTAAACACGGCCTTGAAATCTCGATCTTTTTTTAATCGGTGTTCTTTTTTAAGCATCTTACCTTTATATCATAACATGTTCGAGCGTGAAGAGCCAAAAAAACGGATAACAGATGGTCAGGATAACAAATGACAGATTAGTTATTAGTTATCCTTATGATTCGTTATCCGTATTTATGGATTTACCAACTCCTAGGCCGATAAAACTTTTCGTCCCTTCGCCCGGCGTCTTTTCAAGACTGTCCGACCGGCCAAGGTTGCCATCCGTTTTAAAAAACCATGGTTCTTGGCTCTCTTTAATTTGTTTGGCTGGTAAGTTCGTTTCATAGTAATCCTTTGATTCGATTAACTGTGTTATATTAACTTATTTCGGCCGAGAAGTCAATTCCCAATCGAAGGTGCTTACTACCTCATATCTGTCATTCCCGCCCCGTATCGCAGTACGGGGTAAACTCCAGCGGGAATCTTGGTTTCAAGATCCCCGGGTCATGGGTCACCCCGTCATTGGCGGGTCTCACCTGCCCGAGGATGACAGTGAGTGGTTATCCTAAGTTACTTAAACAAGTTAAGTAACTTAGGGGCTTTGACTACCTTTTCCGTCGGGGTCTTGACTTGACCTGTGGATAACTTGCTATATTCTTAAAGAGGGAAAATTAAGGGAGATCGGCAATGGATTTGATTGAAATTTGGCAAAACGCTCTCGATGAACTTGAGGTAACCCTTTCCAAAGCAAACTTCCAAACTTGGTTTAAGGGCACTTTTATTTTGGAGTTTAAAAAGGGCGTTTTAATCATTGGTGTGCCTAATATTTTCGCCGAGGACTGGCTCAAAAAGAAATATTTTAAAGAGATTACCAAGGCATTAGAACACCAGATAAGCGAGCCGATTCTGACCATTAAATTCAAAATCGCCACCCCTCCCCCGGAAGTCCAGCTAATGATGGCGAACAAGCCGGTTGTCCACAACTCTGTGGATAAAAACAAGAGGGAGGAATCGGTCGGAAAAGCTCAAAAACAAGCCCTGCCGACAAATTCTACCTTAAATAATTCTTATCGGTTTGGCGATTTTGTGGTCGGCTCCTCAAATCAATTAGCCCATGCCGCCGCTTTGGCGGTTTCAAATAATCTGGGCAGCCAATACAATCCTTTGTTTATCTATGGAAACTCCGGTCTTGGAAAAACCCACCTGATGCAGGCGATCGGCCACGCCTTACTTGAAAAAAACAGTTCCAAAAAAGTTCTGTATGTCACCTCTGAAACTTTTATCAACGATTTCATCAACGCTGTCGAGTCCGGCCATGGCAAAGCCAAGGATTTTAAGGACAGATATCGAAGCGTTGATCTTCTCTTAATTGACGACATCCAATTCCTGTCTCATAAGGAATCGACGCAGGAGGAGTTTTTCCATACTTTTAATCACCTCCATCAAAACAACAAGCAGGTCGTTCTGACTGCCGACTGCCATCCGAAGGCAATTAAGGGACTGGAGATACGACTCCAGACCCGTTTTGAAGGCGGGATGGTAGCCGATATCAGTCAACCGGATATTGAAACCAGAGAAGCGATTCTGCGGCAGAAAGCCAAGAAGCAGGAAAAGGAAGTCGACAACGAAGTGGTTCATTACATCGCCGAAAATGTTTCATCCTCTATCCGTGAATTGGAGGGGGCTTTGATTAAAATCATCGCCACTTGCGAACTCCTCTCAATTCCTATTACTTTGGATAAGTCAAAAGAGATATTAAGCGGATATTTTGAGGAGAAAAAACAAGCCATAACCGCCGATTTGATAATCCGTGAAGTTCATAAGTATTATAAAATAGCGGTCGAGGATTTGCTTGGTAAAAAAAGAAATAGGGAATTGGTTGTTCCAAGACAGATCACTATGTATCTTCTTCGCCATGAAGCCGGCCTATCCTTCCCCCAAATAGGAAGAGAGATGAGCGGCAAAGATCACTCCACTATTATTCACGGTTGCAAGAAGATCGGCGCTGAAATAGGAAATGATAAAAAAATAAAAGATGAGATATCCGCCTTGAAAGAAATTATTTATGCCTTAACGCGATAGTCAAAAGTTCATCAAGGCTATAAAGTCTATAAAGTACAAAAAATAACTCATTAACCTTTATGGACTTTCACCTGATTATTTCCGATGTTTTGAAATAATATGTATCCTTTTAGTAACAGTAATAGTAAGGGTTGTGGATTGTGGGGATAAGACAAATTATCAAGTACCAAATATCAATAATCAAATAAATAAATGTTGATAAAGTGGTGAGAAAATTGCAGACAAGATGTTAATAAATAAATAAAACGGTGGATAAAATAAATTAAAGAATTTAGTTGTGGATAAGAGATCGGTATATCAACAGGTTATTAACAGGGAAAGAGCTAGTAAACCGGTTTGTCCACAAGAAAAAATCGGTTATCAGAGATTAATAATCAGGGAATAGTTAATTAGACCAGTTAATTAAGATATTTATAAACAAGTTTTAAAAAAGGTGTGGATAAGGGGTTTTAGGACAATAATATAATTAATGTCATTCTGAACCAGCCTGCTGCAAGCAGGCGAAGTGAAGAATCTAGCGAAGCGTAGTAAGCCCTGTGGGACGAAGCCGAATGCGAGCCAATAATAATCGGCTCTAGATCCTTCGTTCCACTCAGGATGACATAGAAAAAGAAAGGATAAAGATGAAATTTACTATTTTACAATCAAATATCGCCAAGAGTTTGAATCATGTCAGCCGGATAGTCAGTTCCCGAACGACTTTGCCGGTTCTCTCCAACATCTTGGTCTCGGCCAAGAAGGGAAAGATCACTCTCTCCTCAACCGACTTAGAGGTGGGAATAACAACCTACACCAATGGCAAAGTCGAGGTAGAGGGAGAGTTGACCGCCCCGGCCCGATTGCTCTCTGATTTTGTTTTAAATAATAACGACGAATTGGTCGCGGTCGAGGTTGAGAATAACCAGATGACCTTGAAATCGGAAAAATATGAAGCCAAGATCAACGGCATCTCGGCCGAAGAGTTTCCGACAATCCCCAACTCTCCGAAGGAAGTCTATTGTACTATATCCCGAGACGAGTTTCTAAATGCCTTGAAGAAAGTATTAATAGCGACGGCTACAGACGAGACCAGGCCGACTCTGGCCGGAGTTTACTTTGATTTTAACGGCAAGAAACTGACTTTAGCCGCCACCGACTCGTATCGTTTGGCTGAAAATAAGATGACGCTCGACGAAGAGGTGGTGGAAAAGAAAGCGATTGTGCCGACTCGGACCATGACCGAGGTTATGCGCCTGCTCTCATCTGAAAACATTGAAAAGATCAACATCGCTTTCACCGAAAACCAGGTCTTTTTTACGATCGGCGAGACGCGCCTGGTCTCCCGAGTAATAGAGGGCGCCTTCCCGCCCTACAGCCAAATTATTCCCAAGGATTTCAAGGTCAAAGTTTTGGTTGACTACAAAGAGTTTGTTTCAGCGCTAAAGATGGTCTCGCTTTTTGCCAAAGATGCGGCCAACAATATTAAACTGACGACCAAAAAAGAGGAGTTGATGATCGCCTCGGCCGAGACCCAAAGCGGCGGCGCCAACTCCCGCATCAAAGCCAAGACCGAGGGCGGAGAGATCAAGGTTTCCTTTAATGTCCGTTATTTGCAAGATGTCCTGCAGGTCGTCTCGACCGACAGTGTGATTATCAAACTGAACGACAGTGCCGCCGCCGCCCTGATAGAGTTTGAGAAAGAAAAGGGATTCCTTTATATCGTCATGCCTTTGAAGACGGACTAGATAAACTCTAAATTCTAATATCTAAATTCTAAATAAATTCAAACTAATCAATATTCAATTTCTAGTTGTTTTATGATTGGAGTTTGGTTTATTTGAATTTCATTAGGATTTAGAACTTAGTGCTTGGGATTTGTTCTGATATCATTAAAAGTATGATAAAGAAATTAAAATTAGAGAATTTCCGCAACCATAAGAACCTCGAGGTCGAGCTTGGCTATACTACCGTTATAATCGGGCCGAACGGCGCCGGCAAGAGCAATATTTTGGAGGCAGTTTCTCTAATCTCCTTTTGCCGGTCGTACCGCGAAGAAACAAAATCGAATCTAATCCATTTTGAGTCTGATTTCAGTCGGGTCTCGACCGACAACTTTGAAATTTGTCTGATCAAATCCCCTGTCGCCTCGCTCCGCGCCAAAAAGAAGGGGGTGGTCAGAAAGGCGGTTGATTTCGTTGGTGAACTGCCGGCGGTTATATTTTCTCCCGAAAGTTTTAATATCGTGATGGGCGGGCCGAACGAGCGGAGGAGGTTTCTGGATATGATGCTTTCGGAAACAAGCAAGAGCTATATCTCAAATCTGGTTGATTACAACAAGATCAAAAAACAGCGCAACCATCTGCTTCGGAACATTCATCAGGGCGCAAGCAAGCCGTCAGAACTTGATTATTGGGACAAAGAGCTGGCCGGATTGGGAAATCTGATAATTAAAGAACGGATATCGGCTATTGATTTTATCAATCCGATAATTTCGGGGTTGTATGAGGAGATCTCGGGGCAGAAAAACAGTAAGCTAGAGGTTGTCTATCAAAAATCGAGTCCAAACTTAGCCGAGGATTTGGTTCATTTCCGCCAAAAAGACATTGTAACCGAACGAAGCAACTTCGGTCCCCACCGAGACGACCTGCTCTTCCTGTTTAACGGGCGGAATATGGCCCGCTTCTCCTCCCGAGGAGAGATTAAATCGGCCCTTTTGGCCCTGAAAATTGCGGAGTTAAAGTATTTGGAGAAGGAACTTAAAAAGAAGAATCTGGATAAAAGAGAGCCGATTCTTCTGCTCGACGATGTTTATTCGGAGTTCGACGCCGATCATAAAAAACATTTATCAAAATTACTGATTGAATATCAAACCATCATTACCTCTGCAGACAATAGTATATTGGATGAAAAGATGTTGGGTGATGCCAAAATTATAGACTTAGCATAATTTCCAACTACCACTGTTGTCATCCCGACCGACCCGTCTCGCTGCGGCGAAGCCGAGGCGGAAGCGGAGGGATCTTTTAAGAGATTCCTCGGCTTCACTGCGTTGCGCTCGGAATGACAATAAACGAATATTGAATCCATTTTGAACAAACCATAAAGAAGGAAGCGATGAAGAAACTAGGTGATTTTATGATGACGGCCCTAAACCGCAAAGGGCTCGGCAAGGAGACCAAAAGCGCTCTAATTTGTTTTTTGGCCGACAAATATGCCGATGGTCGTTTCAAGTCAATTTCTTTCTCTCGAGGCGTTTTGAAGGTTTCTGTCAGCTCTTCCGCCGCCGCCCAGATGGTCCAAATGGATGAAGAGAATATAATCACCCACCTTAATCGCGAGATGAAGAAAGAGACGGTGAAAAGTATACGGATAGTCAATCGGGGATAAGAGCTAATTGCTCAATTGTTCAATTGCTCAATTGTTACCGTTCCAAACGCATAGAGGTGAATTTTATCAATTGATTTATTGCTTTAGGCAGTTTGTCGAGCTCCCCAAAAATATGATTATAGTGTTCGTCGGTAACTAATCCTCTTACTTTTGCTTTTTCATTCCAATCGAAAGACTCTTTAACCGAACCAAAGCTGTATCTATAAAAGTTAATTTTATCCTTTTTGCCATATCTACCAAATCCTTCGGAGATATTGGCTGATATGGAATCTATCGCATTTACAAATTGTATTCCAATCGACTTCTTGGCAAAATAATCCCACTTAATTACAATATCCCAAACATAGTTTGATAAAGTAAAAGCGATTTTGTAACAGTCTAGGTCGCCTAATTTTAAATAGTTCTTTTCCATAATTTGTGATTTAGGGTAACAACCGGTGGTTTAACAATTGAACAATCGGGCAATTGAGCAACCTGCCTCGCCGGCAGGCGGGTTGAACAATTGAAGCTAGAACCCGATGTGTGTAAACGCCGTTACCTGCGGATTGGCCCAGAGTCCGGCGCGGACGGCAGTTCCGGGATTTTCGACGGTTCCGGTCCGGCAGCCGCCGGCTTTATCAAAGTAATAATTATCACCGATCAATTTACAGATGTTCTCGTCAGCGGCAGTCGCCCAGAAGTTTACATCCTCCTGCCGGCCGGTCATAATCTGGCTTGGAATTACATCTCTATACCGAGGGCTGTTGTGCATCAGCAAAATATCTCCAACCAATTGGCGGGCTCTAGTACGCGCCGCCTCAATTGTTTTTTGGCGATGAGTATCAATATTGGTTCCGTCCCAGATGCCCAAACCGGTAGCATTGGGAGCATTTGCCAAAGCGGCCTCATCTGCCGGATTTGAACTGGTTGAAGATGGCGATATAGATAATCCAAATAGACCGGTGGGACCATAAGGCGATCTCCACTGGACTCTCGATATGTCTCCCTCGGGATAGAAACCATCAGCGTCGCAGTAAACATCGAATTTATAGACGCCGAACAGGTTCATGCCGATAATAATAAGAAGCTGGACGGCGATCAGGTACGGGTTCGGCGCAACACCGAATGCCAAACCGACTCCGACGCCGACAGCGACGCCGACAACCATGGCGGTAGTGCCGGGCACTAATCCGAGGGATTTGTCCAGATTGGCCATTGACTCGCCAAAGACCTTGTTGATTATAGCCATCACCACATATGTGACGATGGCGGCCTTGGCGGCATTGAGCGCTTGTATATTTTTTTCTTGCTGCATTCCATCCGCCAAAATGTTTAGTTCCTCCGGGTTAAGGCCTTTAATTTGTTCAGCCGACCAGGTATATCCAAGGGCATGAACACTTCCGTTGCCTGTGTCGGCGATTTCTTTAAGTTTAGCCAGATTAGCGGCATAGGCGGCGTAAGCGATACCCTGTCCGGCGTCGATAAACTGCTGGGCGGTCCAGGCCGGATTGGCATCTAGGAGAAGACTAAATACCTGATAATTCTTAGCAAGGGTGGCGGCGGTTTGAATATCCTTATACATTTTATAGACTTCATAAGCGGTTCCGGCCGGCATACCGAGGGTTTTGTCGGCCCACTTGAAGACCACTTTCAGGGTCGCATCGAGCGCAACTTTTCCAAGTGTCTGGTAAGGAGAGGATTTGAATTGTCCGTTACCGCCGATATAGCCGCCGTCATTAAACGCCGCCCCGTTTCCATTTAATCCCCAATAGCCGGTCTTGATTCCGATAAAAATGGCGGCCAGAGTTCCGTTTGGAAGTGAAAAATTCAAAGCATTATTAATGAACTCATTGAATTTACTCTCAAAGAAGTTAAATACAGTTTTGTCGGCTAAGAAATTATCGACAGCATTCGCCTGATTTAAAGCAATGCGAGTTAGGTAGTTAATTGAAGAGAGCCATTCTCCAGCGTCGGCAATGCTATTGAATTGAAAACCAAAGAGATGACCGTTCTCAACACCGTTTAGAACATATGTGCCAAGCGCTTTCAGTTTGGTGGCGCCGTCGCCTTTGATCAAATCCCAAGCGAAACCGCGATAGACATTGTGGTCAAGTTTCCAGAGCATTGCGTCAATCGAGCCGTAAAGGAGGGCGTCTTTGAATTTATCGCGAATAGTCTGCGCGCCGTCTTTTTGGGCATCGCCCAATTCACCCAAACTTAGATGGTTACTCAAGGCATCTAGACAAGCACTTTCCTTTGGGGAGGGGTTTTCGCTTTTATTGGTACTGCGATAATAATCCTGGCACTCTGCTGAACCATATTGACCCTCCCCCGTTCCTTCGGTTGTCAACCAATTGGCTCTGGCGGCGTCGATGCGCGCCTGTTTTTGGGCTTGGGTCATATTCGGGTCCTGCCCCAGTTCTCTGGCTTGGGCGTCAAGAGCCGCGTTCCGAATTGAAACTTCGTCTCTCGGCAGAGTGTTGCTTTGGTCAGAAGTTCTAATCACTTGGGTAACCGGATCGACATTTGAATCCAGAGCGTTGGCGCCGTACGGCCGGCTTTGGCCCTCCGGCCTGACAACAATTTCGCCTTCAAGTTGCCGGACGGTGTCGAATTGGGCGTTAGTGGAACCGGCGCCTTCCGTCGCAGGATCGCCGGCGAGAGCGAATGAAATATCAGCATAACTGATTCGCAGTCCGGCCGGGAGCGTCTCCTCGGCATTATCATTGTCTTTGTTCAACCATCTATTTGCGACATAAGCGGCCAAACCGATTTCCAAATAGCGCATATCGCCATCGAAAATCAGCTTCTTGACATCGCCGTAGGGCATATTAACCGTGCCGGCGGTCGCCCTATAAATCGCCTTTGAAATTCGAAGAGAGACATATTCCTTTAGGGCCGTCTGAATCCTTGCGCTAGACGATCCTTGACCGGCAGCGTCGGAGTGTTTGCCCTGAATGCAGCGGTTGATTCCG
>ERZ1292623.4137-Hain-H51-01um-R1-4137-length-11982-cov-5_pt1 | contig 11982 bp, 19 predicted proteins | sample MGYA00564398_ERZ1292623 | MGnify/ENA primary metagenome ERZ1292623 (study PRJEB36523, sample SAMEA6512633) | groundwater metagenome | collected 2019-01-07 | study: AquaDiva: Metagenomics assemblies of 32 groundwater samples | reverse complement strand
AAAAAGAGTTCATTACAAACACTTCGAACGAGGGTCTATGTGGATGGAAGCAACTAGTTTGAAAGGCATAGCAATTCCGAGCAAATCTTTTTAAATCCATAATTATCATATTTTTTATTATGGACACTAATCAGCCTACGTCGGGCTCTCCTGAAAAAGAGAATAAAGTAGATGTACGACCTCAAGCACCTAAAATAGAATTAAAGATGCCAAGCATACCAAAAATCTCTCTATCAAATATGCCTACTGGAAAAGCAGGAACATACATAATAAATAAATTAAGGGAATATGACAGAGTTATAAAAATTACTAAAAAGCCAAGTTTAGATGAATACAAAGCAACAGCAAAAGCAACCGGCTTAGGAATAACTATTATAGGGATAATTGGTTTCATAATAACAATGATAGTACAATTATTAGGGTGGATCTAATGGGATTATTTATTGTAAAAACAGCAATAGGAAGAGAAGGACAAGTTATGGACTTCTTGGCATCTAATACGAAAAAGATGCAAGGTATATACAGTTTGATCTATCCTCACGGAATGACTGGCTATATAATTGTAGAAGCTGTCAATCCAGATGTAATTAGACATATTGCTGCAGGAGTTCCTTATGTAAAAGGTGTATTACGAACTCCAACAACTTACGCAGAAATAGAACATTTAATTGAATTCAAACCAGAAACAATTGATGTAAATAAAGGAGATATTGTTTCTATAATTGCAGGACCATTCAAAGGTGAGAAAGCAAAAGTAGTAAGAGTAGATTTGCAGAAACAGCAAGTTGTCTTGGAATTATTGGAAGCAGCAGTTCCTATCCCAATTACTATTGGTTTAGATTCTGTTAAGGTAACTACTAAAGCTGCGCAAGTAGCAGAGCAGAAAGCATCTGACGAAGCTCGAGAGAAAGAGTTAAAAAATACTTTCAGTGACGAGGTAACAAACTAAAATGCCAAAACTAGAAAAAGTAGAGTTAATGGTAACAGGAGGAAAAGCAAGTGCAGGTCCACCTCTCGGACCAGCTCTAGCAGGTAAGGGAATAAATATAGGCCAAATAGTTTCTGATATTAATAAAAAGACCAGCGATATGGAAGGTATAACTGTTCCTGTAACAGTCCTAGTTGATGTTGAAAATAAAAGTTATGAAATAAAAGTTGGAGTTCCTCCAAGTTCAGCTTTATTAAAAAAAGAAGCAGAAGTGGAATTAGGCTCAGGTAAAGCTGGAAGTATGACTATATCTGCTTTGACAATTGAGCATTTAATCAAAATCGCAAAAGTTAAGCAAGAAAATTCTCTCGGAAATACATTGAAAGATGTAGTTAAGGAGCTAGCAGGTACGTGTGTAAGTTTGGGATTTGAAGTAGAAGGAATGCATCCAAAGGAATTTACAAAACAAGTAAACGAAGGAAAATTCGATAAGCAAATTAACGCTGAAACAATTGTTCTTACTGCAGAAAAGCAGAAAGAATGGAAGGCCAAAGTTACAAAATTAAAATCTGATTTTGAAAAGGCAAAAGTAGCTGCGGCTGCAGCGGCAATTGCACAAGTTACTGCTCCAGCAGAGACTACTGTAGCGCCAACACCAGCAAAATAGAAATAGTTTTCACAAATTATTTATTCTTTTGATTAACTTGTGGCTGCTGCGGTTTTGATATTTGCTTTAATTTCTCAATTTCTTTTTTTAATTTCTTCCAGTCCTCAAAAAATCTTCTAGATGTTTGAGGTACTTGCTCAATAGTGACAGAAAATGCATTTGCCGCTTCGTGCAAAAGATCCTCTCTTCTATGCAATTCTTCTATAGCTTTAGGTCCCGCAACAAATTCAATTCGCACAACTCCGTCTTGTATTTTTTTGCTGCCTAAGATTTTAATAAATCCCGTTTCACTTGTTTTGCTTCCGTGTGTTCCACCGCAGGCTTCTATATCAATGCCTTTTATTTCTAAAATTCTTATGTCTGCTCCCGGAATAAATCCACCTTGATAAATTCTAAATCCAAATTTCTTTTCCGCCTGATCTTTTGGATAAGTTATTTTTGTAATTGGTACGTCAGAAAAAACAACTTCATTTGCAAGTTTCTCTATATCTTGAAGTTGTTTCTGTGTCAATGGTGCAAAATGCGTAATATCTAATCTAGCTTTTTCGGGACTTACTTCTGAGCCAGCCTGCCAAACGTGGTGTCCGAGATAAGAATGCACGATGCCATTAATAATATGCGTTGCATCATGATTTCGTGTAAGCGCTTTTCTTCTTTCCCAGTCTATTTTTCCAACAACCATTTGTCCTTCCTTGAATACATTTGTTAGAACTTCGTGTAAAATAACACCGCCAACTTTTTCCGCTCCTAATATTTCTTTGCCGTTTAATGTTCCAGTATCTGTTAGCTGGCCGCCGCCAGTCGGATAGAATGCAGTTTTATCTAATACAATGTATTTGCCATCTATTACTCCAAGCACTTTAGCAGTAAATTCTCTTAGATTTTCATCGTCATAGTAAAGCGCTTTAGTTTCTGGAAAGCCCTTTACATTTATCAAATCTTTTGGCCTCGTTTCTTTTTGTTCTGTATGTTTGTCAGCTAAAATAGAATAGAAATTAGATGGAATTTCGAATTTTATTTTATCTTTTTCCGCCTGGGCTTTGATATCTTCCGGCAGTACACCTTTACTTTCATAAAGCGTTACTAAATCGTCAGTTGTAAGTTTCTTTTTCTTCTGGAAAATAGTTCCTATAATAGAAGCAACCTTTTGTTGCGATTCTATATGTTTGCTTTCTTCAAATTCCAAAACTTTTTCTACATCGGGCAGAGCCTCTACCAGCTCAGGATACATTGGTATTTGTCCAGTTTCCATTAATTCTCTGCCAGCAACATCTGCAACTTGCCTGGGTCTGTAATTTCCATAAAGAGCTTGTGCGTGGTCTCTAACTAAATCTCTTAAACTAATTTTCCATCCGTATTTTTCTGCTAATCTTAAAGCCCTTCTTAAAATAAATCTTAAATTGTATCCGCCTCCGGAATTGGAAGGCAAACCACCATCGGCTAAAGCAAATAGCAAAGTACGCGAGTGATCTAAAATTGAGTAAAATGCCTGTACTCTTTCTATTTCCGTTTTCAATTTCTCTTCATCCACTTTAATTTTTTTTGCAACTGTTTTCCAAGCTTTGTTTGCATCAACTTCGGTTAAATCCATATTTGCAGAATTCAATACGTATTTTTTCATTAAAGCACTGTTAAAATTTAATTTTAATTCTCTTGCAAATTTTTTATCTACTGGATTGAATGCAACTTCGTAGCTTGTTGGCGTTCCATTTAACAGCCATGCAAGTCTCTCTAAACCCCATCCAAAATCAATAGTTTTTATTGGCAATTCTTTCAAACCTGATGGAGTAGCTTGATATTGCATAAATACAGTTGTTACGAATTCCATTCCTTTGTAAAATCCTTCGAATGCAGGACCAGCATTTCCGCCGCCAGCCCAGACGCTTTCCGAAAGTGTTATGTCTTGATCTTTGATTCCAAAATTATTCATAGCATCAAAAACTAATTTTATATCGTCATCTTTCCAATTTATATTGTGCCTGAATTTCGATGAAATAAAATTATGCTGACCGAGCATTACAAATCCAGAATAATGTCTTTGCGTTATACCAATATTTTCTAAATCATTAAATCTGAAACATGGCTGCGCCATTACTAATGGATTAGCTGGAGGTCTTACTGCGCCCGTAACTACATATGGCTGAAATGCATAAATAGAAGCTTGCGTAAAAATAGTATCATCTCTCCATCGTGCAATTGTCGGATAGCGATTAATTGTAGTTCTGCCATTTTTAGCAAAGAAGTCTGAAAATTTAAGCCAGGTTCCAGTATAATCTGTTGCGCCTTTTATTTTTTTACCAATAAAACCATAAGGTTCGCAAGTGCTGTCACCGCATTTATTTCTTTTTTTATCAGATGTCCAGAAAAATTTCTTACATGAATTGCATCTCTTTCGTATGAATCCGCGATTTGCAAATACTTCTAGATTATAATGTTTTTTCCAGTCTTTAGAGAATTGACTTGCTAGTTTCTTTTTATCGATATCCATTGGCAAAGAAGTGAAAGCGAGCTTATTTATTTTTATTTATATTCAATATTGACAGAAAGTCTTATCTCTGTCTGAAGGCTTTTCTTTGCAATTCTAATATGTCATCTTTCGTAAAGGATTTCTTTTCTTTTAGTTTGGAAATTACATCAATAATTGGCTTTTTGATTGATGGTTCTTGTGGAGCGATTTCAGACCATAGCGTAAGGCAAGTTTCTAATTCTTGATTAAGAGAATCAATCTTTTCTTTATAATTTTTCAAAGAAATTTGCATTTCAGATTTCTTTGTCTTAATGTCAGAAATCTTTCGCGATAAATCTGTAAGAGTTTCAAAATCTTTGGAGCTTTCAGTAGCTAAATCAATTATTTTTTCATGTGTTTCGTCCGCAACTTTTTTCTTGTCAAAAACATCTTTTTTAGATATTCTCGAATCTTTAATATTTCCAAGAGTTTTCTGAATTTCAGTAAATTGAGTCTTTAGTGCACGTATCTTTTCCATGTATGCTTTTTCGCGTTCGAAACTCAAAGCTTCGGTTTCAATTGAGAATTGTATTGCATCAATTTGTTTCTTTATATTTTCAGGAGAAACTTTCGGCTTTTCAAATTTAGATTGATGGAAAAATTTTAGTCCGCTAAATAAATTTTTGAGCTCTGCATTCAGACCTTCGCGCGATTTTTTTAATTGTCTTATAATCGTATCTGTTTTGGTTTTCTTATCGCGGATTTCGTTAGCATTTCTAATAAATGAGAAAAGCAGTTTGTCAAGTTTATTTTTTTCCTTGTACTTGAGTTCTTTCTCCTCATTTATTCTTTTAAGCTCAGCGCTATTCTGCTCTATCTTTCTTCTTAATTCATCTAGCTTTCGTTTTGCTTCGTCTTCCATTTTCAATGTCGTCTAACATAATCGGAGTCTTAGCCAAACAGTGCGCCTAATCCAGCTGCAGCTTCTTCTTCACTTACTTTCTTTTCTTCAGCCTTTGGTGCTTCTTTCTTTTCTGCTGAAGCGTTTGAAGCTACGGCTATAGGTGCTGCTTGTACTACGGCTGCTTCAGATATTACTTTATCGATATCCACATCTTTCAAAGCGCTTACAGTTGCCTTTACTATGCCTTTGTCGACATTTTTACCAGTAGCTGTTAGTACTTTCTCTATGGAGTCTTCTGTAATCTCCTTACCCGCTTTATGCAACAACATAGCTGCGTATATATATTCCATATTTATTCCTCTTTAATTTCTGATTTAAGAGCCTGAGATTCGTCCTTGCCTAATCCTATTTTATCTGCAAGTGCTTTCGTATCTCGATAAGCTTTTCCAATCAAGTATGATGCATTTTCTTTGTTTACAATTCCAAGTCCGACAGTTAAATTAAATGCGTCTCGTGCGGCTTGTCTAATTTTAGCAGCAATTTCTACTGGATCAATATTCATAACTTTTGCAGCATAAATTTCGCCGTTATCTGTTCCGAAAGTCATTTTGACTTTAACTTCAATTGGCTCAATTCCTAATTTACCTAACATACTTGCTGCAGTTTCATTTATTATAGCACCTTCTTTTACAATTAAAGTATCGTTTATGAAAACTATTTTGCCTGCTTCGACTTTATTTTTAATTCCAAGTTTTCCAAGGTCAGAAATTATCGGACCAGGAACGAATGGCGTTGGTCCTGCCTGCGCCCATAAATCGTTTGGTGCGGTTTGTCCTGGCTTTGCTGCCATAAATTGCCTATTCTGTTTCAAAAGTCTGAATAATTCAAATGCATCTATATCTGTAAAGATAACTGCAGGTGTTCCGCTCAAATAAGCGCTAAGTTTTGTCAAAAATTCTTTTCCAGAATCTTTGAATGCCTTTACAATTAAAGATTTCTTAGTAAGTTTGAAAACTATTTTACCTCTTAATTTCTTTCTTGCTATTTGCAGCTGCTTGTTTGGCAAATTCTTCAAATCTACAATCGCAATAGTTTTATATCTGGCTGAAAGTTCTTTAAGTTCTCCAATTTCTTTCTGTTTCCATTTTGCTACAGCTTTGGTTTTCATATTTTAATTGGACCTCCCATTGTAGTTTTTACATAAACTGCTCTAATATTCTGGCTGCTTCGTGGAAGAGTTTGATTTAATCTATCTAAAATAGAAAGAATATTTTCAGCAACATCACTATCAGACATTTTTTCATTTCCGACAGAACAATTAATTGCAGGAGCTTTTTTAGCACTAAGTCTTATCGTATCTCTCAAATTTCTTACTATAAGTTCAACGTTAGCTTTTGGTGCAATTAATTGCCCGGCTTTTGGGCTTGGCATTTTTCCTATTGAACCTAAATATTTACCAAAAGTTTTAGCAATTTGAGGCATAAGATTTGCTTGAGTAATAAAATGCTCATATTCTCGTACTAATTTTCTTACTTTCCTTGTATCTTCGTAATTGTTAAATTCATCAGTAGTTATAGTTAAATCGCAAAATTTCTCTACCGTAGTTTTCATTTCCGGCCCAACCAAAGCACAAACTTTCAGAGTTTTACCTCTACCCATTGGAAGTTTAATAAAATCATCTATGTTATTTTTACTAACATCTAAATCTTTGAGACATATAGCTATGTCAAAACCTTGAGAGAAATTTCTCTTTCTAGATTCTCGAGCTTTCTTAACAGCCTCTAATATTTGAGATTTGTCCATATTGTGAGTTCTGCTACAGTAGCTCATAGATAGAAAACTTAGTTTTCTATAAGCGTTTCGCGTTAGCTACTGCCGAAGCAGTGTTGTTCTTTCCAAAAGGTATTTTAAAAGGGTTTCTCTTGTTTATCTTGTTAAAATATGGTATCAGCTGATATAGCAATCAAGAAACCCAGGAAATCTAGCCCTATAACGAGCTCAAAAATTCACATATCTGGTGTTGATAATTTGAGACCATTTCAGCAAAATTCTTTGGAAAGTACGATGAATAAAGCACTTTCTAAATTTGATAAAAGTAATAACGTAACAGAATTTAAATGCTACATTAAAACGTTCGAAGAAGGCAGAGGCCGAGTAAAATATTCTATTCATTTATATTTAGTTATTCCTGGCTCGTCTTTTACTGCTGAACAGGCAGATTTTGATTTTAATACAGCGGTAAGCTGGGCCATTAAAGCATTGGAAAAAGAGGTATTAAGAGCTAGAGAAAAGCATAACTATGAGAAAGGGAAAGGTATGGGTATGAATAAACGCGGACAAGCGAAAGATTTTATGATTCTTGTATTCCTGCTTATAGTTTTAGGACTTTGGTATCAACCTGAGATAACAAAAGATATACTTAGAAATTTAGTAGATTTTGGAAGAACCATAACTGGTTATGTTATTAATTGGCCTTAATTCCAAATAATATCTACTTCGTCAGTTCGCCAATTTTTATCTACCTCTGTTTCTTTCAGAGTTTGCTTTCTTCCAGCTTTATGCTCAAGAATTCCCAACCATGCAATCATAGCACCCTGATCCCCGCTTAGGTCTCGCGGGACTTGATGGAATTTTATTCCTCTCGCTTTACACATAGTTTCTAGCATTTCCCCCAGTCGTTTATTTGCAGCAACTCCGCCAGTTACTAACAATTCTTTTTTATCTAAATGAGCAAGAGCTCTTTCTGCAGCTTCTGTAAGTATTGCAAAAACAATTTCCTGAGTACTATAACATAAATCTTCTCGTTTGTGCTTATCAGATACGCGTTTTAATTGTGTTAAAATTCCTGAAAAAGAAACATCCATTCCTTTTATTGTATAAGGAAGTTCTATGTAAGTTTTACTTTTACTTGCCAACTCCTCGACTTTTGGACCTTGCGGAAATCCTAATCCAATACTTCTACCAAACGCATCTAAGAAATTTCCCACTCCGATGTCAAGAGTTTCGCCAACTACTCTATATCTCCCAGCCGCTAAAGAAATTATTTGTGTGTTAGCACCAGAGACGTAAAGTATAATTGGATCTTTGAAACCAGACGTAAGTTTTGCAATTTCAATGTGCGCTACAGGATGATTTACTCCAATTAATGGAATATTTAATTTGGTTGCAAGCGCTCTTCCAGCAGCGGCGGAAACTCTTAGAGTCCCGCCTAAGCCAGGACCTTTAGAAAATGCAATTAAATCAATATCCGAAGGCTTTACTTTTGTAGTGGTAAATACTTTCTCTAGTAAGAGTCCGAAGAATAAATGATGATGCTCTAGTGCTTTGCGCGGATGTATTCCGCCAGAGTCTGTTGTTAAAGTGCTTCTCTCGTTCGCAAGAATATTACCTTCGTCATCAACGATACCAATTCCAATCGTGTGAGCAGTTGATTCGATTCCGAGACATAACATTATTAGTTGCTATTTTTCTTCGTATTACTTAATTTTTTCTGTATAACCGCATCGACCGCAGCCTATTCTATCTTTATGTTCTGCAACAAAAACAGCAGGGCCGCATTTTGGACAAGTTTTCCCTTTCGTTAATTTATCTCCGTTTATTTTGTATTTAGAATATTTATTTGTTGATAATCCTGGTTTGTGTTTTTTCTTCGCCATTTTAGCTTAAACTCCTTTTACTTCCTCGGATTTTTCTTCTACAGGATGTCTTTTGATTATGTATTTTGGCTCGAACTTATCAAAAGCCTCTTTAGTATTGTAAACTATAGCAGAAAGCTTTGTCTTTCCGCCAAAAGTTGAAAGTATTTTTCTAATTGATACAACTGCTTTGTCAACATTTAATTTAGCCGATAATAATTCGCGCAATTGTACTCTTTTCGGGGTTGATTCGCCGAAGTGCGCTATTTCGCCTTCCAATTCTTTTCTTTGGAATAATTTGTTTTCGTTTGTTTTAGTTATATCGATATCCATTTTATTTTCTAATTGCGTATTCTCCCTTTTTTTTAATACCCATTTTTTTTGCAATATCGGAATTTTCTGGTTCTATGACTATTACTCTTCCCTTCCAGTTTTCAGTTAACTTGGAATCGTGACAAGTTGGACAAATATCTTTAGCCACTAATACTCCGCAAGTTTTGCACGCTTTTTTACCCATTTATTCCTCTTTAGCAGCTTTCTTTGCTGCTTTTGTTTCTTTCTTTGATTCAGCTTCCATCCATTCAGCTTTTCCTAAATAGGATTGTCTCATTGTCAAACCTATTTTGGGTGTTCTCGGATCTTTCATACTGATTGCTACTATTCTTGCTCTAACTTTGTCGCCGGTTTTCAATGTTCGTTTTGTCTGCTTTCCTGTTAAGGCTCCAGTTTTTGAAAATGAAACATAGTCGTCCATTGTCTGCGAGACGTGTACCATTCCTTCAAATGGCCCAAAATCAACAAACGCGCCAAATTTTGCAATATCTTTTATCTCGCCGTTGACGAGTTCATTTATCTCTGGAATGTAATTTAGTATCGTGAATTTTACTCGGTAGTATGCTGCGCCATCTCCTGGAATAATTACTCCTTCGCCGATGTGTGCTATTTCCAGTATAGCTATTACTTTGCCCAAATCTCCGAATATTCGTCCTTCGTAGTCGCCTTTTAGTTGTTTCTCTATTGCTTCTTGTAGTTCGTCGTTAAATGATTGCGGCGGTATTCTGACAACTCCCTCTACTTCTGATTTATAATGCATAGTAATCTAATTAGACCGGCCTTTTTGGCTTTAAAAACATATCTAACTAAAGAAAACTAGTTCCATTCTTCGATGTGGTTTCCTTGACGCATAACATAGACTTTTACATGTCCGCTTTTAAGAAGATATTTGAGCTTCAAATCATTCGTTAAAACTCCAGATTGATGTTTAATCGCATAGTCTGCTATTGCTTTGTCTGTCTCTCCAGAGAGCTGTATTTCTTTGATTTTTTTCTGGTTTATTATTTTTAAGGCTAAAGAAGCGGCTGCTCTATCTGAGGCTTTATCAGCCGTATTAGCTAGAATTTTGAGTTCTTCTATAACTAGATTAGGAATGTAAATTGCTAAAAGTCCGAATTTCTCCTTTAGCGTTTGTACTAAATCGAGCTTATTTTTGGCAGCATAAACCAACGCGTTAGTATCGAGTATTATTTGCATAAGTTTAAAATACACTCAAGGAATAAAAATTTATGGCTAAGAAACAGGAAATACAGAGTAAATATGATTCTTCAGCGGAAATTTATGATTCAAGATATTCAGAAATTCAGAAAGAGAAGTATAAATTAGCTCTGCAGGATTTGGACTTGCAAAAACCTTTATTGGATTTGGGGTGCGGAACGGGCTTACTAAAAGATTTTCTTGGTATGGAATTAATCGGTTGCGACATCAGTAGAAATATGCTAAGGAAAGCCAAAAAGAGAGGAATGTTAGTAGTGCAAGCCGACCTTGAGCACTTGCCTTTTAGAAATAAATTCAAAACAATTTTGAGTTTTACAGCTTTGCAAAATGCAGAAAATATAAAAAATGTTTTGAAAGAGATAAAAAATCTAAATGCAAAGCAAATAATATTAACTTATCTTGATAAATTTGATTTTACAAGAGAAATACAAAAGGAGTTTAGTGTCCAAGAGGTTAGAAAAATTGGCGAAGATATATGCTTAATTTGCTCTAACAAATAATCTGAATCTATCTTTACCTTCCAGCTCTTCCAATATTCTTTGCACAATTGTTTTTTTGGGATTTGATAGAGCTGTTACTCTCGTTTTAATATCATCGAAGTTTTCAAATGGCTTTTCTTCTCTAGCTTTTATTATTTCAGTTGCGTGCTTTTTGCCTACTCCTGGCAGTATTTCTAATTGGTGAGCTCTAAGGCTTATTGGCCCGGCTTTATTGAAGAACTCAATAAATCGCGTTTCATTTGTTTCTACTATTTTTTCAACTACAAATGGAAGTTCATTTCGGGCAGTTTGCGTAAGTCTCTTTGCCCAAAGAGCTCCTTTTATGTAAGAAATCTGATTCCTTTGTCCTTCGCCGATATAAACCTCATCATAAGGCTTTAATTTTATATTTGGCAGAGGAACTAATTCTAATAGTGTGAAAAATTCTTTCCCAATAATCTGAACAATAGATTCTTTTTTATGTAAAGGTCTTGAATCGTCTGCATAGCCGTGTTGGAGAAAATCCAATACTATTCCATACTCTTCTCGTGCTCTCTGATTTTGCATATTGTCCTCTTATTACCATTTCGGTATATTTAGAAAACTCTCAATTCTTTTAAACCTTACTAGAGGTATTTAGAAATAACATCTTGCATTTGTTTAAGGTTTTCTGGACTTACAGCAAGCTTTGAACCAGCAAAAATCGACTTTAATTCTCCAAGATCTTTTGGCACAATATCAACTATTTGAACAATATGAGTTCTATTCATCAAAGGAACGTTTAAAGCTTCAAGCTCCTGAATCAGTTTTTCTACCTTATCGATCTTTAATTTAGTTGCATCTTTATTGAATTCAAGAATTTTGTTCTGTATTTCTGCTCTATCTGTTTTGTTTCCAAGTCCCTGAATTATTTTAGAAACTTCTGCCAGTGCTATTGGTTCTTTGTTTATTATGTTTGTATCCATTTGTGAATCTCCGTTATTGTGCTCGTTTTAAATGTACTGGTGCGGAAATCAAATGTTTTGTCTTTCCGCCGTCTTTGATTGTAACTATTACCGAATAACCTCTTTTTTCAGTTACCGTTCCTGTTCTGCCTTTGTATCTTGGGTGAGGCATAGCATTGTGAATAGCTGGTTCTTGTTTTATTATTACTTTGTCACCTATTTCAAACACTTGCATTAATCTTGTTGTTGATACTTTTCCCTTATCTCTTGGATGTTTGGCTAATCGGTCTCTTGTTTTCTTTCTAAAACCGCCTGTGCGTTGTACCATATGAAAACCGCTATTTTTGTGTTTAAATAGTTATTGAAAACAGGCAGATTTTCAAAAGCAGAAGATCAATAATAATATGTGATTTTATGCATATTAGAAA
>ERZ1292623.4136-Hain-H51-01um-R1-4136-length-11982-cov-8_pt1 | contig 11982 bp, 12 predicted proteins | sample MGYA00564398_ERZ1292623 | MGnify/ENA primary metagenome ERZ1292623 (study PRJEB36523, sample SAMEA6512633) | groundwater metagenome | collected 2019-01-07 | study: AquaDiva: Metagenomics assemblies of 32 groundwater samples | reverse complement strand
GGTCAACGAGAAGGAAAGGAAGGTTGTGGTGGAGATTGAATAAAAATTCGCCTAAAATGTGTTACATGAACAAACTGCGCAGTTCGTGAGGGCTTTGATGCCCGAACGAACGAGAATTTGTTGTGAGTGTCGCCCGAATTTCCTTTGTATGGAAATTCGGAAGTCCAAGTTTAGTGCAATTACGTCTTTTCCATAGGAAAAGTTTCTTTTATAAATATAATGTGCAATCCCCCTATTCGTCCTCCTTTTCCTCAGCTTTTCATAAGATTTATATAAATTTCTTTTATCTTTTGTTAGGATGAACAAAAATAAATTAATTAATAGGTGTAATGTCCTACGAAAAATTATAATTAGTCTATCTGAAATATATTTTGATGCCAATACTAATGAAGATCAAAAAAAACTGATAGAAACTGTACTTGGGGCAGCTATTTGGTATTTACCTAGTTCTTTAGACCTATGGACTGGGAAAATTTCTGAAGAAGCTTTGAAATTAATTAAAGAAGGAACAAATGTTACTAAATTAACAAAAGAGCATGAATTTCCCAGAAAACTTGCTGCTAGGGAAGTGCTAACCTCCGAGTTGCCTAACATAAAAAAATCAGATAACAGATTATTTGAGTTATACACAAAAAAATATGGTAGATGGAATTTAGTGACCCCTAGGGAAAACAAAATATTAGGAAAGTTTCAAAAAGATGTCAGCTTTATTTCATCATCTGAATCTTATTCTAAAGCGGGAATAAAATTGATTGAAGTTGAAAAAAGCTTATTACAAAAAAGATTATTAGTCAATAAAGTCCAAGAAGTTCAACCTCGTGAAATTAAGGAGACTAAAACGGGAAAAGATTTTTCTAAATCAGGAAGCATTGAAATTGTTTTGAATAATGTGGAATCATGTAAGAAATATTCTTTATTTTATTTGCCAAAAGAATTAAGATCCTTCTTCCCAGGATTTAAAGTCGAATTCGAATTAGAAACAGATATAGGAGTAATATTAACTAAAGTTACCTCTGCTCCCCGAGGAACAAAATATGGAGATCCAATGGCAGGAGCCTATATTCAAGGTGGATTAAAAAAATGGTTTGATTCGCACCCAGACCTTAAAAACGGAACTTCAATCATAATATCCAATATCGAACCTAAAAAAAGATATTCTCTTTTAATAAAATAGACTTTGGCCCCTAGGTTACTTTAATCCTTTTTCCTTTAATTTATTCTTTATTTTTCTGATACATTTTTCCATATTCTTTTGTATATCCTTTTCCCAGATTCTTAAAACCGCCCATCCGGCATTTCTCAGTTTTTTGTTATTTCTTTTATCCCTTTCCATATTATATTTTATTTTTTCAATCCAGTATTTTTTGTATTTTCGCTTTTTTTCCTTATAGTACCTTCCATGCCAAAACTCCCCATCACAAAATACGGCAACTTTGTATTTGGTAAAAACAATATCTGGTTTTCCAATTAGCTTATAGTTAAAACGATAACCTCTTAACTTTGAATTGCGAAGTGCTTCCCTAAGTTTTAATTCTATTTTTGTGTCCTTATATCTTATTTTTGACATTACTTCGCTTCTTTTCTTTTTGCTGAAAACATCCGACATAAAACAGATTTATTAATCAAAGTTAATAAATATTGGGTTATTAATGTTAATTGTATGTTAATCATATATTTAAATATTGTTAAATAAGTGGTAACTATGGATTTAGAATTAAAAAATTGGTTACAAAGTGGGAAATATAGAATTGAGATTCTAAAAAAGTTGTACAGGAATCCTTCATTGCCAAGCGAGTTAGCAAAAGAGATTAGAATCCACAGGTCATCGATCGCAAGAGTGCTTAACGATCTAGTAAAAGAATCATTGATTTCCAAGACTACCAGAAGTGCAAAAACAAAAACGTACTTTTTAACAAAATCTGGAGAAAAAGTAGTTCAAGAATTAAATGGTGTCAAAACATGAATGTAGGCTGGGCAATATCGGAATTTAATCAAAAGAATGGGATTAGGTCTCCAATTTCAATAGAAGATATTGCAAATTTTTTCAGAAAACTTAAAGATGCCCTCGAAAGTAGAGATATTAATGCACAAATAATAGCCAACTATCTTCATTATAACATAGCCTCAGAACAGCGGCGAAAAAGAAAAGTTACAGCAAGGGATTTCGAGGATTTTATTGCACTAGTTTTTGGTGGTAAGGTAATGGATAATGAAAGTCGAAAAAATGAAATTTCTGTAGAATTAAAAAATGTAGAAGATTATATCTCCAAGTATGTTGCCAGTAACAGAAGGGAAAAAATGGATATAAATTTTGGAAAATTTGGAATTTCTGTTAAAACTTTTGTACCAGATAATAAAGAAATAAATATGGGTTCTTTTGCAAGGGAAGCTTTATTTTACAAATTTCTCTCTCAAAAGGAATATGGGGGAGAAAGAAAGGCAGGTTTGGGTTCCAAACCGCAAATGTTATCTCTTTTTAAAAAAATAAAGGATTCTGGAAAATGGGATGAATTCTCGCAAAGATACGGGGCTATGGTTAATAATATCTTCGTTGATGATATATTAAATGTAGTTAAAGGTGGTAACTATTTGGATATATATGTATTATCTGGAAAAGATTTTAGAAAATTAATGATTAATAAACTAATAAAAGGGCCGGATTCTGCAGTTTCTATAATAAATAGGTACGAAGGGAATTCTATAAGAATAAACAGAGACCCAGTTTTTTCTACCTCAGAATTGATTAGATTTGACTTTACAAAAATTGACGATTCAAAACTTCAAGAAATATCTGCCTCATTTGAAGTGATGGAGAAGGCAGTTTTCGAAAACCTTAATAATAGAAAAAGCGTAAGCGATTTAAACAAAGCGCTAATAAGCTCGATTGAGAAGATAATGAAGCTTGTTAAGCAATAGAAAAGTATTTAAATATTAAAGTTAACTGTATGTTAATTGTGAGTTAACATGAAAATAATATCACTTTTTTGCGGGGCAGGTGGAATGGACTTGGGATTTATAAAGGCAGGACATTCTATTGTCTGGGCTAATGATAACGATCCAGATTCATGTCAATCTTATGAAAAATATCTTGGTCATAAGCCGATTTGTAAAGATATCGAAAAGATTTCATCGCGTGATATACCTAATGGAGATGTAGTAATTGGAGGGTTTCCATGTCAGGGATTTTCAGTAGCTAATCCTTACAGGCACGTAGAAGACAAAAGGAATAAGTTATATTTAGAATTGCTGAGGGTTATTAAGGACAAACGACCTAAGTATTTTGTTGCAGAAAACGTTACTGGTCTCTTAAGTATTGGAAAAGGAGAAGTTATAAAAATGATAATGAAAGATTTTAAGGAATCCGGATACAAAGCCCAATACAAAGTTCTAAATGCGGCTGATTTCGGGGTTCCCCAAAAAAGACTAAGAGTTATAATTCTTGGAACAAGAGAGGATGTTCCTTATAGGATATACCATCCAAAACCCACTCATGAAAATGCTTGGTCAACCGTAAAAGATGCAATTTCAGACTTACCAGAGCCATCTGCCTCTTGTAAAATACCAAACCACCATGGAACTAGCCATAAAGTTAAGATTAACGGTTTTATAGGTAATAGAAAAACTAATTGGGATAAACCTGCTCCAACAATAGTTGGAAGAGGCGGCGGAACCGGTGGTCCTGTAATAATTCCGCATCCTAACTTAAATAGAAGGATGACTGTTAGGGAATGTGCAAGATTGCAATCATTTCCTGATAACTTTATCTTTTATGGATCTATAAGTTCACAATACAGGCAAATCGGAAATGCTGTCCCATGGCCTTTATCATACCAAATAGCAAAAATGATACCTTTATCTCTTAAACAAGAAACTCAGAAGACTTTGGAAACAGAGATTGCACATTGATATTCAAATATTATAATATATATAATTCTAAAGACACGCGTATAATTCACAGAATTATGCGAAAGTAATTGCACATAAAAACTAAGCGACACTCACGAACATGTAACACAGGTTAGGCGAAGTTTTGGATATATTTTCATACGCGAAAACCAATCCACCACAACCTTTTTAAATTCCTTAAACCTACTTGTTAACTTGGACGGTCATAGGGGCTTGGTTCACCCGATCCCATCCCGAACTCGGAAGTTAAGCAAGCCTCCGTTTCCAGTAGTACTGCACTTACGTGTGGGAGCCTGGAAAAGCTGTCCACCTTTATATTTCCCCCAAGTCTTTCTTAGAATGAATATGCACTTCTTTTTCGCTGCTTAAATGCCCGTTTAGCAGTCCTTTATCAGCAAGCTCAGGAAAAACATCAAATTCCAAACTGGCTCCGGAATATTCAAAAATCTGGGGCTCTGTAACAAAAATAGGGGAAAATACAAGGTATATGTCGGATTTTTTCGGCTTTTGCGTAAATGCAAGCACTTTATTGCCTTCGACCTTTACAGTGCCCTTTTCGCTCGGCTTTGAGGAAGTGGTAAGCATGATAGTTGCAATTGCATTCTGCTTTATGTGGTCGTTCCACAATTCCTCGATATTTATCCTGTTAAATATCATATCGCCGTAAACAACAAGGAAATTAGTGCTAACCCTTCCTTTTAATAGCCTCAATGAATCCGCAGTGCCATTGGAGGATTTTTCTTCTATATAATTTATTTTTACGCCATAGTTTGCTCCGTCCTTCAGCATTTCGAACAATTTTGTCAATAGGTTATGCCTGGCAATAATTAATATAGTCTTGAAATTATTTTCCCTCAGTTTTTTCAGCGCCAATTCTATTACGCTGTTATTTTTTATTCTTGCAGTCGGCCTGTAATATCCGCCTGAAATTCTTAAATGCCCTTCATTGCCGCCAAGGAGAATAACAGCTGTCTTGTTTTCCCCCAAAGCGTTCTTGGCAAGATGCTCTATTGCTTGCGACCTGTTTCTTATATAGATATTGTCAATGATAGAATCTATATCCTGCAATGTCTTTTCGTTGATTGTTATGGATATTTTTGTTTTTGGCATGGTAATGTATTGGCGAGCGGTCGGATGCCGCGAGCACTAAAGTTGCGAAGCGGATTGATTCATTATTTAATTATGTTTATAATTTATCCTACAAAGTAGGATAATGGTAAGATATTTAAATAAGTTTCTGTTTTCAAGGGCTATGAATATAGCGATAGTCGGAAGCGGCTATGTTGGCCTTGTTACAGGCACATGCTTTGCAGAGCTTGGAAATAATGTCATCTGCGTTGATGTAGACAAGGATAAGATAAGCAAGCTTAACAATAATGTCATTCCAATCTACGAGCCTGGCTTGGAAGAATTAATAAAAAAAAACAGGAAAAGGCTGAAGTTCACAACAGACCTGAAGAAAGCCATAAAAGAGTCTGAAATTATATTTATCTGCGTCGGGACCCCCCCAAAAGAGAATGGGGAGGCTGACTTAAGCTATGTTGAGAATGTTGCTTTGGCAATAGCAGAGGTAATGGACTCTTACAAGATTATTGTCGAGAAAAGCACTGTCCCGGTTGAAACGGGGGAGAAAGTCGCAAAATCGATAAAAGACTATAATGTGCATAACGTTGATTTTGATGTAGTAAGCAATCCGGAATTCTTGAGGGAGGGAAGCGCCGTAGACGATTTCATGCATCCTGACAGGATAGTGATTGGATGCGAAACTGAAAGGGCGAAGAAAATAATGAAGGAATTGTATTCCCCATTAAAATCGCCGATTATCTTCACCGACATAAAAAGCGCGGAAATAATCAAGCATGCCTCAAACTCATTCCTTGCAGCAAAAATATCCTTTATCAATGCAATAGCAAACATATGCGAGCTGGCAGGGGCTGACATCGAAAAAGTGGCAGAGGGGATAGGCTTTGACAGGAGAATAGGAAGAAATTTTCTTAATGCAGGCATTGGCTATGGGGGATTTTGCTTTCCAAAGGATGCAGAGGCTTTTATAAGAATAGCTGAGAAATTCGGATATAACTTTAAATTGCTCAGGGCAGTGCAGGAAATAAACAATAATCAAAGAAAGAACTTTGCAAAGAAAATAGAAAAATCCCTTTGGATTGTAAAGGGCAAAACCATCGGAGTTTTAGGGCTCTCATTCAAGCCCAATACAGATGATATGAGATTCGCGCCTTCTATTGACATAATAACAGAGCTCCAGAAAGAAGGGGCAAAAATAAAGGCATACGATCCAAAAGCTATGGAAAAAGCAAAAAGCATTCTGAAAAACGTTGTATATTGCAGCAATCCTTATGATGCTGCCAAAGACTCGGATGCCTTGGTTATTGTTACAGAGTGGAATGAATTCAAGGAGCTTGATTTAAAAAGAATAAAATCTATGATGAAGCATCCCTTGATTATTGACGGAAGGAACATTTACAAGCCAGAAGATGTTAAAAAAGAAGGCTTCACATACATCAGCATAGGAAGAGGAGAAGTGCACTAAATGGACGCGATAATATTAGCAGCCGGATATGCAACGAGATTGTACCCTTTGACAGAAAACACTCCAAAGCCATTGTTGAATGTAGCTGGAAAGCCCATAATAGAGCACATAATAAAAAAATTAGGGCAAATAACCCAGATTAACAAAATCTACATTGTCACAAATGACAAATTCGAGCAGTATTTCAGAAAATGGCTTGGCAATTTCGATGCGGAAAAGCCAATAGAAATCATAAATGACGGCACTAAAAGCAATCAGGACAGATTAGGCGCCATAGGAGACATAAATCATGCAATAGATTCAAAAAATCTGGATAATGACATCATAGTTGTTGCTGGCGACAATCTTTTTGAGCTGTCATTAATGGATGTTGCTAACTTCTTTAAAAAGAAGAAATCAAATGTAATAGTGCTCTACGACGTAAAAGACACTGAACTGGCAAAGCATTATGGGATTGTCGAGGTAAATAACAACATTATTGTAAATTTTGAGGAAAAGCCGTTAAACCCGAAATCGACATTGGCATCAACTGGAATATACTTATTCCCAAAAAAAACAATATCATTGATAAAAAAGTATATTGACCAAGGCAACAACCCTGACAAAACCGGCAGCTTTATTGAATGGCTGCACAAGAGAGATGCTGTTTATTCCTATGTGTCTGATAAAAAATGGTATGATATAGGAAGTATCGAGCAATTGGAAAAAGCCAACAAATATTATAAAAAATGAAAACAGCATTGATAACAGGAGGGGCTGGATTTATCGGCAGCCATTTATGCGAGTTTCTCTTAGATAAAGGATTCAAAGTAATTGCCATGGACAATCTCGCAACAGGCGACATTAAAAATATAGGGCATTTGAGAAGCAATCCTAATTTCAAGTATTTGCATCATGATGTCAGCAAGCACATTGTTGTAAATGAAGAACTTGATTTTGTGCTGCATTTTGCATCACCTGCATCCCCGGTTGACTATCAAAAAATACCTATCCAGACATTAAAGGTAGGAAGCCTGGGAACTCATAACACGCTTGGGTTAGCATTGGCAAAAAAGGCAAAATACTTGCTTGCATCAACATCGGAAGTCTATGGTGATCCTTTAGTTAACCCTCAGCCAGAAAACTACTGGGGCAATGTAAATCCTATTGGAATAAGGGGATGTTACGACGAGGCCAAAAGGTTTGCAGAGGCATTGACAATGGCTTACCACAGAATACACAAGCTTGATACAAAAATCGTTAGGATTTTCAACACATTTGGCCCAAGAATGAGAAAAGAAGATGGTAGGGTTGTTCCGAACTTTATAAATCAAGCCCTAAAAAACAATCCTATAACTGTTTATGGAAATGGGAAGCAAACAAGGAGCTTCTGCTATATAAGTGACTTAATAGGGGGGATATACAAGTTAATGATGTCTGATATAAGCGAGCCCGTAAATCTTGGAAACCCGGAAGAGCATGAAATTCTTGAGTTTGCAGAATTAATAAAAGAATTGACAGGAAGCAAGAGCAAGATTATTTTCAAGCCATTGCCAATTGATGACCCTCATGTAAGGTGCCCTGATATAACAAAGGCAAAGAAAGAGCTCAAATGGCAGCCAAAGGTTGATTTAAGGGAAGGTTTGAGAAGAACAATGGAGTGGTTCAAAATAAGCAATGATTAAAACCTCGCTTTATCCAACAATCCCAAAATCCAGTTATTTATTCCAGAGCTGTTCCTGTACCCAAAGTCGAAATAGGCTGCAAAATCAGAATGCTTTAACTTGAGTGCAAGCTCTGCCTGCTTATTTAAAATATTGATTCTTCTTCCAATAATGTCCTTATGCTTTAAATTATAGTCCACGGTTTTGTTTAGATTTTTCCTGATATAATCGCTTATCAGCCCTTTGAATTTTGAATATTCGGCTAATTGCGCAGCGAGCTCTATTGGCAATATGGAATAAAACTTGGAGTTCTTGGCAATATCAATCATCTTGTTAAGAGCCTCTTTTTTGCCCCAATCTTTAATAAACAAAGTTTTGTTCTTTATACCATTGTAAAAAACATCATTGCTTCTTTTCATTTTTACAAAATCATTTTTTACCAGGAATTCCTTAAACTCCTGAATGATGCCCATTGTAATGTCAAGTGCATTTTCGTTTAATCCGGCTAGCTCATCATAATCATTGTTCTTAAACCAGTCTTCCCTCAGATTTTTGATGGAATCCGAGTCTCTGTTCCAAGCAGGATTTTTCTTTTTTTGGATAGCCTCAAGCATATTAACGCTGTACTTTAAGGAGCCCAATCTCAGCAATGTGTCCCTTACGTTAATTCTTTTGCTTGCAAATTGCTCTGTAAAATCTCTTGGGTAATGTCTGATTATTATGTCATTCAAAAGAGCTATAGTAGAGTAATGCTCGTCTTTTGCTGATAGGTTGTTGATGCTGATGCTTTTCCCGTGCAAGAATTTGAAATTGGCATCAGGGTAAACATATCTTATGTTTTTGAAGTGCTCCTCGTCAATAAACACAAAAGGGTGCCTTGCAAGATACCTTGCCTTTGCATCAAGAAAATTAAAGCTTCTGCTCAGGAAAGGCAATGGCTCAGCACTGCTCCTGAACACAAAAACAATGTCTATGTCAGAAATCCCGGCAGCAGAAACATCCCCCCAGCTGTAAATGGACAGCAAATTTTTGATTTTTGAATATTTTTTGATAATCCTGCCTGTTGCTTCATTGTAATCCCCCATTCCATACTGAGTTGGCAGATTAAAAAAACTGTACTTTTTTGATTTTGGCATTTTTTATCCTATTCCAGGCCCCTTCAGAAAGCCTGAACATGTTTTCAACCAGATATTTAGTATTGATATTGTTTATTTTTTTAATATCCTTGAAAAAACCCACAACCCTTGAATTTAATCGGTAAGCAAGCAATGGGTTTATGCTGGAGCCTAATCTTATAAACGGCAAACTGCCTGTATTTTTCCAATTTCTTCTTATAGAACTTGCATAATCAATTACTTCCCAAGCCTCTTTTTTGAAATCCTTTTTCGCCATTTCAAATGAAAGTCTTTTATACACAAAAATGCCTTTTGCGTTCAGGTAAACTGTCGGGAATAAGGTTATGCAATGCAGCAGGTTTTTTGCGTCATAGCTGCTCATATTGTAACTTTTCTGGATATTTATCCTTCTGAAATAATTGACAAACCAGAATAATTTCGCCAATGATTCGCTTGAGCAGTCCCTAACCCTGATTTTGCTTATCCCGTCTTCCTTGAAAAATGACTTTGCATACTTGAATATTTCAACTGGAAAATAAACTTTGCAGTAATTATCCAGATCATACTGGCTTATTATAATGCTTCCATGATGCTGCAATGGATCAATCCTGTAAAGAAAATGCCTCATATAATACATTTTGATGCGGAGCCCAAGCAGCTTTTCTGGATTTTCTATCGCTTCCTTTGATACAACAGCCAAAGTATCGGCATCGCTCCATCCTTTTACATAGTCTTTTGTCGCTAAGCTTCCATGAAGGTAAAATCCGGCCAGGTATTGTTTTAAGTGCCTGTTGGCATAATTTTTTAATTCAGCCAATGGCTTTAAGTACCGTAAATCAAATTTTTTGTAGCTGTTTATATTCAATTCTTGGCATTTTGGTTTATTTATTAATTTGGTATTTTTATGTTTGACACTGGAAAAATCCTGATATAATGATGATAACAAAATTGCAAAACTTTTACTATTTTTTATATTACCGGCATACATCTTAATACTATCAGAAAAATCATAGCCGTTATCATTCAAGAAAATCATAATTTGCTTTAATTTCCTTATTTTTTCTAAATTATTTCTTGATATGCCCCTCACTAAAGGAAACAAGACATATCCTTTGTATGAAAAGCCCCCATTCACAAAGGAATGCAGCAATTCATTTAATTCATTCTGAACGAACCTAAGCGCATAGTCGGTGCTTACATGCCCTTTATCCAAATTCTGCTTAACATAATAACTAGGCAATATATCTTTAAACAAATATTCCTCGTCCCCCTTAATGTAAAAATCATCTATTTTGCCGTATGTTTTCATTTTGGAAAATTGCCTTTATTATGGTGTAATCCCCTTTGTCAAACGCTTTTAAGACAAACAATGCCGCAAAATAAGCCAGTGCTGAAAAAAATACTGTCAAAACCAAGCCAATATTTGCAAATTTGATGACAAAAAACATAACTGCAACAGCAATTAATGGCTTAAGCAAAACTTTGCTGAAGTTATAAACATAAAAATTTTTAGAGACATACAAATAATAGAGAATGAACAGGAATATTTCTGTTGCAAAAGTGGCCCATGCAGCCCCAATATAGCCGGTTTTTGGTATTAACAACAAGTTCAACAAAACATTAAACCCGGCTGTTGCTCCTTGTCCCAGCATTCTTTTATCCTGTCTGTCAATTGAAGACAGCATTGTGCCAAGAAGAAAATTCAGGAATTTGATGAACATATACCACGATATAATCTGCAAAGCAGGTATTGACGCAGCATAAGTCTTGCCATAGAAGAAAAATATCATCCTTTCAGCCAGCAGATAAGAGCCGACTGATATCGGAAGCCCGATGATGTAAAGGTACTTGAAGGATTTCTCATATAAAATCCTTAACTTTTCCCTGGACTCCTCATAGTATCTTGACAAGACAGGATAAATAGCATTTGTGTAGACAGTTGGAATAAACAAAATCGCTAAAGCAAGGTTATAGGCAACACTGTAGACTGCAACTTCAGCATCGCCCCTTATTCTAGACAGCATCACGCTTCCAATAAAAAAATAAATACTGCCAAAGACAATCGCAAGCCCGAAGGGCAGCGCATTGCTTAATAATGATTTCGAGAACTGAAAATCAAACAATGGTTTGATTTTTATAAATTTGCTTAATGCTATAACCAGCGCAGCCAAAACAACAATAATCTCTACAAATACAAAAGTATAAGCAAATGCAACAACGCCATAGCCCCTGAACAGGACATAAAGGCTTGCAATGGTTAATAAAGCCATTCTTAATATCTTCAGGAAGGCATCATACTGCATCATCTCAAATGCCCTGAAAATTGAATAGAACAGCTCTGTGAATGTCGAGAGTATTGTAAACAGCCAGATAATATAAACAATCTGCCTTGTGTCTTGAGGATAGTTAAGCAGGTTCAAAACAGTCATAATGATAAAATAAGTTATGAAAGATAAAACTGCTTTAGTAAAAAAAGCATTGACAAAATACTTGCCTGCAAGCTTCTTGTTTCTTGAAATTTCCCTTATTAACAAAGTATTTATTCCCAAGTCTGCCAGAACTATTGCTATCAAGGACAATGACAAGGCAAAGCTGAACTTCCCAAAATGCTCTTTGCTGAGAAGCCTTGCAGCATACAGCATAACCACAAACTGCAGTATCCTTGATACTATTTCAGCTGTCCCCAGATAGACAGTATTCCAGTATATTCTCTTGACAGTCCCCATGCCCCAAACCAACAAATAAGGCTATAAAAATGTTTGCCAATGAG
>ERZ1292623.4134-Hain-H51-01um-R1-4134-length-11988-cov-4_pt1 | contig 11988 bp, 16 predicted proteins | sample MGYA00564398_ERZ1292623 | MGnify/ENA primary metagenome ERZ1292623 (study PRJEB36523, sample SAMEA6512633) | groundwater metagenome | collected 2019-01-07 | study: AquaDiva: Metagenomics assemblies of 32 groundwater samples | reverse complement strand
TATCCATCTAAGGAGTACAAATCAAACTTTTTGCCTTACGAGCCTCACGGGGATTAAGCCCCTGAAAAATATCTACCAAACCCTGGCCATCAATTCTTCCTTGGGCCCTAGAAAAAGGAACCTCGCTGGTTACCCCCAGCACATCCACTAGTTTTTCTCTTCCTCTATCAAGAGCAACTTCAATAAATAGCGGGGCATTTTTCCAACCAATTACTTCTGTAAGAGCAGTGCGTCCTCCTACTATCAAAAATCCTTCAAAAATAAGAGTTAAAATCACACCAAAGAAAAATCCGAACCAAGCTCCCTTAAATGACCATTCGACATAGTGACGGCGAACTTGGGCTAACATCAAAGCCAATATAAATAGCAGAATGCCAATTACTCCAGCCTTAATATAATTTTCCGGAAGAGAAAGTCTTGTCGAACCAAAATAAAAAATAGTTTCCCAAAAGTTGCTTATAGCTTCCACTATTAAATGATATCACAAGTTTGAAGCCGAACTGTCTAGTTCCTGAAAATCAACATCTAGATTCTCGACATCTTGCAGATTAAGTTCCTTTTCGAAATCAGAATAGGATTCGGGAGCTGGATTAAAATTTCTCAGGTAGTAATAAGAGAAAGCCGAGGCCAAGACAACAACAACCAAAACGATAGAAATTACTATCAGTACTGAAAACCCCCTGAGTCTTTTATTCATTGACACCTCCGCCCCTATTTAAAGATTTGGCTTGATTAATCACTTCAACCACTGCCTTACGAGCCTCTTTAACTAGTTCATGGACAGCTTTAATATCATTTTTAAATTGTTGATTGGTTGCTCGAACACTGGGGCCAAGTTTATCTTCTGAGGAAATGTCTATCACATAAGTTTCAAGGGCTTGCTCATCTACCTTAGCTTGAGCAGCGGCTATCTTGGCTTCAGCGTTTGATATAACTTGGCGTAGCTTACCCTCTCTATCCCTTTGTTTAATTTTGGCTAAGATGTCAGTCAAGCGGACCAAACCTTTATTCCATTTCTCAACCCACTTTTTGTTAACTAAGTCGTATTTTTGATCAATTTTTTCAACTATGAGTTTCTTTTTCTCATCCTTTAAAGTTTTGAGTTTATTTCTAAATTCTTCCCTTTTCTGGCTAACTTCTTCTCTATTCTCTTTTTGCCCTTGCTTTATTTCATCTCTTATCCCTAAAACCTGCGGGAGATTAGCTTTAGGAAAGAAAACGTTTCCGATAGCCACCAAGCCCACAAATAATTTTGCTAAGCTCTCCATTTAAATTAATTAAACCGGGTAATTAGGCTTGTGTCAAGTTTTCATTATTAAGGAGTTGGGGGTGGAGACGAAGTCGGGCTGGCCGAAGGCGCCCCTGTGGGAGAAGCTGACGGTTTTGGAGATGAAGATGCTTTGGGAGTAGGACTTGCAGACGGTTTGGCAGTTACCCCTTTTCTTAAGCCCGTAATTATCAGCACACCTTGGTCAATACTAGAGCTTTTTTTGCTTTTGACTTCTTTATACATACTTTCGAGTTTTTTAGTAATTTCTGTTACAATCTCTTCTTCCAAACCAGTCTTAAATGTCACGTTAGTTATAGATGCGTCTTGAGTTTCAGCGTTCCCAGTTTTAACATTTGTATAGCCAAGGCTCTTTAACTGAGTAGCTAAAAGACCTGCTTCTCCGGAAATGCCTGTTCCATTTTGGACCAATATTTCGATTTTACTTTTATCTATTTCTTTTGGTGTGGGAGAAGGAGTCAACTCTGTCTGTTCTCCTTGGACTTCAGACCCAGGGGTAGGCGAAGGCAATGATTCCTTATTTCCACCTCTAAAAATAAGAAATCCGCCAACTCCAAGCAGAAATAGGATAATTATAATAATTATTATTAAGGCTTTGCTATCTTTTTGACTGGGTACTTGTATCGGATTGACTACGCCCACATCGCTGTTTTGGGGAGTTTCAAGCGGATTTTGATCGTTTTCCATGTGTTGGCCAGAAGTATAACTATAACAGAAGTAATTTGTCAAATTTTGTACTGGCAACCTACATCAATACATCAACTCCGGGTGTTGATTAGGTTTTTTCCTGTATGAGTTTGGGATCAACTTTACCCGTTTTTGTCTTTGGGTGGGCTTTGTCCGGGGCGGCTGACGCTTTTCAGTCAGGGGCTCAGGATGCTTTGATCTTTGATACCCTTAAACAGCTTAACAGGGAAAAGGATTACCTAAAGGTTAAAAGCCACTTTATTTTGATAAATACAATTTCTGTGATCATTGGTTCACTAATCGGGGCATATCTGTACACAATTAACCACCGACTTCCGTGGTATTTAATTACAGTAACTATTATATTATCTACCTTAGTTTTTTTGACAGTAAAAGAACCGGAATTTGCAACCAAGTATAAAAAGATTAGTGATCAATTAAAACAGTTCAAACAATCACTTTTACTGTCTTTATGTAGTTTTGAAGTACGAAGGTTGATTATCTTCGGACTTGTATTAGCTTTACCCATGTATGTTTTTACAACTCTTTTAAACCAGCCATATTTAATCAGCCGTGGATTTAGTGTTCAATCGTTGGGAGTTATTTTTGCCATTATTACTGGTATAGGTGGTGTTATAGCTTCGTTTTCTCACAAGATTGAACCGATACTAAAACAAAAACTTTCTTTTTTGCTGATTATTATGTCATTCACCACCTTACTGGTTCTTATGGGGTTGATTCATAATCCTTTAATTCTAGGTTTGGTTATTGGTTTCTATATTATTGATAACTTCAAAAGTGTGATCATTGATAATTATTTAAACCAAACAATTAGTTCCGAGAGTCGGGCAACTGTTATTTCTGTCCAATCATTTGTGAATAATATCTTTATCTCACTCTTATTTGTCTTTATCGGTTACTTGGTTGATATATTTTCAATTGATATAGTTCTAATATCAATGGGGTTACTGGTTGCTCTTACTTGTTTTCCTCTTTGGATTATTTCACACAGGAAAGGAGCTTGATATTCTTTCAATACAATACATTTGAGGCTTCTAAATTCGAAGAAATCCGTAGAAATAAGCCCCACCTGATGGGTGATGTTAGAGCCTATTTTCTTTCCATGTAGTAATAATATCTCTGTTTTGTTGGGTCAAAACGATCAAAGGTATAGCCTAATTTTTCTGTCATATGTCTCGATCTTTCGTTGTCTGCTTCAACATATAACTCAATCTTTTTAAGTTTCATCTCTTCAAAGGCATATTTATTTGACCCATCAATAGCAGCTTTGCCAAAGCCCTGATTCTGATATTTGGGATCTATCAGAGTACCTCTACTTGCCTTTGCATTTTCTTTGTCCCATTGATAAAAATTAACGAAGCCTACAATCTTGCCATCTTTTTGGTTTTGAACCATTAATATCGCTCGTGTTGGATCTTCAGTCCAGGGTGCAATGTCTTCAATTTTGAAAATCGGCATTCCCCAACCATGCATAAGATCTTCGCTCGTTAACCATCTTTCTAAAAGTTGGAGATGCAAGTTAGGAGAATACTTAATTAAAGATATTTCTTGCATTGATATAGTATATCAAAGGTTCTAATGTCCAACTCGTGTCATCAAAAAATTGAGGCTAAAAAGCTCGCTCTAGTGGACTATGTGAGGAACCTCTTTTGTTCTGGTTAATTTGTTAATTTCTTCATTATGTTCTTTAATAAACCAATCTTCTAAATAGGGGAGATACTCCTTCTGGATGTTTGCGGGAAGCTTAAAAAAGTTCCCCTGATATATCTTTCGACAGCGGAAGCTATCACAATGACAGATGAAGGTTCCATTATTGTCTCCGTTCATTGAATAGTCATAGATAATTTCCTCACCCGCCTTAATATCTCGCATTGCAATAACATTCCTTATCCCGTTAACTGTTTTTGTATAGGTATTAGGATCACAGGAGTGATTTATATATTTTTCCGGTGATTGCATTAAGATAACCTTTCCGTCTGCCAGATAGTCATAATCAAATTCGTTTTGCTTATTTGTTAGCTTTGTTGGGTCTTTAACCACATGTGAATCGTCAATAATCAATACAACTTCACCCTTTTTAATGTCAGCTAACGCATACACTCCTTTACCTTGAATCTTGGAAGTTTTAACCTCGACTTTTTTGATCATGTTTATATTTTGTTGATTTTTTGGATATAAATTCTAAGACAGTAAGTTGCCATACTTGCGATTAAGGTAAGGTAAATAACCGGTAATGAGAATTATAGCAAAAAACTTAGAGTTACTTCTTCTTTAATCCTTAATAATTTAAAACTATAATAAGTCGGTGGATGGGCGGATTAATAACTGTTTAATAAAATAAATTGTGATAAATAAACCAATTAAGGAAGTCTATCGGGAGAATGTCGGTCGGGAATGGTTGGAAGCTCATACAGAGCTATGTATTCTTCCTGAAGTATTTGCAACCAGCGGACATATGTTGGTGATGGGTGGGAAGAAATAAGCCTATGAGGTATCCTATATACAAGCATTTCAAACGATTTCATAATCCACACCAAAGTAGTCATGTATCAGTTTATCTCTCATGGCCGCCATAGATTTCCAATCTATATTGGGGTATTCGTCAGTGAATTCCTTTGATAATTTCTTCGTGGCTTCTCCTATTATTTCAATACTACGAGAAAATGATCTTTGAAGAGTTTCACTTCTCATAAATTCATCTTGATCAAGATTATCAGAAGCAGAGATAAGATAATTTATTTCATCCAATATATGGTTCAAGTATTCTTTAGGCTGTTTTGACATATTCCACTTCTTGTTTAACATACGGAGCAATGTGGGGACTAAGTGATTCTGGAGTAATAACCTCTACCTTCCTTCCTAATAGAGTTTCGGAAAAGGTAACAGTTCCCATAAAATTATCAAAACTTTTTTTACCTTTATCAAATTCAACTAATAAATCTATATCGCTTGTCTCTGTTTGTGTACCAACTGCATAAGATCCAAATAACCCTATACGCTTGATTCCTAATTCCTTCAATTTTCCACTATTTTTAGCCAATGAATCTAATATTTCTCGTTTATTTTGAACTTTCATCAATTTAAGTATAATCCACAAGGAATAGTTAAAGCAATTAATATTCTAATGAAGATTGTATATCTAGACCAGGGATTTATAACTCTGTTATTAACTATATTGTGGATAATGGCATTTTTTGCTGGAATCTTCAGGATTTGCAGGATCATAAAGAAAAGTTCTCCAGCCGAATTTTCGGGCTGCATCAATATGACCTTGACTGTTTTCTACAAATAATATTTGATTTCCTTTTACCCCAGCTCTTTCTTCGGCCAGTTTAAAAATAGCTGGATCTGGTTTGGCAATTTTCTCAACGCTGGAGTCAATAACCAGATTCCAATTTACTTTAGGGAGAATTCCCCGTTTTTTAATAGCTTCGTACATGCCGGGGTACATGTTGGTTAAAAGACCTACCTTACAATGTTTCTGAATTTCATTAATCACTGGCCAGATAGATTTATTCACCTCAAAACGGTTAACATACCCATCCATTAGCAGTAAGTAATTATCAGGCAAGAGCAAATTAAATCTCTCTTTAATTATGGGAAGAACAGAATCTGTATCCCGGCCGACGCAGATCTCTTTTTCGAGTTGGTCCCACAGCTGATCAAACTCTTCATCTTTGTCGGCTGTTACTCCCATATCTCTCTTCATCTCCATGTATTTGTTGTTGCCACTAAAATTCAATATCCACTACTCCTCCCAAATCAAAATATACAAACGAAATCATTAGCTTTCAAATGTGACTCGGTAACCATTTGGGGATTTAATTATCAGATCTTGGTTACTGAAAGACTTATAATTGTGCGTTTGGGGAGCTTGAATTATGGGAATACCTTTGTCATGGCAAATTTTCAGTACCTTGTTTATATCATCGACTCCAATTTGCCACACCAGTACTTGTCCTGCTTTGGAGACGTCGAAATTATCCTTTTGTTCTAGCCCAAATTCAACGTTGTCTCCAAATTTTAAGGCAATGAAATTTGGAAGTTCAGAGAAATCCTCGTATGACAATTCAAATCCTAATTTGAGGTAAAACTCTTTCTCTGCTTGTAAATCTTTTATGTAAAGGATCGGCAGAAGAGTAGTATATTGAGGTGGTTTGCTGGTATTTGTTGTCATAAAGGTCGCTAGGGGATGTTGGGATAGTGGCACTTCTTCCATTTTTTCCCAGATCCACACCAGCACGGGTCGTTGCGCCCCAGCTTAGAATCCTTCGGATTTCGGATTTCGCCTGCCTGCGCAGGCAGGGATTTCGGATTCTCAGCAAGTCCTGTCATATCTGAAGTATCGATATTCTCTCTGGCTGCCTCTAAAGGAATTTCTGGAATATATTGGGCTCCAGTTCTGAATATGCGGTGAGATATTTCTTCATCAATTTTATCCATCAAATTTTCAAAAAGAGAATAGGCTTCGTTTTTAAATTCAACTATGGGATCCCTTTGTCCAAATGCCCGCAGACGCGAGGCTTCGCGAAGATCTTCAATGTGATCAATGTGATCAATCCACAGGTGATCTATGGAAGACAAATATGCGTGCTTTTCTATCTGTCTCATAATATCCTTTCCGACTTGTTTTTCTCTGGTAGTGTCAGCATCTTGCATGACAGCCACCAAAAACTCTTTTACTTTTTCTCTACTTCCTCGCTGTTTTAGCTCTTCTTTAAATCTTTTCATGGATTGATCATCAAAAGGAACGATGTCGATAAAACCGACTAGGATTCTTTCATAATCTGGGCTGGAAGAGTCTAGGGGCCAACTTTCAAGCAAAATCCGATCAATCTGATGCTCGAGCTTTTGCAGTACCTCGTCTTTTAAGTCGTTAGACTCGAGTATCCGCCTCCTGAGTTTGTAAATAATGTCTCGCTGCTGATTTGTGACATCGTCAAATTCAACTAAGCTTTTTCTCATATCAAAATGGAATCCTTCTACTTTTACTTGGGCTTGTTCGATAGCTCTTGATATCAAGCGGTTCTCAATGGGTTCGTTTTCAGGAAGTTTGAGGGTATCCATTAAATTACTGATAGTCTCCCCTCCGAAGATTCTCATTAATTCATCCTCCAAAGACAGATAAAATTTGGAAGAACCAGGATCTCCTTGCCGACCAGACCGGCCTCTCAGCTGATTATCGATTCGGCGAGATTCGTGTCTTTCAGTTCCAATGACATGAAGTCCCCCGGCCTTAATAACTTTTTCGTGTTCTTCTTTCCATTTCTTAAGTTCTCTTGCCCCGCGAAGCTTTAGCGAAGTGGGGTCAGGCATTGCACCCCCCAAAATAATATCAACTCCTCGGCCAGCCATATTTGTGGCAACTGTTACTCCTCCTGGTTTCCCTGCTTCGGCAATTATCGTGGCTTCCTTCTCATGATTTTTAGCATTCAAAACGTTATGGGGAACTCCTTTTCTTTTCAAGAAATCAGAGATTATCTCATTCTTTTCAATCGAAGTAGTCCCAACCAGTACTGGCTGGCCCTTTTTATGTTTATTTGCAATCTCTTCGACAATGGCTCCGTACTTTGCCCTGGCTGTTTTATAAATTACATCTGACAAATCTTTTCTGATCATGAGGTTATGAGTTGGAATCGCAACCGTCTCCAGATTATAAATTTTTCTAAACTCTTCAGCTTCGGTGGTGGCCGTACCCGTCATGCCTCCCAAGTGTTTATACATTCTGAAATAATTTTGAAAAGAGATAGTGGCTAGGGTTTTACTTTCTTGCTGAATATTAACCTGTTCTTTTGCTTCAACTGCTTGGTGCAGTCCGTCGCTCCAGCGCCTGCCAAACATCAATCTTCCGGTAAATTCGTCAACTATTATTACTTGGTTATCTTTGACAACATAATCTTTATCTTTATGAAACAGTCCTTCTGCCCTAAGAGCGTTTTCAATGTGATGAATCGATTCAAAATCTTTCTCATATAAATTGTCCACCCCCAGAAGTTTTTCAACTCTGGCTATCCCTCTTTCAGTTAAAGAAACGCTGCGAACTTTTTCATCTATTTTATAATCAGTGTCCGAATTTAAATTTTTAATTAATTGAGAAAATTTATAATATTTATCGGTTGGCTCGGTATCCGGCATTGAAATAATAAGGGGGGTTCTGGCTTCATCAATGAGAACCGAGTCCACTTCGTCGACAATGGCAAAATAATGCCCCTGCTGGGACATCTCATCTAAAGAAGAAACCATATTGTCCCTAAGATAATCGAAACCAAATTCATTATTAGTGCCATAGGTTACATCAAGTTGATATACTTCTTTTCGGCTAACTGGTTTTAAGTGAGCCAGTCGTTCATCACCATGGCTTTTATCCTCAAATCCTGGGTCAAAAATAAACGATTTTCCTTCTTGGATAATAGAACCGACCGAAAGCCCAAGGAGATCAAAAATCGGGCCATTCCAACCCGCGTCTCTTCGAGCTAAATAATCATTTACGGTTACTAAGTGGCTACCCCTCCCGGTCAAAGCCCTTAAATATAAGGCTGGCACAGCCGAAAGAGTTTTTCCTTCTCCAGTTTTTTGCTCGACTATTTTTCCTTCAAAAAGGGCAACAGCTGCCATTAACTGGACGCCGTAAAGCTTCAAACCAATCGCCCTAAAAGAGGCTTCTCTTACGAGTGCAAAGGCTTCGGGAAGAATATTTTCTAAACTTTCACCCTTTTGAATTCTTTTTTTAAACTCTAGGGTTTTTTCAGAAAAATTTTGAACTTTTAATTTTGAACTTTTGACTTCAAGGTCGTTGATTTTATCAGCAATCTTGCTGAGTCTATCAACTTCCCTCTGGTTCAAATCCAAAAATCTCGAAAAAATCTTAAACATGCATCTATTCTAGCAGAAAATGACCAAAAGAGGATCTCGCTTGACTTTAAACTAAATACTGCTAAAACCTCAATAATGTCAGCAGATAGACCTAATTGGTCAACAGTCGAGGACGAACCCGGGTCTGGCCATTTTGAATTGGAGGTTGTTACCCCTACTGGGATTACTAAAAATAAAGTGCTTGCCATCGAGATAAATCCTGGTGAAGAAACTGAATATTTCCAAACTGAATTTGCAAAAGGTATTCCCGTAGTTGCCTTTAGGAACGGCGCAAAGGGCATGTGTAGTCTTGTGGTTAATCCTATACTTAGAGTATCAAATATGGTCAGAGTTTTCGTTGATCGTATTAATATTCCCAAAACGAGGTATAGTGAACTTTATCATATTGACGTTAACGATTCATTTACAATCCACGGCACACTCGGGGGAGATGCGTCGGATTATCGAGCAACAATATCTTTTATACCTTCTTCTCAATCCTAAATCTTGCAGATATTAGAAACTAACTTTAAAATGCTTGGTATATGTCTTTTGTTGAAAGAGCGGTAGAATTTTCCAAGAGGCTTGATTACGTATTAATTGCAGTCGGATCTGGAATTTATCTACTTTTTAATAAAGCTATTGGGGTCGCCCTAATTATTGGCAGCGTTATTACTCTAATTCCCATTAATCAACTATCCCCTCACTCAGAACACAAAGCCACAACTTGATATTGTTCTACTGTTATAGAACAGTAGAACGTTAACTGGAGTTTAATTTTTACAAACAAACATAATATTTGCTTCGGGGTAAACTACGTCTACTTTAGAAAAAATATTTTCTAGTTTTTTTCCGAATTTGACCGACTCTGGTCTTTTTTCAGCGTAATAAAGTCTATTAAAAACCACAATTCCATCTTTATTAACAAGTTTTTTTAATCTTTTAAAAAAGTCTTCAGACTCAAATTTTTCCGGAACCTTATCGCCAACGTAAAGATCCACCAGAATCAAATCGAAGTGATTTAAGATATAAAATTTATGATTTAAGATAAAATCAAGTGCATCTGATATAACAACCTCCACATTGTCATTGCCTAGTCCCAAATGCCTAGTGCCCAGCTCTACCATTATTGGATCAATTTCTACACCAGTAATTTTTGCTTTCGGCCAAAACTTTCTTACTATTTTTGCCGCACTCCCACCTCCCAATCCCAAAATTAAACAATTCCGAATTTCTGATTTCGTGTCCCTCGACCCTGAGCTCGGGACCGAAGGGCTTCGGATTTTACGAAGTGTGCTTCGCCATACTTCGTAGACTACTCCCCCCGATTGGGTCAACCAACCTGTTTTTGTTTTAGATTGGACGTAAGCTCCCCAGGCAAAATCTTTAGCAACTCTTAAGCTTCCATTAACCCTAGATTCAACTTCTTCTAAAATTTCTACACCTGTCAAGAAATTTAACATCGTTTAATCTTAAATCATTATTCATAAATCTTAAATCTTTTAACACTTTTCTTCGGTTTTTGTTTGGTCTACAATTAAAATTGTGGATAATGTTCCTTTAGCAGAAAAGTTAAGACCCGAAAAGCTAAAAGAGTTTATTGGTCAAGCACATTTAGTCGGTAATCATGGCATAGTCTCCCAACTTATAAAATCGGCAAAAAAGACAGGCTTTTTTCTATCACTCATCCTTTGGGGACCACCGGGATCTGGGAAAACTACTCTAGCAAGAATAATAGCCCATGAACTAAAAAGACCTTACAATGAGTTTTCTGCAGTAAGTTCATCAATTAAAGAGATAGAGAAAATAATCAAACAACCAGTGCCTAGTGCCTATTTACTAGTGCCTGTTATTATTATTGACGAAATCCACAGATTTAATAAAGCTCAGCAAGCTAAGCTCTTGCCATTTGTTGAAAGAGGAGATATAACTTTAATCGGCGCGACAACTGAAAATCCTTCTTTCGAAATTATTGGGCCACTTCTTTCTCGAACAAGAGTTTTAGTTTTAAACCAATTAACACCCCATGAATTAAAAAAAATAATCGGCCGAGCAACTAAGCTAACTCACATAAAAATTGACGACAAAGCTATAGATTTTCTGATCGAATCCTCAAATGGGGACGCGCGAGTGATGCTTAATGTGCTTGAAATTGCAAGTAACTTGACTAGAAGTAAAAGATTAACGACTAAAGACTTAGAAACTGCTTTACAAAGGAGACAGTTAGCTTTCGACAAAAAGGGTGAGGAATATTACAATGTAATTTCTGCATTTATTAAATCTATGCGGGCGAGTGACGTGGATGCAGCTCTTTATTATCTGGCCCGTATGATCGAAGCTGGACAAGATCCTTTATATATTGCGCGACGCATGGTCGTTTTTGCATCGGAGGATATTGGCATGGCTCAACCGACTGCATTGGTCGTCGCAAACGAGGTTTTTAGGGCCTGTGAAACAATCGGATACCCTGAATGCGCGATAAATTTGGCTCATGGGGTAGTTTATTTGGCATCAGCCAAGAAAGATAGATCTGCTTACGAAGCTTACTTTCGAGCCGTCGCAGACGTCAGAAAACACGGTAATCTCCCCGTTCCTCTCAAAATCCGCAACCCGGTTACAAAGTTAATGAAAGAAATCGGCTATGGAAAGGGGTATAAGAAATATTCTAAAGAAAGTCTTCTCCCAGAAAAATTAAAAGATAAAAAATATTACAAAAATGATAAATAATTTTTTGTGATAATATTGCATATATGAAATCGGTCGTAATTTGCGGGAGCAGGAGATTTAAACCTCAGATACGGAAATTTGAAGCAGCACTAGTAAAAGCCGGAGTAGTTGTATACCCTCCTCATCTTCATGAAGGCAAAGATGAATGGGATAAATTATCACTCGAATACAAGAAATTCACCGCCCTGGGTCTTACACATGACCATTTTTACAAAATAAAAATGGCAGATGTCGTGTTCATATACAACAAAGGTGGATATTCTGGGGTAAGTACGACCCTAGAATTAGGCCACGCAGTTGCTCTTGGAAAACCAATTTATGCTCTGTCTAATAAAGACGAGGAACTTTGCAGATTAGTATTGTTTAGAGAAGTCATCGAAACTCCTCAGAAACTAATTAAAAAACTCAAATGA
>ERZ1292623.2820-Hain-H51-01um-R1-2820-length-15234-cov-5_pt2 | contig 11989 bp, 21 predicted proteins | sample MGYA00564398_ERZ1292623 | MGnify/ENA primary metagenome ERZ1292623 (study PRJEB36523, sample SAMEA6512633) | groundwater metagenome | collected 2019-01-07 | study: AquaDiva: Metagenomics assemblies of 32 groundwater samples | reverse complement strand
TGTAGAGGAATTAGAAGACCATATTAGTAAAGCTAAGATACCTGAAAAAGTTTCTATAAAGGAAAAAACATTTGAATCCTTAAAAGAAATTTATGGTAAAGACGTAGAGATATTAGTTAATTATTAAAGATTTTTTACATACTCTTTTAAAGGATTAAAAGCAATTTTTGTCCATTCTTCAACTTTATATTTATGATCAGAACATATTTTTTCTAATTCATTTATTGTTTTTAAATTACCACGTTTAATTTCAGATCCAGGAATAATAATTCTGGCATTTGTTTTTAGTAAATATAAAATACCAAAATGAACTTTTCCTACATCATCACTATCATTATTTATATATCCCAATGGTTCTATTTTTTTAATTTTACCAATGATATCTATTTCTTCTTTTAGTTCACGTTTAAAACTTGTTAGAATTACATTCTTAGACTTTCTGTCAATTTTATTTATGTGCCCACCTATTCCTATAGAAAATTTGCCTTGCAGTCTCTTTTCTGAGTATTTTTTATCCTCTAATGCACGTTGGTAACTAAAAACAGTTCTTAACTCGTCATTTAATATAACTGCATATGCTATTGGTTGTTTATAATTTGTATTATTTTCAACGTCTTTTCTTGGTAACCATTTAAAATTTTTTAAAATTCTTGATTCAAAGTCTTTTTCATTATGAGGCTTGAATCCCTCAAAATAATCTTTTTTAAATAAATCTTTTTTATTAATAACCATTATTATTTCATCTTTTTTCATAATGTTTTTTTTAATAGAGAAAAGTATTTAAAGCTATTCTTAAGGCAATTTTGTTATGGAAGGAATTATTATGAATTTTAGGATTGGAAGACATACTAAGAGTAATAATCAGATGATTGTAAAGGTAAATGATATAGATAGTAAGGAAAAAGCTTCTCATTTAGTGGGCAAAAAAGTAATTTGGGAAAGTCCAGCTAAAAAACAAATTATAGGAATAGTAAGTAAAGCTCATGGTAATAAAGGGGTTTTAAGAGTTAAATTTGAAAAAGGAATGCCTGGTCAAGCTATTAATACTAAGGTTGTTATTGAATAATCCTTTAAATAGAAAATCTTATAAACTATTTATCTTAAAAAATTATTGATTAAAATGGTAGGACTAAGAAAAGGTATATGTTACAGGACAGTAGAAAGACCTTATACAAGAAAATCTAAGTTTAAGAAAAAAGGTTATGTAAAGGCATTTCCAGATACCAAGATTTCTAGATATATAATGGGAGAGAAAAATAAACAATTTCAATACAAAGTATCTTTGATTTCTAAGGATAATTTACAAATAAGAGATAATTCTATAGAAAGTGCAAGATTACTTGTAAATAGAGCTTTACATGAGAAATTAGGACCAACAAATTATATGTTTAGAGTAAATATGGTTCCTCATCATGCTTTAAGGGAAAATAGAATGTTGGGTGGAGCTCACGCTGATAGATTACAATCAGGAATGGCTCACTCTTTTGGTAAAGTTATAGGAATAGCAGCTCAAGTAAAAAAAGGTAAAGAAATGTTTACTGCTTATGTTAATCGTGAAAACATAGAGACAGCAAAAGAAGCATTAATGAAAGCTAACCCAAGATTACCAGGAAGAGCTACTATAAAAATAGAGTCTTTATTAGGGCCTATTTCTAGCTAAAGTTTTAATTTCATCTTTTATATCATCTAAATTAGTAGTGGTTAAACTTAATTTTAATTTTTCTTTATTTGCCCTTATTTTTTCTATTCTGTCGTTAATTATTTTTGTTTCTGATTCAAGATTATCGAGGTCTTTTTTAATATTAAGTAAATTTAATTTATTTACTATTTTTGCTTTTTCATTGTTTAATTTACTAAATTCACTTCTTAATTTCTTTATGTCTTGGTCATTAAAGCTGTCTATTATTTTCATAATTTTATTTATTTTTTCTTCTTTATCTTTTATACTTTCTTTTAAAATTTCTTCTTTTAATTTTTTTAATACAACTTTAATTTCTAGGTCTTTATCTCCCACTAAAGTTTCTGCTGGATAATTAATATAATTTTCTATTAATCTTTCATGTTCTATGCTTATTTTCTGGAATTTTCTTAATATTCTATATAAAGGGCTGAAGAAATCTATAATATTATTTTTTACATCTAATAAATCTTTATCCATCTTTTCTAGCTCATCATTTAGATTTGAATAATCTTTAAATTCTTCACTTTTCTTCAATGCATTTATTTTTTCTTCTATTTCATTTAGATTATCTAATTCCTTTTCCTCATTTAATGATTCTTGAGCTATTGAATTATTTATATGGTCTTTATCACTTATTTTTTCTTTGTATTCTTGATGTAAACTATCTAATTTTTCTACATAATTTATCTCTTTGTTTTTCATTATTCTTTCTTTTAGATTTCTGCTTAAATCATCGAGAGATTTAAGACTTTTAGCGACCTCTTTAGCTTCTCCAAAAATATAACTTGTAATATGATAATTTTTAGCTGTTCTTTTGCTTATATCATCTAAATCTTTTTGAAGCAAATCACAATATTCAAGAGCATTTCTATAATTTAATTCTTTTAGTCTTGATTTTTCTAGAAATAAGCTTAATTGTTTAAGATAATTTTCACGATTACTAGTAATTATTTGAGATTCTTTTTTACTTATATAAACGTTTTTGTCTGTACCAGCTCTTTGCAATTTCTGTATACTTTGTTTTAGATTGTTAAATGCACCATCTATATTATTATAAATAGATTTTATTTCATTATGGGTATTTCTTAAAATAATTTCTTTTTCTTTTTCTACAAAATTATCAATATTATTAAAGTCAATAGGTAGTTCTTCTACTTCTTCTACTTGCTTCCTTCCAAAGATCCTGTCAAAAAACCCCATATTAAGTAGTAATAACAACAGGTATTTAAATATTTGGTGTAGGTTTACTAATATTTTTAATTTCTCTATAAGCTGAAATCCCAACTACTTGAGGGCCCATTAAGTATATTGAAACTTCTTTACCAATTAACTTTTCGAGTCTAAAAATTTCTAAATCATTAAATAATCTTTCAATATCTTTAAGATTTGTATAAGTTAAAGTATAATTTGTAAGTTCTAGAACACTATTATATCTAGAAAATTCAATATTTAGTCCTAATGGGTAATTATGGTTAGGTAATGGTTTTCCAAAATATGCTTTATCTATCTTTACATTTTCAGTAGTTAACCACCATCTAGAAGGTCCTTCTTCAAGCTCTTTAACTTGTAAGGGAGTAATTGCATAATGATAATAAATCTTTAATTTATTCTCTAATGTTTCTGCCATCTTAACCACTATAAATATAATAAGATATATAAATTTATTTATTTGTAGCCAAATTTACCTTTTAAAGGAACAAAAATAAACCCTCCTAAATGTTCTTCTTTATAATCATTTTCACTGATTTTTGTAATTTTAACCATTTCTTGGCTAAAGCTAGAACCTACAGGAGCTACTAAAATCCCATTTATTTTTAATTGTTCTAATAATGGCTTAGGTATAAAAGGGCATGAAGCTGTTAAAATGATTCTATCATATGGAGCGTTTCTTGAATGTCCTTGACTGCCATCTCCATGAATTATTTTTACATTATTTAATTTAAATTTCTTAACATTGTTTAAAGCAAATTCATAAAGTTCTTTAATGATTTCTATACTATAAACTCTTCCTGGTTTTACTATATAGGCTATTAAAGCTGCATTCCATCCTGATCCTGATCCAATTTCAAGGACTTTATTTCGTTTTTTTAAATCTAAAATATTTAACATAAAAGCTACTGTATATGGCTGTGAAATTGTTTGGTCTTGACCTATATGTAAAGGATAATTGATATAAGCTTCATTTATTTTATCCTTAGGAATAAATTCATGTCTTGGTATAGCACGCATAGCATTAAAAATTACTCCATTGTTTACCCCCATATGTTTAATTTCATCTATGAGAAATTCTAGTTTATTTTTATAATCCATAACCATATTAACAGAAACATTTATATAAAGTTATTTATTAATTTTATAAAAAAGAGAAAATGGCAAATATAGCATGGTTTAAGGAAATTTCTAAGAATGATATTGGTTTAGTAGGCGGGAAAGGATTAAATTTAGGTATAATGTATAATTTAGGATTGCCTGTACCTCCTGGATTTGTAGTTACAGCTCAAGCTTATAAGGATTTTTTAATAGAAACTGCTTTGTATGACGATATTCTTGAATTATTACAAGGATTAGATGTAGAAGATACACAAAAATTAGAAGAAACTGCTCAGCATATTCAAGATATGATTATTGCAGAAGAAATGCCTGAGCAAATTAAAAAAGATATAGTGGAAGCGTATAAAAATTTAGATATAAATACAGATGTTTTTAAGAGTGTAAGTAAAATTGCTTTGGATATAATTAAGGCTGGAAGAGATAAACCTTATGTTGCTGTACGCTCTAGTGCAACAGCAGAAGACTTGCCTCAAGCTTCATTTGCGGGCCAGCAAGCTACTTTCATTAATGTTAAAGGTAATAAAGAAGTTGTAGCAGCAGTCCAACAATGTTGGGCTTCTTTATTTACAGCAAGAGCTATTTATTACAGAGTTAAGAATAATTTTCCACATGAAAAAGTTTTGATTGCAGTAGTTGTCCAAAGAATGATTAATTCTGAAGCTGCTGGTGTTGTGTTTACTGCTAATCCAAGTACAAATAATACAGATGAAATTATGATCGAGGCTGCTTTTGGTTTTGGTGATGCTGTTGTTGCTGGTTTAGTTAACCCCGATAATTATATAGTTGACAAGGAAACATTAAATATTAAACATAAAAAAATAAATAAAAAAGATTTTATGTTTATTCGAGATTATGTACTAAATAAAACAGTAAAAAAACCATTATCAGAAGAAAAAGCAAATAAACAAGTTTTATCTGAAGAGCAAATTAAGAAATTAGCAGAGTTAGCAAAAAAAATAGAAAGTCATTACAAAAATCCTCAAGATATAGAATTTGCTGTAGAAGAAAATAGACTTTATATTGTACAAACAAGAAGTATTACTACACTACATAAAAAAGAAGAAGAACATGAAGAGATTAGTGAAGAGTCTATTTTAGAAGGATTAGCTGCTTCTCCAGGAATTGCTTCTGGTCCTGTAAAAATTGTTCATGAAATTAAGGATTTATACAAAATTAAACAAGGGGATATTTTAGTTACAAAGATGACTAATCCTGATTTTGTCGTAGCTATGGAAAAAGCTAGTGCTATAGTTACTGATCAGGGAGGCAGCACAAGTCATGCTGCAATTGTATCTCGTGAATTACAGATTCCATGTGTAGTTGGAACAGAAAAAGCTACTGAAATTTTAAATGAAAATGATATTATTACTGTAGATGGGACTAATGGTAAAGTATATAGAGGAAAAATTGAGATTAAACATGAAGAAGAAAAACAAGTTTCTTATACTAGAGGAGAAATAGAAACTACTGCTGAAATTAAAGTTATTTCTGATTTACCTGGGCATGCAGAAAGAGCTGCAATGACTGGGGCAGATGGTGTTGGTTTAGTAAGGTTAGAATTTATGATAGCTGAAGGAGGGGTACATCCTGCTAAATACATAAGAGATAATAGAGAAGAAGAATATATTGAATTATTAGTTAAAGGGATTTCTGGAATAGCAAAAGCATTTTCTGGAAAGCCTGTATGGGTAAGAACTTCTGATATAAGAACAGATGAATATAGAAATTTAGAAGGAGGTGATGAAGAACCAACTGAAACAGATCCTATGATTGGATGGCATGGTATAAGAAGAGGTTTAGATGAAATTGGTATATTAAAAGCAGAATTTGAGGCTATAAAAAGAGTTCATGACATGGGTTATAGTAATGTAGGAATAATGTTACCTTTTTTAATTAATGTTGATGAACTAATTAAATCGAAGGATATTATGCGTGAAGTTGGCCTTGAGCCTTTAAAGGATATCGAATTTGGTGTTATGATTGAAACTCCTGCTTCTTGTTGGATTATAGATGAATTATGTAAAGAAGGAATTTCATTTATTAGTTTTGGTACTAATGATTTAACTCAATTAACTTTAGGAATAGATCGTAATAATGAAAGAATTCAGAAATTATTTAGTGAGCTACATCCTGCTGTTTTGGGAGAAATTAAAAAAGTAGTTAAGACTTGTCAAAAATATAATGTAAAAACTTCTATATGTGGGCAAGCTGGAAGTAATACTAAAATGGCTGAATTTTTAGTTTCTATTGGTATTGATTCAATAAGTGCTAATCCTGATGCTGTACAATTGATAAGACAAGTTGTTGCTAAAGCTGAGAAAAAATTAATATTAAAAGCTGCAAGAAAGTTTAATGAATAGTTACTTTATCTCCAATCTTAAAATTATTATTTAAATTACTTTCTAGAATATACTGAGCTTTTTTATTAGGCATTATAAAAGAAGTAAAAGGATAAGCTTTTTTTACATCTACTATTTCATATTTAGAATTTAACCATACAACTTTAATAGGAAAAAATACAAATAACATATGAATAGAAGCTCTTAATTTATATTCCTTATCTAATTTAAATAAAAAAAATTCATTATCTCTTAATTTTCTATAGAACATTAATCCTTTTAATCTTGTAAAAAATGTATTACAATATACTACTTTATAGGTTTTATTATTATAAATTAATTGCATAATAGTTAAACTTTTAAATTACTAATATTAATACTTTTTGTAGGGCCCGTAGCATAATTCGGATAGTGTAGTCGGCTTCGGACCGATTGATCCAGGTTCAAATCCTGGCGGGCTCGTAAAAATAGAATATAGTATTCTTTAACTATAAGCCATGACTTCTGAACCCTTAATTAAATTCCAGTCTAGTTTAATTAATTGTTTTATGGCAGGATTATTTGTATTTATTTTATATAAATAAGATTTTCCTACCTTTCTTGTTTTTATTACCATATTGTTTTTTTCTAATTTATTCAAGAAAGTCTTTAGAGTAGAATAACCAACTCTAGATTTCTTTGCTATTTCTGTTAAAGGATAGTCAAATAATTGATATGTTATTAAAAAGTCTAGTACTTTCATTACAGGATTAGTTCCAAATACCTCTATAAATATTGTTTCGTTTTTCATAGTATACACAAAATACGCACTCATTTATAAATCTTTCTATTTTTGTTTTTAATTTACATAAATAGAAACATTTAAATATAAAAAGTATTTAAAAACATTATGGAATTTTCAGATAAAGATAAAATTAAAGCTACTATATTATATCATTTAAGAAGAAAAAAAGTGATTGGAGGAGTTCACACACATTATGATACTATTAAAAGAGGCTTTCCTTCACATTTGGGTAAGGAAATTGACAAAGTAGCAAAAGAATTAATTAAGGGAAGACTTATAGTAACAAAACCTGCTCATTATGGATTACAAATAAGTTTAAATAAAGATAAAATAAAAGAAATAGACGAGTTTATACTAAAAATATTAAAATTAAATATATAGAAAATGAAAAGTTACACAGAACATTTATGGTTTAATACAGGGAATAGAATTGAATTTATTAATATTACAGATAAAGTAGAGGAAATAGTAAAAAAATCTAAGGTAAAAGAAGGGATAGTTTTAGTTAATGCAATGCATATTACTTCTTCTATTTACATTAATGATGCTGAATCTGGATTGATTAATGATTATCAAAAATGGTTAAAACAATTAGTTCCTATAGATAAACACTATGAACATAATTTAACTGGTGAAGATAATGCATATGCACATTTAATGAGAACTGTCATGGGTAGAGAAGTTGTAGTTGCTATTAGTAGTGGAAAATTAGATTTTGGACCATGGGAACAAATATATTATGCAGAATTTGATGGTCAACGTAAGAAAAGAGTTTTAGTTAAGGTGATTGGAGAATAGTTTAATTTTTAAATAGAAAGATTTATATATTAGTGATACTTTGTCTCATTTATGATAGAAATTGAAACTGAAGTAAAGAAGTGGGGGAACTCTCTTGCTATAGTTTTACCTAGAAACAAGATTAAAGGAGTTAAAATAAAACCTGGTAAAAAGTTAACTATACTTATCCCAAAGGAATCTGTTAATTTAAATAAAGAATTTGGTAGTTTAAAAAAAGTCTTAAAGAAATCTACAAAGGAAATTATGAGGATTGTGGATGAAGGCTGGGACTAATATATATTTTTTTGATACTTATGCTTTAGTAGAATTAAATAGGGGAAATCCAAATTACGCTAGGTTTAAGGGTTCTAAAATTATAATAACTTTACTGAACTTAATGGAATTTTATAGTTATCTTTTAAAAGAGATTAGTAAAGAAATAGCTGAAAATAAATTTAAAACATATTTAGATAATTGTATTGATATAACTCCTGAAATTATTAAAGATGCGGTTGAATTTAGAATAAGATTTATTGAAAAAACTAAGTTTAAAATAAGTTATATTGATGCAATAGGTTATATCATAGCTAAAAAACTTAATATAAAATTTTTAACTGGGGATAATGCATTTAAGTATTTAGACAATGTCGAATTTGTTAAATAAGTTTTAACGCAATTAGAAACTTTTAAAGAGAAAAGCTTATTAATATAATAAATTCTTTTAAAGTTAATGGAGAAAAAGGAAATTATAGGGATAACTGTAAAGAAACAAGATGATTTTTCTGAATGGTTTACTCAAATAGTACAAAAAGCAGAATTAGCTGATATAAGATTTGGAATTCAAGGTTTTATTGTTCATAGACCGTATGGATTTAGAATAATAAGAAAAATTTATGAGTACTTAGAAGAAGAAGTAGAAAAAGATAATCATGAACCATTTTTATTTCCTGTAGTTGTAAAGGGAGATAATTTAATGAAAGAAAAAGAACATGCAGGATTTACACCAGATGTATTTTGGGTTACTGAAGCTGGTAATGAAAAACTAGAAGAAAGATTTGCTTTAAGGCCAACAGGAGAAGCACAAATTTATCCTTTATACAGTTTATGGTTAAGAAGTTATAATGATTTACCTTTTAAAGGATATCAATCAAGAATAACTGCATATAGAAATGAGAAAACAACTAGACCATTTATAAGAGGAAGAGAATTTTTATTCTTTGAAACTCATGATGTTTTTACAAGTCATGAAGAGGTCTTAAAACAAGTTGATAAAGACCTAGAAATAAGTAAAAAAGTTATCCATGATAAATTATTTATACCATTTTTGTTCTTTAAAAGACCTCAATGGGACAAATTTAAAGGAGCAGATAATACTTATAGCCCAGATACTATAATGAATGATGGTAGAAAAATACAATTAGCTTCTACTCATGACCTAGGACAAAATTTCTCTAAAGCATATAATATTAAATTTCTGGATAAGGATAAAAAAGAAAAATATGCATGGCAGTCTTGTTATGGTCCTGGAATATGGCGTACTATGGCTGCTTTAATTAGTATTCATGGTGATAATAATGGACTAGTATTACCTTTTGATATTGCTCCTGTTCAAATTGTAATTATTCCAATTTATTTTTCTAAAGATGATAGGGAAAATAAGAAAGTTGAAATTAGATGTAAAGAAATACAAAGAAAATTAAGTAAATACAGAGTTAAATTTGATAATAGTGCAGAAAGTCCTGGGTTTAAATACAATAATTATGAATTATTTGGAGTTCCTTTAAGAATAGAAATAGGACCTAAAGAAGTTAAATCCAATAAAGTAACTTTAGTTAAAAGAACGGACCTAAGAAGAATTAATGTAAATGTAAAAAATTTATTAAAGGAAGTAGAGAAAAATTCTATTTTAGTTGATAAAAAAATTAAGGAAAATGCTAATATTTATTTTAAGAATAACACTAAAGATGCTAAAACATTTAAAGCTCTAAAAGAAATTATAAATAAACATAGGGGATTTGTAAGAGTTCCTTTTTGTAGTGTTAATTTAGATGGAGAAAAATGTGCTATGAAAATTAAAGATGAAACCAATGGAGCTGTTGTATGTGGTACTTTATATCCTATTTCTGAAAAAGTTAAGAAAAATAGTAAATGTATAGTTTGTAATAATAAAGCTAATTTTATGGTTTATGTAGCTAAGAGTTATTAAACCTTTAATAGTTTTTTTGAAATCTTCTCTAATTTACTAATATTTTTTTGATCTGAACCTATATGATTTTCTAAAAAATAGTTATATAAGTCTAATTGATGCACTAATTCAATAGATGTTTCAAGTTTGTTAAGATCAAAACCTTTTTCCTTAACATATCTTTCAAATTTTTTATATGCTGTTGCTGAATCATCTTTAGTTGATACTACTCCAGCTTTTTTAGCTTCTTCTAGCAAGATGCAATAAAATGTTGTATTATTGCTACCATCCAATTTTATACATTCTTCCATATATTCCGTTTCATACATTTTTATTAATTTTTAGCTTTTTTACTCAAACTTTCAAAATAGCCTTTTAATGCCTCATAATTTACTTTATCTTCAGAATTATTTTCTTGCACTTTAAAATCTTCAAAACTGCCGTTAGAGTTTACTAATAAATAATAACTATAAATAGATTTATTTGTACCCTCATCCTTAGGAGCATAATTTTCTATAAATGTTATTTCTTTACCGTTTAGATTAAATTCAAGATGACTTGGAGATTTTTTTACTAAGTCTTGAGGTCCATTATTTTCTAGTTCTTTGATAAGATTTTCTAATGTACTCATCATATTTAATAATCATAAAAAATTTATAAATCTTTCTTTTTATTAGCTTAAAACAAAGCAAATATTTAAATATAACCATTTCTTAAATATAATAGGGGGTATACCACATGGAGAATAAACAACTCGTAGGCAAGATATCTCATTATTACCCTAAAATAGGGGTAGCTGTTGTGGATTTAACTGGAAATTTAAAAGTTGGAGATAGAATTTTAATAGAAGGGCATGATAGCTTTGAGCAAACTGTAAGTTCAATGCAGATAGATATGAAACCAATAAAAGAGGCTAAACCAAAACAAAGTATAGGCTTAAAGGTAGAGCAAGAAGTTAAAGGAAAAGCTATGGTTTATAAGATTTAATTTTTTTATATATTTTATTTTTATTATTAGTAAGTTTTATAATACTTAACATTATACATTTTAAAAGATAAAATGAGCTTAGATGATTATTTAAAGAATGCCACTAAATATTCGATAAAGGGGTTAAAAATGGGGGCTTCTATGGGTGCTGTAGGTGGATTAATATATACTGTTTATAGATCAGATATCATAAATAATTATTTTAATTATAATTTAGAAGGATTTGATCTACCTGATAAAATTATTTTTGGTTCAGGATTTACCTTACTATTAACTATTCTTAATACTATAAATTGTGCGGTTAGTTTTGGAGTTTCTGGAGGAGTAGTAGGCGGGGCTTATGGGTTAGGAAAACAAAGTGTTAAGGATATTGAAAAGATTATATCATTCTCTGAAAGTCAGAAAAAATCTAGAATATAATTATAATTAGCATAGATAATAAAAGCATATTACCAAAATCAGCAATAGAAGTTGTTATTGGTATTAAAAAATTATTTGGATCTTCTTCTTTTTGATAATAATACAAACCAAAATAAATACTAATAAAAAATAAAATAGCAACTAAGATCATAGAATCAAGTAAAGCAACTAATAAAACCTTAAGGGCTATTAGTAAATTAAAAGTATAGTTTGAAAATAAAGATACTATTAAAGAAAGGATAGCTGCAAATAATGCTGTTAATAATGCTATAGACAATATCTCAAAGAACAGGTTAGTTAATTTTTGATTAAATAATTTTTTCTTATTTAATAGACCCTCATGAAGCATACTTGAAAATTTAGAGGAAACTACAATACCATAGTCCCCAATCATATCATTAAGAATTGGCAATAAAACTATTAATGGAATTAAAGCAATAAAAATACCAAAACTTGCTACAGGAGCCCTAGTTCTTATTATTTTT
>ERZ1292623.4132-Hain-H51-01um-R1-4132-length-11991-cov-4_pt1 | contig 11991 bp, 11 predicted proteins | sample MGYA00564398_ERZ1292623 | MGnify/ENA primary metagenome ERZ1292623 (study PRJEB36523, sample SAMEA6512633) | groundwater metagenome | collected 2019-01-07 | study: AquaDiva: Metagenomics assemblies of 32 groundwater samples | reverse complement strand
ATCGTTCGCGTATCAGCGCGCGTATCCGGCCGATGCCGTACCGTCCGCTTCGTCTATTTCTGTAGCGGTTATCCAAGACACGACGCGAAAAGAGAGTGAGGCGTTTGGTCGGGTGGTGCAAGGATCATTTCAGTTTCCCTTGCTTGAAAAACGCGTATCGGAAGCGATTGTCTCGCGTCCGGACGTACTCATTTATCCCTTTTCGCCGTGGATAGGCGCTATAGGAGATACGATGGACAACAGCGGCTTTACCACAGACGTGATTGGTATGGACTTTGCTGTTTTTGAAAAATGGCTTACGAAGCATGTCCCGCCTCAAACAACGCTGGTAACGTGGGATACGCGTCTTGCCGATGGGAAATATTGGAATGAAATACACTTCTGGAGAAATGGCGCACTGATTGGTGCATACCGAAAAATAAAGCTTTTCCCTTTTATGGACTACACTCCGCAATGGGCGCAAAAACTTGGGATGTATAGCACTCCGTATGACGGCACCGCCGGAACGAGCACTTCTCCGGTTTCAATCGGCAAAGCTGCCATTGGGAGCTTGGTTTGCTCCGAAGTCAGTCGATCCGTATCCGCGCAGGAAAATGGGGAATTGGCCGATGTACTATTTGCAATCGGCTCAGAGGCGATGTTTACCAACTCTTTCCCTAATGAATTTAATCTTCTGAATGCGCAATTTCGCGCTGTGGAATCCGGGAGGCCTGTCATTCGAGCTAATAAGTTTGGTCCCTCTGCTCTCATCGACAGCTACGGGAACATTATTAAGGAGATTCCCTATAATCAGTCTGGTATCCTTTTTGTTGACGTCCCCCTACAAATAGGACATCGGGCAACGATGTACCGCACTATTACCGAATATCCATTTCTTTTGGCATTGGTAGGTTACGTAGCGTTCCTCTGGTTTCTCGGTTTCCTATGGTCGAGGAAAGTGAAGAAACCCTGGTTCTTCTGGTTCCTGCGATTAAGAAGATCGGAAGAACCTCCCAAGACATAAAAAAATAAAATCTCCATATTGGAGATTTTATTTTTTTATAAGCAAGACAGAGGGAAACCTTAAGTTTAGAGAATCGAATTGCAACCACTGAAATGAGGCGTGCCGAGACCCTCTTCCGACGCAACGCATGAACTTCTCATACTGACACGGATACTTGAACCGTCGGCAATTCCCTTTTGGATGGCAGCACTCATACTCTGCCAAGCCCATGTAAAAAATACTGCTCCACCGGCAACGACCGCAACGACGACAGAACTGGTTCGATGTATGCTTTTATTCATATGTTCCTCAGTATAAACCGGCGGAAATTGTATGCAAGTCATACCTGTTGATATCTTTTGGCAGCGCCTCCTTTCATTTCGCCGGAGAACGCGGCTATGTCCCTGCAAAGGAACGGATAATCTTTTTTAAAAAATGGGAATATTTTTCGCATAGCTTCGTACATATGTCCCGTACCCTCGCCCAACTCTTTTTTAATACCAAGATAATCGACGGCTTGAAGTATTGCTGCAAATAAAATAGATTGTATTTGGTACGTATTTTCAACGACTCTGCTCGTCATGAGCGCGGCATTGGTCCCCATACTTACGATATCCTGATTATCATTATTAGTTGGAATCGTGTGTATGCTCATGGGCATTGAGAGCGTTTGATTTTCAGCGGCCGTAGACGTAGCCACGAATTGCAACCCTTGGAAACCCAGATCCAGCCCGGGCGTACCTAAGGTAACGAATGGCGGCAAGATACCGTTCAAGCGCGGGTTACATAAAAAATTAAGTTGTCTTTCCAATAACAAAGAGAGTTTGGTTATGGCTATTTTTAATTTATCCATCTCAAGCGCCACATAGTCGCCATGGAAATTGCCGGAATGAAGAGCGCCATGGAGCGGTGAGATTATCGGGTTATCGGTCACCGAATTAATTTCGGTTTCTGTAATCTTCTTGGCGGAAGCGAGCGTATCTATCACAGGACCTATAATTTGAGGCGCACAGCGCAATGAATATATTTCCTGAACGACGGTTTCGATAGGCGCAGTGCCGTTGCTGCCCGCTGCAGGCATGAAATGCTGTGTTTTATTTCTTATCAGCGAGGAACCCTTAAGAAGGATACGTATCATTTTGGCCGTCTCAGTCTGCCCTTTGTGCGGACGCATATATGAAATAAACGGGTGAATGCTCTCAACGTTGGTCTTTGCAATTTCCAAAAGAAGCGCCGATGCATGTATCGCCAACGTAGTCAGCTGCTCTCCTTCTATGATGTTAATTGCGGAAATGGCCGTCATTGCCGATGTCCCGTTTATAAGAGCAAGTCCGTCCCTGCCGCTAAGCGAAACAGGTTTTAATGCATATTTTTTAAGCGCCACCGCTGTTTGTACGCGCTTGCCTTCCATAAAAACTTCACCTTCCCCTAGTAACGCCAGAGCTATATGCGCGAGCTGGATTAAATCCCCACTCGCTCCCACTGAACCGTGTTCAAAAACGACCGGTATGATTCCCTTTTCTATAAAATTCTTAAGCCCTTGCAATACATCGACAGAAACTCCGGAAAATCCTCGAGCGAGCGTATGCAACCGCAGAAGCATCATAACTCGCACAAAACGCTGATCGAGAGGAGCACCCTGTCCTACCGCATGGCTCCGCACAAGATTATATTGAAGTTCGCATTGTTTGGACGGACTTATATATGTTCGAGCCAGAGGACCAAAACCTGTATTCACACCATAAATGATCTCTTTTGAAGAAATTGTATCGAGATACTTTTTACTTGCCGCGGCCCTTTTAAGCGTTTCTGCATTGAGTTCGATTGAGACGCCCCCATCCAAAAACAGGGCGATATCGGAAAGAGTAAGACGCCCGCCTACTGAAATTTTATTTTTGGAAAGCGTGCGCGATGCCATACGGATTTATTCTGAACGTACATTTTTATATCCTACCCCAGGAAATACTCTTTGGATATGCTATTGACTTTTTAGTGGAAAAATCATAGAATGGTACTCGGAGGACATTGACATCCGAAGCAGTCAAACCAACAAAAAGGAGGTTATTATGCGTGCAAGAATAGGTATGGGCAGCAATCCGGGAGCGGTAATCGTACTGACGCTTCTTGTTTTCAGCCTTTCGGCCTGTAGCGGACCGGATCTTAAGTTCCCAAAACCGGAACTTTCCGGCATGGTGAGTTCAAGCCAGACGGGCAACACTCCCAGTTCAAAAGCTGCCATCTCTGCCATGCAAGCGGTGGCGAAAGTCTCTGATACCGAATTCGTCCCTGCCCTCATGAGACTCATCGAGGCCAGCTCATCGTGTGACGGATGCGACAAGCTGCGAGAACCCATCAGAGATTCTCTGAGAGGCGCTCAAAGATTGTATGTCGAACTCTTGAAAGCCGAGAACGCTATTCGTCTTTCGGCGCCCAGTACGGAAAAGGATAAGCAGATTGCTACGACCTCAAAAGAATTGATCGGCTCGTTGCAAATAATCGTAGCGCTTACTCTGGAATCGCTCGCGGACGCCGATGCGTACATGCGTTCAAGCGAAGAATGGAACCTCTCGCAGCTATCAACAGAGAACGAAACTAGCCTGCAAAAAACATCCCAACAGCTTACCGAAGCAAAACAGCAAGTACTCGAAGCCAAGGGAAAGTTTCTTGCAGCTCTGAACTAACCCGTCGGATCAAAAAAGGAGGACCCTATGAGAGATATGCGCATCACCCACAGGTTAATCGCCATGCTGGCGATTCTGTTTCTGTCAGCCTGCAGCTACACTCCGGATCAACGAGCATGGACAGACATTGCGTATCCAGCTCAGTCGGTACAGCTCGTGATTGTCGATAAAGACAACATGAGCAAAAAGGAGACCGAGGAGATCCGGTCAGTTCTTACCAAGACACTGCACGATCTTAGAATCGAAGTGAATCCGACCGCCGGTCGAAAACTGGTTGTCGAGGTCGTAAAGTACAATGAGCAGTCGGCCGTCACAACGGCCCTGCGATGGATTATTCAGACCACACTGCCCGGACCATGGGCGCTCTACACCACCAACGCTCTTAATCTTCGAGGACGGCTAGTCAGAGAAGATATGTCTGTCGTTGAATTCACCAAACTTGCCGAAATCAGCGAGAGCGGACGAGAATTCTCGTACCTTCGAGAAAACATGTGCCGGAGAGTCGCATACGCTGTCTTCACGGCTGACGCACTCGCCAAGACACAAGAAATTGCGTACGAACGAACGAGTGCGAACAAGTAAAAGGAAAAGCCCGCGTTTCTCTCTACCAAAGAGAGGAACGCGGGCTCTTTATTTAGAACATCGGAATGACGCAAACCATTTGGACAGTCGCCCCAAAATAGTGATGAGGCTCGGCAATTCGACAGAACGCATGACTCCTCGGTTCTGCATCGCAGACCCTCCTTAGAAAATTGTATGGGAACTTCTCCGATTACCTTTATACCACACTTTTTGTTTTTTTGCCTATTGCCCGCTCAGTTGATCGATACTCCTCTGGAACTGCGCGGCGAAGCCCATCACACCGTCGCCGTAGAACGCATAGGCTCGATTTTTCGCTCCCGCCCATCCGGCAAAGTAGCGTAGCGCCGCAAGCCGCTCGGCTTGCGGCGTTTGTGCGTCTGCGCCGTTGTCTGCCATCAGCATAGCGGTCGCCATGATAGCCGTCTGTGCGTTCCAGGGATTGCTTGGCGAAGAACTCCCGAGGAGCTTCCGCACGCGATCTTTACTCGCAATGTATTGCCACGGACCTTGCCAAAAAGAATTGGTCACGCGCGAGGGAGGCGAGCAGGTATCCGTATTTATATTTACGAATCCTCCATAACAGACCCACGTCGAGGGAATAAACTGCCCAGGCCCCATTGCCCCGCCCCAACCATAGGAAGGCCTCTTTGAGACGGGCATCTTATCGGGATCGAGACCGAGCGCCTGGGTCACATAGACAAAGACCGGCTGATCGCGAGTCGGCGACATATCAATTCGCCACGAGCCGGTGCCGAGATTCTGACCGAGATTCGTCTCCTGCTTCAAAACGCCGAGCGTGACCGCAGCGCGCGTGCCGGTCGCCTTCTCAGCCGCCGTCGCATACGCAAGCGCCGTACCGAACGGTATCGCCGCGCTGTCGCGCAGCGTGAAGAGCTCGGCGCGGATCTGAGCCGCCGTCTTCTGATTGGTAGTGATGAGTTTCTGGAAATTCGCTTCGATACCCTTAGTCTCTTTGAGCAGTAGCTGCTTCTCCCTTTCTTGCACCTGAACCTGCTGCTTGGCGAGCTGTGCCACCGTGCGCAGCTGCTCCTGCTCCGCAAGCCGCTCTTGCAGCGCCTCCTTCTCGGCTTCGGTTGAAGAGCTGGGCTTTTCACTTTGAGTAAAAGAATCCGCAAGCGCTCTCTTTATAGCCGTAAAGGCGTCAAGATCGCTGAAGAATGCTGAGACCGACTGCGAACCGAGCGCGACGCTGACGACCGAATAATCATCGATCATCTGTGTCTGCCGCAAGATCTGCGCAAGAGACTCTTTCTCCGCAGCGAGCCGCGCCGAGAGTTCAGTAAGCGTCTGATTATGCACCCCGATATTGTTGTTCAGCTTCGTTATGGTGAGATTGATCGCCTGGATCTGGAGCTGGGTTTTCTTTATTTCCGCATTAAAAGCGTTTATTTGCGTCTGGAACGTCTGATGCTGATTCCGGGCGACATCAAGCACTCGCTGCTGTGCGGTAATCTGGCTCTCGAGCGCATCGAGCTGGTTTTGAAGCTCTTGTTGACGGCTCGCTACGCCTGAAGATGCGCTTTGAGCAGATACGAGCGACGGCGCAAGCAGGAGCGCGCATCCGAGGACAAAAGAAAAAGACCGGCGCATTCCGGTTATTTTACTACCAAGCGAGCCGAGTGGCAAAGCGTGTCCGCACGCATTTGCCCGAAGAAAGCGCAGGGAGAAAAGCTGTCCACAGCTTCATGTCCGCTGAACGCGGGACACACGGTTTGCAGACGGAGCTTATTCCTTCGGAGCTTCTGCCGCCTCTGCTTCCTCCTTGCCCTTCTTCTCGACTTCGATCGAAGAGATATCCGCCGCGACGACTTCCTCCTTCTCTTCAACGACTTCCTGTGCGAGCGCGATGATCTCTTCCGGATCGACAGCGAGCTCGATGCCTGCAGGAAGACTGATGTCTTTCGCATGGATCTTAGTACCGACCGCTACGAGCGCCGAAAGATCAACTGTAATATCGTGCGGGAGATTCATCGGGTCCGCCTTCACTTCAAGCTCATGGAGCACCTTCACGAGGTTTGCACCTGCCTTCACTGCCGGTGATTCGCCGGTAAATACCAGCGGGATAGCGACTTGCACCTTCTTACCTTTAGTCACCGCATAAAAATCAACATGGCGCGGTTGATTCGTCAGAGGGTCGAGATCGACTTCGTGGATGAGGGTCGGGATCGGCGCGCCAAGACCGGCAAGGGAGACGATCGTCGCTTCGCCCGCTTCGCGAAGGATCTTCTCAAAGGCGCGTATAGGGACAGTGATCGACGTCGATGCTTGATGCGCGCCATAGACGACTGCCGGAATGAGACCTGAACGGAGAAGTGCCGGCGCCGAAGCGCTTGTTTTCTCGCGTTTCTCCACAGACAGCGTAAGCATGATGACTTGAATATACGGGAAAGCTCGAAGAAAAGCAACCGCGCAGGCATCAATGTAATACCCCAGTGAAAATTGCACCCCGTCCCCGATAGAAATTGCACCCCCTAGCCCAGAAGGCACGATGAAGGAATACTCATTCATCATCCTGCCTCATGGAAATAAAACTCACCACGCCCGAACAGGAGCGATACGACACTGTCCGTTCGTGCATCGACCGGGATATCACGAATGCCGAAGCATCGGCTCGACTCGGACTGAAAGTCCGACAGGTGCAGAACCTCAAACGTGCGGTCGAGAAAAACGGCGAATCCGGGATTCTGCACGGCTCTCGCGGCTGCGCATCGAACCGAGCGACGCATCCGGAGACTGCATCTGCTGTGATTGCCTTCATGCGCGAAGGAAAGCATCGGGACTTCGGTCCGACCTTCGCCCACGAGCAGCTTGCGAAACAAAGTGTGGCATTGGGTCTCGAGACCCTGCGTCGACTCATGATCAAAGAAAAACTCTGGAAGCCCCACGTACGAAAAGGCCCTGCCGTACATCGAGAGTGGCGGCCTCGCATGAGTATGAAAGGCGAGCTCGTGCAGTTCGACGGCTCGTACCATGACTGGTTCGAGACCGGAGAAGAAGCCTGTCTGCTTGCTGCCGCCGACGACGCGACGAGCGATGTGTCCGCCATCTTTGAAGACAACGAAGGCGTGTGTTCCGTCTTCCGCTTCTGGTGGCGATACATACTGACCAATGGCCTTCCCGTGGCTATATACCTCGATAAATTCAGCACATACAAGGTGAACCACAAGAGTGCCGTGGACAATGCGGAGATGCTAACGCAGTTTGAGCGGGCAATGGGCGAGCTCGGCATCAGGGTCATCTGCGCCAACTCGCCGGAAGCAAAAGGGCGCATTGAGCGGCTGTTCGGCACCTTGCAGGATCGACTGGTGAAGGAGCTGCGGCTGCGGGGGATCAAAAACAGAGACGATGCAAACCGGTATCTGGCGGAAGAGTACTTGTCTGACCACATCAAACGATTCTCCGTCACTCCGCGACAGGAAGGAGACGCTCATCGGTCACTCACTGATGAATTGCGAAAAAGATTGCCGTCTATCTTTTCAATACAATCAGAGCGGCGGGTGAACAACGACTATACGATTCAATTCAAGAGCCGGTGGTTCCAGCTTGCCGCGACTCAGGACACGACCGTATACAAAGGCGACATCGTGACAATCGAAGAACGACTTGATGGCACGATGCATATTCGTCTCCGAGATATATATCTCACATACACCGAGCTGCCAGAGCGGCCGAAACGAATCAAAATGACGGTCACTGCGCTCACGACCGAGAAGCCACGGTGGCGACCGCCTGCCAATCATCCGTGGAAAAAAGCGGCCGCACGAGCGGCCGCTTTGAAGAAGTTACGCAACACGCGTTAGATTCCACCAGATGCAATTTCTATTGGGGTCTGACACCGCGCAGGCATCAATCAGACGCGCCAAAAACTTTATAACCCATGTAGGACGTCGTACGTCCTACATGGGTTATAATGCGAGTGTGGAACTGTACCATGTGATTAATAAAGGAGTTGACGGACGCGACATATTTCTAGATACGCAAGATTATGCGCGTTTTGTGCACGATCTTTATGAATTCAACGATATCGCTCCGGCACTTGAATTTAATCAAGCTCGCTCTCGCACATCGAATGTAGGACGTACGACGTCCTACATTCGTACGCGGTTGGTTGATATACACGGATGGGAACTGATGCGAAACCACTATCATTTATTGCTTTCGGAACGAGTTGAAGGCGGTATGACCCTTTTTCTACGCAAGTTAAGTGGGTATGCAAGATACTTTAATGAACGACATAGACGTCAGGGAACTCTGTTCCAAGGACGCACCAAAAAAATTCTGGTAGCGCACCAAGAACATTTCCTCTACATTCTCCATTACATTCATCTGAATTCACTTGACTACTTTCCAGGGGCGAAGAAATGGCGCGAACGCGATAAGGGCACCATTCAAGATATTTCAAAAACGCTCGAATATCTTAAAAATTATCGCTGGAGCAGCTACCCTGATTACTGTGGCACATCGAACTTTCCATCAATTCTTACTAAAACACTTTTTGAGCATTCTCTCGGTGCGGATTATCCTTCTACTATCAAAGAATACCTTGCGGAAAGAACTGCGGAAGAAATAGACCCGAAAATGCTTGAATATTAGCCATATAATCATGTAGGACGTCGTACGTCCTACATGATTAGCCGAGGGCGGTGGAGACTTTGGCGAGGCGATCGAGAAAAGCTGCACGGGCAGCGGGAACATTCTCTTCCTTCCCTTTCCATACCGAAAGCGCCTCCTCTTGGAGAGCGCGCGCGTACGAAAACGTGAGCGGCCATGGAGCATGCACTTCCTTCGCCCGGCGGATTATCGCCGCTAGATTCGCCGTCGCCTCGTCCGGTGTTTGTCCCCCTGAGAGAAAAACAATACCTGCAACTTGTCTCGGCACGCTCTGCATCAGCGCCCCCACAGTATCTTCCGCAACCTCTTCCGGCGTATCCTTCTTCCCACTCTCGCTTCCCGAGAGTGCCATAGATGTTTTCAAGATGATGCCGGCACGATCGACTGCCTGCTCCTCGACTACCGAAAAGAGTGTGCCAAGAGTCTCTTCAAGCACTGCGCGAGCGCGAGCGCGACTATGTTTCCCTTCGAGCAGCACTTCCGGTTCGAGCATAGGCACGAGGCCCGCCGTCTGCACTTCCTTCGCATATTGCGCAAGCCGTTTTGCATTTTCGTGAATTGCAGCAGCGGTAGGCAGCTGGTCGCCATCGATACGGACAACTGCGCGCCACTTGGTAAAGATCGCTCCCTGCTCCTTATACTTTGCGAGCCGCTCGGGGAGATCGAGGAGACCTTGCGTGATGAGCTCCTGCGGGCTCGTGCTGATAGGTTCGGTGCCGAGATCGACTTTTACCCCCGGCGCTATGCCGCGCGCCGCGAGCGATTCAGGAAATAGTTTTTTATCGTCCCCCTTCTCAAGCAGGGTTTCAGAAAAAAGAATGACGCCGGAGAGGTACTGTTCGACACCTTCCGCGCCCATGAAGAGATCACGATACTGTCGCCGCATCTCCGCGCTCGTAGAGATGCCATACGAAGCGAGGCGCGCGGTTGCGCTGTGCACGCTCTCATCTGCGGCGAGAATTCCTTTGCCGGGAGCAAAGAGCGAACGTGCAGTCGAAACAAGATCAGTCATGCGTTCATACTAGCATATGAAGCATGGTACACTGTCCCCCATATGGATTTCATTGCCATCGGTGATACGGCCGTCGACGAATTTATCAAACTCGAAGAAGCGCGAGTCAATTGCGACATCAACAATCAGGATTGCACCATCTCGATGAAGTGGGGCGACAAGATTCCTTATGCATTTTCCGTGCTCGTGCCGGGTGTCGGGAATGCGGCAAACGCGGCGGTCGCCGCCGCGCGCCTCGGACTCTCCTCTGGATTCGTTTCAAACGTGGGTAACGATCGTTACGGTGAAGAAACCCTCGCCGCATTCAAACAAGAAGGCGTTGATACGGCCTATGTCGCCGTCAACGATGGTATGCCGACAAATCACCACTACGTGCTCTGGTATGAAGCCGAGCGCACTATCCTCATCCGTCATGAAGCGTATCCGTACGTCATTCCGAAAGAATTTGTGCCGCCGAAATGGATCTACCTCTCCTCTGCCGGCGAACGCTCAGAAGCATTTCATAGCGAACTCGCAACGTGGCTCGGCGCACATCCCGAAACAAAGCTCGCCTTTCAGCCCGGCACATTCCAAATGTCTATGGGCAAAGAAAAGCTCGCTGCGTTGTATGCGGCAACCGAACTCGTTGCCTGCAACAAAGAGGAGGCGGAACGCATACTCGAAGTCGGCGAGACGGATATAACAGAACTTCTTAAAAAAATGCGCGCGCTCGGTCCGAAGATTGCGCTCATCACCGACGGACCGAACGGCGCGTATGCGTATGACGGCGCCGAGATGCTCAAAATCGCCATGTATCCTGATCAGAAACCGCCCGTAGACCGCACGGGTGCGGGCGACGCGACAACGTCAACCGTTGTTGTCGCGCTTGCGCTTGGCTTACCGCTGCGAGAAGCGCTCCTCTGGGGACCGGTGAACTCCATGTCGGTCGTGCAAGAAGTCGGCGCGCAAAAAGGTCTCCTCACCCGCGAACAGATTGAAACCTATCTTAAAAATGCGCCTACGGACTATCGCGTTGAATCGTTTATATAGAGATGATTGCGCGAGCTGCTTCTTCTATATGAAGGGCATCGAGTCCATAGTGCTGGAGAAGCTGGTCCGGTTCGCCTGATTGTCCGAAGGTATCTGCCACGCCGAGCAGGCGCATAGGCACTGGGTGATGCTGCGAGAGGAACTCCGCAATGGCGCTGCCGAAACCGCCTGCCGATTGATGCTCCTCGACCGTAACGACGCAGCCAGCGCTCCGTGCGGCAGCAAGCACCGCTTCTGCATCGAGCGGCTTTATGGTGGGCACATGAAGCATGAGAGATTCTACGCCGCTCTCGGAGAGCGCGCGGGCCGCTGTGAGCGCCGAGTAGCTCAAAGAACCGGTTGAGAGGATTGCTACTTTGGGACTGTCTGATTTCCAAAGCAGCGTCGCCTTCCCGATTGTAAAGGGCGTTTCGCTTGTCGTGAAGACCGATGTCGTCGTACGGCCAAAACGGATATACACCGGCCCGTCCGTCTGCGCTGCGGCTATGACCGCCTTCCGTGCTTCTTCCGCATCCCCGGGCGCGATGACGGTCATCCCGGGCAGCATGCGCATCATACCGATGTCTTCAAGCATCTGATGCGTCGCGCCGTCGGGGCCGACCGAGACGCCCGCATGCATGCCGCAAATCTTGACCGGCACCTGATTGAGCGCGATGGTCGTGCGAATCTGCTCGTAATTGCGGCCCGGATTGAACACTGCGTAGCTCGCGATGAACGGGATTTTTCCTGCCGCTGCCATGCCGCTCGCAACGGTCGCCATGTTCTGTTCGGCAACACCCATCTCGACGAAGCGCTCGGGAAATTCCTTCTGGAACCAATCAGCACGCGTACTCTCCGCGAGGTCGGCGCAGAGGACGACGACGCGCGGATCCGCCTTCCCCGCTTCCACCGCGCCTTTCCCGAAGCCGTCGCGAGTCGGCGCTTTCTCGATATCGTCCGCGAAGATCTTCGCGGAAAGTTTTGCGTCGGGATTAAGCATATTCGTGAGGGACTTTGCCGCCCATGGTGCGTATCTCTTTCAAGAATCGCTTCCCTTCTTCAGGGGTAGGCGGCTTGCCGTGCCAGCGATAGTC
>ERZ1292623.4130-Hain-H51-01um-R1-4130-length-11994-cov-4_pt1 | contig 11994 bp, 15 predicted proteins | sample MGYA00564398_ERZ1292623 | MGnify/ENA primary metagenome ERZ1292623 (study PRJEB36523, sample SAMEA6512633) | groundwater metagenome | collected 2019-01-07 | study: AquaDiva: Metagenomics assemblies of 32 groundwater samples | reverse complement strand
ACAGGCGGCGATTTTCGCACTCCTCACTTTGTTCTTCATCAAATTGGCAATCGCGGAACCGCATTGAAGTAGCGAGCGTCCGCGTGCTAATATGGGGTGGTCGAAATTAACATTACAAACAGGAAATAACTCAAAACTATGGATTTGGAATCAACAAAGACACTCGCCATGGCCGTGGCCGTCGGTTTCGGCATGATTGGTCCGGGCATCGGCGTCGGACTCGTCGCGGCGTCGGCACTCGAGGCAATCGGACGTAATCCGGAGGCAGCTGGCAAGATTCAGCCGCTCATGTTTACGGGTATAGTATTCGCCGAAGCACTCGCCATCTTCGCATTGGTAGTTGGATTTATTGTGAAGTTTGTTTAATTGTGAGCGCACTGCTTCGTTGGTCATCGGCAAACTGCGCTCACCGTACGAATTGTACGGCTCGCTTGTTCGCCTCGACCGCCTCGCATTGCATCTCAAATTAAACAACTTCACCACGATTCAGATTAAACTGTAGTATGGAACAACTTTTCGCAGCATTCGGCGTCAATTGGAAACTGCTTCTCGTACAGGCGGTGAATTTCGGGTTGCTCCTGTCTGCGCTTACGTATTTCCTCTACAAGCCGGTCTTGCGGATGATTGACGAGCGACGTGAGAAAGTCGCCGAAGGAGTACGCACGGCCGAGGAGGCCGACCGCAAGCTTGCGGACGCGAAAACAGAGAGCGAGGGCATTGTGGGAGATGCCGCGCGCGAGGCGGAAGGGTTGGTTGCGACCGCGCGTACCCGTGCCGAGGAGAAAGGCGCGGAAATCGTGAAGGCTGCAGAGGCCCGTGCGAATGCGACGCTCAAAGATGCGCAGGCGCGCGCCGAAGAGGCGAAGCGATTGGCGCTGCAGGAGAGTCACCAAGAGATTGCGCGCGCTGCCATGCTCGCGGCGGAAAAAATATTGCGCGAGAAATCGGCATAGTTCAACTACGCTCTTTCGGTAAACTCAGGATAAATCACTATAAATAATCACTATGGAGCAAACATACGCACAGGCACTTTGGAAGATGGTTGAAGGCGGCATGTCGCCGGTCAAAGCGGTGCATGCCCTGCGTGATTTGCTGAAGCTGCGCGGTCGCGAAGCGCTTTTGCCGCGGATAGGGCGGGCATTCGCCCGCATTGCACAGCGAGAGGGGAAGCGCACAGGTATCACGCTCTCTGTTGCGCGCGAAAAGGACGAGCGTGCGGCCAAGAGTGCGGTAAAAACAATACTTGCGGAGATTGGTGTCGAGCCGAAAGAGGTGAACATCCTTGTGGATGATTCGCTTATCGGTGGTTGGCGTCTGGAAGGGAAGGAAACACTTGTGGACGCCAGTCACAAGAAAGAATTATTGGAATTATTCAATCGCTCAGTCAGGGCATAAATCAGTATGGATGCATCAACCGTAGAGAAGATAGTGAAAGAAATCGAAAACATCGCCCCCTCGCACGAGGGCGCGCATGTGGGCAAGGTCGTCGCGGTCGGCGACGGCGTCGTTGCGATTGACGGACTTTCGAAAGCCGTGATGAGCGAAATCGTCGTATTTGAAGAAGGGAAGGGAAAGAAGCTCAAAGATTCCATGGAGGCTCAGGGCGAATTGTACGGCCTCATTCTGAACCTCGAAGAAGACGGCGTGCGTGCATCCATTCTCGGTGAGACATCGCGTGTGAGCGAGGGCATGACGGTCAAATCGACGGGCCGTATTCTCTCTGTGCCTGCGAGCGAAGAGATGCTCGGGCGCGTGGTCAATGCCCTCGGCGAACCGGCCGACGGCAAGGGCCCCTTCAAAAAGACGACCATGATGCCTGTCGAGCGACAAGCCGCCGGCGTCATCGACCGCAAGGGAGTTTCCGTCCCGCTTCAGACCGGCATCAAGGCGATTGACGCGATGATTCCTATCGGTCGCGGCCAGCGCGAACTCATCATCGGTGACCGCGGTACGGGCAAGACGACCGTCGCCATCGACACTATTTTGAACCAGAAGAACGAACCGAAAGACAAGCGCCCCATTTGTATCTATGTCGCCATCGGTCAGAAGGAGAGCAAGACCGCGCGCATCGCACAGCAGCTCCGCGAACAGGGTGCGATGGAGTACACCATCATCGTTGACGCTCCGGCCTCGACACCGGCGGCGCTTCAATACCTCGCGCCATTTTCCGGTGTCGCCATCGGTGAGTACTTTATGGACCAGGGCAAGGACGTGCTTATCATTTACGACGACCTCTCCAAGCAGGCGACCGCATACCGCCAACTCTCACTTCTCCTGCGTCGTCCGCCGGGCCGCGAAGCGTATCCGGGCGACATTTTCTACCTGCACTCCCGTCTGCTGGAGCGCGCATGCCGCTTGAGCGAAGAGAAGGGCGGCGGCTCCATCACAGCGCTCCCCATTATCGAGACGCAGGAAGGTGACGTGACGGGCTACATCCCGACCAACGTCATCTCCATCACCGACGGACAGATGTTCCTCATCGCCGACCTCTTCAACAAAGGTATCCGCCCGGCAATCGATGTCGGCATCTCTGTTTCCCGCGTCGGCGCCGCCGCACAAACCAAGGCGATGAAAGGAGTCGCGGGCGGTATCAAGCTGGAGCTCGCGCAATTCCGCGACCTCGAAGCATTCATGCAGTTTGCATCGGACCTCGACAAAGAGACGGCCGACCGCATTGAATCCGGCCGTCGCATGGTGGAGGTGCTCAAGCAAAAGAACGGCGCGCCGATTCCGGTGGAAAAGCAGGTTGCTATACTTTACGCCGCGGGCCACAAGTTTTTCGCAGAGGTGCCGGTCAACAAGGTCACCGCGGTTGAAGCGCAGTTCACACAATTCCTAGACGCACAATATGCGAAGACTCTCGCGGAGATCAAGAAGACCGGCCAACTGTCCGACGAGTTGAAGAAGACGCTGAACATTGCGATGAATGAATTCAAGCTTGCGCACAAGGAGTTGTTCGCAAGTAGGTGATAGTTAATAGGTTATAGGGAATAGTTATGACTTCACTAAAACCTACGACCTAATCCCTAAAACCTGTCTATTATGGCAAACCTAAAAAGCATCAAGTCCAAGATAATTTCGTACAAGAAGACGGGTACGGTGACGCACGCCATGGAGGCTGTCTCAGCCGTCAAAATGCGCAAGGGGCAGGAGCGCGCACTTTCCGGCCGCGCCTATGCCGCGGCAGCGCTCTCGGTGCTCGAACGCCTCTCCTCGACCGCCGATATCGCGCGGCACCCGCTCATGCGCGAGCGTGAAGGGAAGACCGCGCTTATCGTCGTGACGAGCGACAAAGGACTCGCGGGAGCCCTCAACAGCGGCGTCATTCGAAAACTCGAGGCCGAGTTGCGCGAGCGGGGTCTCGGAACACAGGACGTCGTCGTCTACGCCTTCGGACGCAAGGGCGGTGAATATTTCACCTCGCGCGGGTACTCGGTGGAGAGCGTGCGTACCAATGTGAGCGACGGCATTTCGGAAGGCGAAATGTCGGAGATGACCGCCGCCATAATAGGCCGCGAAGATGTAGACGGGGTCCTCGTCGCGTACCAGAATTTCATTTCGACATTTGAGCAGCATCCGACGGTGCGGCAAATAGTGCCGATACGGCCGGACACCATGCAGGAGATTGTCAAAGGCATCCGGCCAGCCAAGGGTAAATACGCGCCCCAACATTCCGAAGACTTCGCGCATCCTGCCGTCTATACGATAGAGCCCGACGCCGATGCGGTGCTCTCGGTCCTTCTCCCGAAGCTGCTCAACATCGCGGTATTTCATGCACTGCTCGAATCCAAAGCATCCGAGCATTCCGCCCGCATGGTCGCCATGAAGAGTGCGACCGACAAGGCGCAGGATATGGCAAAAGGCCTCACACGCACATACAACAAAGTCCGCCAAGCATCCATCACCCGCGAAGTCTCGGAAATCACAAGCGGCATCGAGGCGATGAAGTAGGGCTATGCGTGAACTTCTTATCGCCACGCACAACAGAGGCAAGCTTGTTGAGATAGAGAAACTGCTCGACGGGGTGCCCGTGAAATTGTTGACCGTTGACGATGTTAACTTCGGTGCGGATTTTCGGGTGGATGAAGTAGGGGAGACCTTTGAGGGTAACGCTCTCATAAAAGCCTTCGTTTGCGGCAAGAAATCGGGGAAGCTTTCGCTTGGCGAAGATTCAGGACTCGAGATAGATGCGCTCGGCGGGCGCCCCGGAGTGCAAACCAAGCGCTATGCGGAAGGCACGCCCGACAACGGACATGCGAAACTATTTGCTGAGCTTGCGGACGTGCCCGATGAGAAGCGCGGCGCACAATTCCGGTCGGTCATAGCGCTGTATGACCCCATGACGGACAAAGTGCGAATTTGCGAAGGCATCGCGCGGGGGAAAATCACACACGAAGCACACGGGGCCAACGGCTTCGGGCAGGACCCGATATTTCTCTACGACGACACAGGGAAAACCGGCGGCGTGATGACGACCGAAGAAAAGAATGCAGTGAGTCACCGGGCGAAGTCTCTTACAAAAGTCCGCGAGGCGTTACTAAAGGAATTCATGTGACAGAGCTATATCCACTTGAGTTTAACGGTTAAAAACGATAGACTGCGGCATCTTATGACAAAAGGAACAGTTACACAGATTATCGGTCCGGTCGTTGACGTCCGCTTCGACACCAATCTGCCGCCTATCAAGAATGCGCTTCGCGTCAAACACGGTAGCTCCACTATCACACTCGAGGTTGCCCAGCACCTCGGCCTCAACCGCGCGCGCTGTATTGCCATGCAAGACACGGCCGGATTGGCGCGTGATGCCGAGGTTACGGACACCGGCGCGGCAATTTCCGTCCCCGTCGGCTCTGTGGCACTCGGCAGAATGTTCAACGTCATCGGCGAGCCGATTGACGGCCTTCCTGCGATACCGCGAGGAGACACCTCCAAGGAGGAGTCACCTCGCTGGCTCCCGATTCACCAAGACCCCCCGCCGTTCGCCCGCCAGTCGACCAAGGCGGAGCTTTTTGAAACAGGCATCAAGGCGGTGGACCTGCTCGCGCCGTTCATCAAAGGCGGCAAGGTCGGGCTTTTCGGCGGTGCAGGTGTGGGGAAGACGGTGCTCATCCAGGAACTCATTCACAACGTCGCTTCAGAGCACGGCGGCTACTCGGTGTTTGCCGGTGTCGGCGAGCGCGTGCGCGAAGGCAACGATCTCTACCATGAAATGAAAGAATCGGGCGTGCTCGCAAAGACCGCGCTCGTATTCGGCCAGATGAACGAAGTGCCGGGTGCCCGCGCCCGTGTCGCACTCTCCGGCCTCACCATGGCCGAAGCGTTCCGCGACGAAGGCGGCAAAGACGTACTCTTTTTCATGGACAACGTGTTCCGCTTTGTGCAGGCGGGTTCCGAAGTGTCGTCTCTCCTCGGTCGCGTGCCATCCGCCGTCGGATATCAACCGACGCTTGCGGAAGAAATGGGACTTCTCCAGGAGCGCATTACCTCCACTACAGAAGGCTCCATCACTTCTGTGCAGGCGATTTACGTGCCTGCCGACGACCTCACCGACCCCGCGCCGGCGACGACATTCGCGCACCTCGACTCCACTATCGTGCTCTCACGCGCACTCGCGTCACTCGGCATCTATCCCGCGATTGACCCGCTCGAATCCGGTTCGACCGCGCTCACTCCCGAAATCGTCGGCGAAGAGCACTACCGTGTCGCCAACGAAACGCGCCGCGTGCTCCAGCGCTACAAGGACTTGCAGGACATCATCGCGATTCTCGGTATCGAGGAGCTTTCCGACGAGGACAAGAAGCTCGTGTACCGCGCCCGCAAAATCCAGCGTTTCCTCTCTCAGCCGTTTGCGGTAGCCGAGACGTTCACGGGGGCTAAAGGCAAATACGTATCGCTCGCCGACACGGTCCGTTCGTTCGCCGAGATTCTCGACGGTAAGCATGATGCTCAGAATGAGCAGGCCTTTTATATGAAGGGCGGAATTGGGGAAGTGGCTTCAAGCGTCTAGCGTTGAGCGTTTAGTTATGAAAACGACCACTTCTCTAGACGCTATACGCTAACCGCTTTTTTGCTATGCAAAACACTTTCCATCTCACAATCGCGTCGGTCGGCGAGACGCGCTTCGACGGAGCCGCTGTTTCTGCCACACTTCCGACGACAGCCGGAGAGGTGACCATACTGCCGCACCATGAACCGCTCGTGAGCACGCTGAAGCCCGGCACGATTACCGTACGCAAGACACTCGGCGACCCGCAGCAGTTCCAAGTGGAGAGCGGCGTGCTCGAAGTTTCAAACAACCGCGTCGTCGTGCTTCTGTAGATTCGGGAATTATTTACAACTCCAGTAAATTCACTAATTGGTTAATTTACTGGAGTTGGTGTTTGAAAGGTTTTCAACACAACACGGCCCGCATCGGCCGATTGCGGGCTACAATGAGCGCAATGCGACACCTCGTGCCCTTTTTTGCTGTACTTGTTCTGAGTCTGCCGTATGCCGCAGACGCCGCCCCGCCGAAGTGTTTTATGACTTCGAAGACTGATTTGAGCGGTACGAAATCATTCGACCTTACATCGCAAACTGATGTGAGCGCGTATAAAAACTTCGTCATGAGCGGGCTCCTGTGTCCCAGTGCCTGCTACGACGCGGCGGCCACCTTTACGTTCAAAGGCACCAGCGTAGTAGTGCAGGTAAAAAATAGTAACAAGTGCGATCCGAGCAAGGAGCCCACCAAGGAAACAGCAACAGCCGCGGGCCGGGGATGCAGTAGCGGACAGAAGCCACCCGCCATCAGTGTGAAATTGATTGGTTCGGCTCGGAAGTTGAGTCCGATAAAGGATCGATGTGACGTCGACGCTATTACAAAAGCAGTCGACGGGACCCCGAGCGATAGCGCCAGTGTAAGCTCGGCATTTGTATTGCAGGCGCAGTTGGCGGACAAAATCGCAAATGTTGATGTAGACACGGAAGACGGGCGCCGCCAGCTCTCTGAAATATTACAGAAGCTTGATCCCAACAAATCTTCCGCCACAGCGAACGCGCAGGTGAGCGATCCGGATAAGGCAGGTGATGTTCAAAAGGAGTTGTTGGCGTTCGTTGGGCCGGATAAGGCGGCAGCTCAGGAAGCCGCAAATAATCTCGGCCTGAAGCTCAACGGTGACCTGACGGACCAAGTGCGACTTAATCCCGACAATTACAAATCAGTGCTTACTGAATCGGAACACACGGCTTTGCGGGAGACATTCGGGCAAACAACAGGATTTGAGGCTCCGAACAATAATGAGTGGAGCGACCACGAAAAAGCGCGGTGTGCGATATCAAAAAATGAGAGCGGAAGTTGCGGGGGAAACTACAGCACGATAGGACCGCCTACTCGGAACGGCGGGCGGGCTATCGGAAGGTATCAGGTTATGGACTACAACGTCCCGTCTTGGACGGCGAAGGCGTGCGGACAGGCGATGACGCCGTATCAGTTCCGTGCGAGTCCGGAATGTCAGGATAAGGTGTTTGATACTATATTCGGCGGTTATGTGGACTCTTGCGGTAGCTACGCAGGAGCGGCTTCAAAATGGTTCAGCGGGAAATGTGCGATAGGTGGCGGGGGAGACGGATATATTTCCATTTCCGGCTATGTGCAGAAGTTTATGAAGACATTTGGAGGAAGCGATTTTATTCCTTTTGGTGCGCGCAACAGCATATATACGGCAGGCGGAAGTCCGTTTGCCAACGTCAATCCGTTGGGGCCGACGGGCCAGAATAATATAGTTTGTTCTCCCGAAGGGTACTGCTACTTGGCGAATTCGTATGCTTATAACACCGCTGCACCGGTGGGATACCCGACAGGGGGTGCATACCAGCCGCTCACCTCGGGAGGGCAAGTATCGACCGGCGGTCAAGTCTCCACGGGTGGGCAAATTTCCACCGGTGGCCAAATCTCGACTCAGTCGGGAGGACTCACGGACGCGCAACGGCTCGCGCAGTACGCGGGCGGGACAAGCGGCTCGGGAAGCACGGGAAGAACGGTCACCACACCCGTGCCGCCGGTCGCGACACTCATCGCCCAGCCGCAAACGGTATTCAAGGGCAATCCTCTGACTGTCTCGTGGTCTACCGTCGGCATGCGTGCCGACCAGCCGTGCCTCGTACTCGTCCAATCCGGCAATACGCCCGCTCGTCTAGCGCAAGGGAACGAAGGCTCGAAAACAATTGCCGCGACGCCGTCGGGTACACTCACGTTCACTTTGCAATGTTCCGCTATACTCGGCGGGCAGGTGACGAAAACCGCGTCAGTCACAGTTCAGTAACCCCATTAGAAACCTTCGGTTCTAACGGGGCAAGTGACGGAATATATGAGTTTTCAACGACGAATCGAAGACTTCACGTGTGAACACCCCATTGGAAAGTGCTACGCACTTCCAACGGGGCAGGTTGCGTTGCTTGTATGAGTTTCCAACGGCGTATTGAGGACTTCGTCTGTGAGCACTGCGGACAGCGAGTGCAGGGCGACGGATATACGAACCATTGTCCGAAATGCCTGTGGAGCAGGCATGTGGACGTGGAGCCGGGCGATAGAGCCGAGGATTGCGGCGGCATGATGGAGCCGGTCCGGCTTGAAGGCTCAACACCCGCATATCGCATCGTTCACCGATGTGTGAAGTGTGGAACAGAGCGAAACAACAACGTCCGCAAAGAGGACGATCCGGCGGCACTGGTCGCCCTCTCCGGCAAAGGAATCTCTTCATCATAGCTTTACATCTCGGGTCCATAGTGTGCACATGGACCTGACCTATGAAGCATTTATGAGGTTGCTCTTGATGGGCGAAGACATCGAATTTCCGGACGGTCTGCCTCTGCACCGTAAGGGGTTCGACGAGCAAGAGGAGCATGTCGATGACGGATTCGACGCATTGGGGGGAAAAGCCGCTCATGAAGTCCCCGGAGGCAGCGGTTGAGGCTTGCACACACCGGTTCATGTGTCATAGTTAAGGCATGAATCCCGTTAGAGACTGCGGAAGACGGAACCGTATTTCGCTGGCGGTGAGGAGGATATTGTCGGTCGGATTACCAACCCATAGCCGAGCGGGAAGCGTAGCTGCTTCCTGTCTCTAACGGGATGAATATGCACCGCAATGAGCAGGAAAACTGGCTCTACAAATACCGCCCGCACTATCCGCGCTTCGAGCAAATACCGCACTACTACGGCGACGCAGTGCGCATGCTCTTTCTGGTCGCGGCCGTCGTCATGCTCGGCGGCGCGCCTTTCTACGCCGACATGCTCAAACAGCAGTTGCCGTTCCTTATCGCGGGTGCCGCAGTCATGGTGATGCTTGCCGCCACCACCAGTCCGTGGAGCGTAATGGTCATGCGACTCAATGCGGTCGTCTCCGGGGTGGGGGCCGTCGTGTTTGAGTACTGGGCACTGATGAATTATCAGACCGGCACGCCGGTTGAATTTGCTCTGAGGCAGGCAATCGCACTCATGTGCATGTTCGCGTTTTACTTTGCCCTCAAAACCCTGCGCTCGATGCTGATGGGGACGGTGGGCAAGCAGGCCGATTTGACCGAATTTGAGGGCAACGAGACAAAGGAGGCGATGGAGGAGCTGGAGCAATTCAGTGAGCCCGTCCCCGAGGACGGCCTTGGTCACGTTCCCGCGCTTGAAGACGACCACGGTAGCGACTGATTGCGCAGATGCGCATTTGCATGATAGCGAAGAAGATTTTCATATTGTATGGTCATCCCGACTCGGTGGGGTTTTGTCATGACATTGCCGATGCCTACGAAGTGAGTGCGCGTGCAGCCGGGCACAATGTGAGCCGGCTGAATGTCGGAGAGATGCAGTTCGACCCTGTACTACGTCATGGGTATCGTTCGCGGCAGGAGCTCGAACCGGACCTAGTGCGCTTCCAACAGCTGGTGAAAGACTGTGACCACTTCGTCATCATCCATCCGGTGTGGTGGGTCGGCATGCCGGCGCTTCTCAAAGGGCTTTTCGACCGCGCGTGGCCTCCGGGTTCCGCATTCCGCTACATCAAGACCAAGGCGGGGAACAACACGATTTTCTGGCACCGGCTTTTCCGCGGGAAAAGTGCGCGCATTATCATCACGAGCGGCACTGCGCCGTGGCTGGTCCGTGCGCTCCCTGGCAACGTGAACGCCCAGCTCAAGTGGGGGATACTGTGGTACTCGGGCTTCAGTGTGCACTCGACATGGCTTGGTCCCGCGGAGCAGATTCCCGAGCAGACAAAAGCCCGCTGGTTGGAAAAAATCCGTAAGCTTGGAACAAAAGGCAAGTAGCTTCCTGATTGGTTTTCGGCTAATATTGCGCTCTATGGCCCTGAGTATCGGTATCGTCGGATTACCCAATGTCGGCAAGTCAACGTTGTTTAATGCACTTACGAAAAAGGGCGTGCCCGCCGAGAACTATCCGTTCTGCACGATAGACCCGTCGGTGGGCGTCGTCGCCGTGCCTGATATCCGGTTACAGCGATTAAGCGAGATGTCGCATTCTGCAAAGACAGTTCCTGCTGCTGTTGAATTCGTCGACATAGCAGGGCTTGTGAAAGGTGCTTCGGAAGGGGAGGGACTCGGCAATCAATTTCTCTCGCACATTCGCGAAGTGGATGCGATAGCGGAAGTTGTCCGCGTATTCGACGACGAGGACGTGCATCACGTGGCAGGGCAAGTGGACCCGCGGCACGACATCGAAATCATTGATATGGAACTTGTTCTTGCCGACATGCAGTCGGCCGAGAAGCGGCTCGACCGTGTGGAGCGCGATTCGAAAGGAGGAGACAAAGCGGTTGTCGCCGAGCGCGACGTACTTCGCAAGATTGTCCCCGTCCTGCGACAGGGAAAAGCGGCACGCACTGTCCAGCTTGATGATAAAGAGAAATTGGCGGCAAAGGCCCTGCATCTCCTCACCATGAAACCGATTTTGTATGTATTGAACAGAAAAAGCGGAACAGTGAATGTGGACGCTGAAAATGGCGAACGATGGCGCGAGCTCAAAGATTTTTTTGAAACAGCCAATGCGAGCTATGTCGTGGTGGATGCCGGTGTTGAGCGCGAGCTCTCGGATGTGCACGACGATGAGCGGGCGGATTTCCGCCGCGAACTCGGTGTGAATGACGACGGTATCAACGACCTTATTAAAGCGGGGTACTCGCTTCTCGACCTCATTTCATTCTTCACGACAGGGGAGGACGAATCACGCGCATGGACTATCAAACGTGGTTCGACTGCGCCTGATGCCGGTGCGGCAATCCATACTGACTTCCGTGACAAATTCATCCGTGCCGATGTCATCCGCTGGGATAATCTTCTCGAAATCGGTTCGTGGTCCAAGGCGCGTGAGAAAGGGCAAGTGCGCTCAGAAGGGAAGGAATACGTGATGGAGGACGGCGATGTTGTTGAGTTCAAACACTCGTAAAATGGAGCGGCACCCTGCTTAACGCAAGATGCCGAAGTAGACCGCCGACAATATTGTCAGCAGTGTCATTGTTGCCGCGAGGCCGTTGCTCCACGTGATAAAACGGTCGCGGGTGAAGAAGCCGTGTAGTGAGAATCCCGCTTGAACAAATATCAGGATTCCCAAGAATCCGAGGGATAGTCCCGCAGTCTCTCCGGTTGCCCAAAGCCTCCAAAGTTGGGGCGCGGTCATAGTCGGGTTGATGACGCTGATAAGCCAGATAATCCAAGTCCATCGGATACTTGCTGCGAATGTTTCCCGTGTCATATAGGGCTCCTTTCAAATCTCATTGTAACAGATTTTGACTATATTATCATTGTGCTATGATTTCCGTCATGGCTAACCCGAACAAAGCATCCCTTGAAACGGTCCTAAAAGCTGTAGTTTCTTTGAGTGAACGTGTTGACGCACTCCCGACAAAATTGGAATCAATGATAGACGCGGCAAAGGAAGAACTTCTACAGGAGATGCGGCCCATGTCTCGGGCATTAGACAAAGATGCGGTAACTCTGATAAACCACGAAAAG
>ERZ1292623.2839-Hain-H51-01um-R1-2839-length-15184-cov-30_pt1 | contig 11998 bp, 18 predicted proteins | sample MGYA00564398_ERZ1292623 | MGnify/ENA primary metagenome ERZ1292623 (study PRJEB36523, sample SAMEA6512633) | groundwater metagenome | collected 2019-01-07 | study: AquaDiva: Metagenomics assemblies of 32 groundwater samples | reverse complement strand
GTTAGGAAATCCTGACTTATTCTGTACCTTAACAACACAGAAGGGAGGTGAAAAATGACCACTAAAGCACAAGCAAAAAAACCCGAAATTGAACTGTCGTGTCGCGAGGCGCATTTCATTCTGCGGGTCGTCCCGCTTCGCAAGAATGTGAGCGAGATGAAAGAAGAAGAAATCGCTTCGATCAAGCACTACATCTACTGCAAGAACTGCCGAGACCGAGGACTCGCCGACATTCTCGATACAAAACTTTCATGCAAGGACGCGATCCTAGTGTGGGCGGAGCGCGCGGGCGCACTTTGGCTCGACTGCTCATCGGTATTCGGTCCTCGTATCGAGACCCTCATTGATCTCTACGCCACCGAGCATGTCTGGGGCAAGTATCAGTGGAAGAACTCAATGGGTGGTAGCGGCTGGGAGATCGGCACAGGATGTCGTGAGCATTCGTGCTTGAACTTGTACAGCTATTGGGCAAGCGTTCCCATGAGTAGCAGCGCTGGCGATGGGCCGGACGGCGTCGCTCATCTGTTTCCGTTTCTGTTTGAGATTTTTCTCAAGCAGGAATGGCCCTTTGGTGAACTGCTCGCTGTTCAGAAGAAACGAATCGCCGCTGTACTCAAGGACATCAAGAGCGGCAAAGTCACGGTTTCAAGCGGCCACTACCACTCCACTGACGAACTCATGGCCGAGATGCGAGAGCATGTCGTGGTGCTTCAGAAGCTCGCCGTTCGTTCCAAAACAGAAGTCGCTCCTGCCTAACGTTGGCGCGACTCTCATTAATTCCCCAGCGGGCATTGTCTTGCTGGGGATTTTCTTTTGCGAGAATTTGCCGCCAAAGCAGTAAATTTTTCAAGTTCATTTTTCTTGAAAAATTTACTGAAATGAGTGATAATTAACTCATTAGAAAAACTTGAAATTATCAAAGATCGTGGCGAAGTCACTCAAATTTTTGGGGGCTGGCCGTTGCCGCCGCAGGCGGCGAAATGCGCTTGCCCTGAGCGGAGTCGAAGGGTTCGGACTAATTCAAGAATACTGCACAATGTCTATTTTTATTTATATTTTTAATCGGCTATTTTATCGGTTTTTGGAATTTTTTCGGCATTGGTATTTAAATAGTTTTCGCGTTTTCGGTCGATTCATCGTTTTTTTATTTGGAAAACTTGAGAGGAGATTTGCTTTAAGAGTCACCTTGAAACATTTTTTTGAACCGCTTTATCAAGACCGAAGCTTAATAGGTTATATTTTGGGTTTTATTTTTCGAACCGGAAGATTAATTTTTGGCGGTGTTATTTATTTAATTTTATTGGCGATGGCGGTATTTATTTATTCCATTTGGCTGGCGATTCCGATTTTTATAATTTTTAAAATTGTGTCCGCGCTTATCAAATGATTAAATTTAATCCCGAAAATTTATATTTTTTAGAACAGCGTTTCCAAATGAGTATGGCGGAGCGGTTTATTATCAGATTTATTACTTATTGCGGTTACGCGATATTTATCGCCGCTGTCGCCACTTTTTTATTTTCTGATATTGGTTTACTTTTTTGGTCGGGAGTTTTGGGTTTATTATTTTTGATTGATAGGCTGTTTCATTTCGGCCGACCCGGTTGTTCGTTGACACAAATTAATCCAAGAGAATTTTCCGGCGCTCGGAAAATTAATATTGTTCAATATCTCGCGCCGTCCGGTTTTTCTGTTTTAGAAAAAGCTCGCGATAAAGCATTAATAACAAACGGCAATTTTTTCGTTTATTTGGCGAAATTTTTGCTTGAAAATCGCGATGTTCAGGATATGCTTGTCCGGTTAGATGTTAAACCAAAAGAATTTGAGCAAAAGATTAACGAGTTTTTACAATCGCGGAATAATGCTGAACCCCGAATAGCAGAGCAAAGCTCGCTACGGGGCAGGCAAAACGCGGGATTGCGCGGAAAAAATTCTCGCGAATTCGCGTCATTAGAAATCGAGCAATTGCTAAAAAAAGCTTTTGAAATCAGTTTTTTAAATCAGGAAAAATTTATTGAACCGCGAAGCTTATTTGTCGCTCTTAGTTATTTAAGCGACAAAGCGATGGCTAAAATTTTTAACTTATTTTCAATTGCTTCGGCTGATATGGAAAACGCTTTAATTTTTAGCCGTTTTCATAAAAAGATTAGGTGGTTATGGCGTTTGCCGACCACTTTGGGCGGATTTGCCAATCATTCTTACAAAAAACATCGGATTATGAATCGGGCTTGGACTAGTAAGCCGACTCCGACTCTTGATAGATATGCCGTTGATTTCACTGATTTGGCTCGGGAACAGAAAGTTGGCTTTCTTATCGGTCATCAAATGGAATACGAACAAATGATTGATATTTTATCTCGGTCGTCCAAGCCGAATGTTTTGCTGGTCGGCGAACCGGGTAGCGGGAAAGAAGCTATCATGGCTCATTTGGCTTATGAAATTATTAAAGACAAAACGCCGGAAGCGCTTTTTGATAAAAGATTGGTGTCTTTATCAATCGGCGACTTAATTTCCGGCGGTTCTTTTGAGGAAGTTTCCAGCCGTCTAAATAAAGCGGTTGAAGAGATTATTTCAGCCGGAAATATTATTTTATACATTTCTGATATTCATAATTTAACAAAAACTTCCGGTCAGCGCTCCGATGATTTAAGCGTGGCTGATATTCTCGCTCCGATTATCAACGGTGACGCTTTTCCGATTATCGGCGCGACTTATCCGAGAGAATTTAAAAATTCAATTGAACCGCGAAGCGATTTTACCGACGCTTTTGAAATTATCAGAATAAATGAAATCAGCGGAGATGAAGCGATAAAATTATTGACTTACGACAGTATTATTTTGGAACGCCAATATAAAATCACCATTAGTTTTGGAGCGATAAAAGAGGCGGTGTCTTTGGCGCATAAATATTTTCGGCAAAAATTGCTTCCTTCCAGCGCCGAGGATTTATTAAAAGAAGCCTTAGCCAATGCCACTCAAAATGGCGATAAAGTTTTACAAGCCGATGATATTATCGCTGTTGCCGAAAGAAAAACCAATATCCCGATCCATCGGACCACCAAAGAAGAGGCGGAAAAATTATTAAATCTTGAAAATATTATTCATCAAAAATTAGTTGACCAAGAAGAGGCAGTAAGGGCGGTCAGTCGGGCTTTGCGGGAATATCGCAGCGGCTTGTCGCGTAAAGGCGGTCCGATCGCGGTTTTTCTTTTTGTCGGGCCGACCGGCGTCGGCAAAACCGAGCTTTCAAAAATTTTAACCAAAATTCAATTCGGTTCGGAAAATATGATGATTCGTTTTGATATGTCGGAATATCAGGATAAGCAAAGCATTTTTCGATTTATCGGTTCGCCGGACGGCAAAATGGCCGGTAATCTTACCGAGTCTGTGATCCAAAAACCTTATTCTTTGATTTTGTTGGACGAATTTGAAAAAGCCCATCCGGATATTTTAAATTTGTTTTTACAGGTTTTTGACGACGGACGGCTGACTGATAATTTCGGCAGAACGATTGATTTTACCAATACTATAATTATCGCCACTTCCAACGCCCATTCGGAATTTATTAAAACCCATATTGAAGCTCATACGCCAATGGAAACTATTGCCGAAGAATTAAAGAAAAAATTAACGGATTATTTCAAGCCGGAATTGCTCAATCGGTTTTCCGGCATCATCGCTTTTAAAACTCTTTCAAGAGACGATATTGAAGCGATTGCCGGATTTCAATTGAAAGATTTAACGAAAACGCTTGAAGAAAATAATGGCATTAGTTTGGATTTTGATGAAGCGGTCGTTAAAAAAATCGCCGAACTTGGTTTTGACCCGGTCTTCGGCGCTCGCCCCTTGCGCGGTGTAATTTCCGAAAAACTTCGCAGTGTTTTAGCGGAAAAAATTTTAAGAGAGGAAATTACCAAGGGGAGCAGTATAAAAGTGGTTTTGGAAGACGGAGAAATAAAATTTATTAATTAATAATACGGCAGGAGATATAATTTATTATAGTGATATACTTAAGTATATCAGCGCAAAATTTAATTCGAATGTTTTTTAAAAAATTTAAATTTTACGAAATGCGCGTTTTGTTATAAATTTTGATTTAAAGTATCAAAATGAAATAATAAAAAAAAAGAGGCTCATCAGAAATAAAATAGATGAGCCTTATTGCGCGCAGAGAGCTAACTAATAGCATGATGTCTAGCTTTCGGTATTTTCCGACGGATTACCAGTAATTGTTCAGCAGTAAGCTGGGTATCATGTGGTAAAAATGAAATTGGATATTCACCACAGTTTGGGCATTTTATACCCTTTTGCTGGTATGATGCCCCGCATTCTGGACTGAGGCACACAAATCCCAATCCTTCCCGATTATATCCCAATCCTTCCCGATTATACTTCACTTAAACCACCCCCCTTTTTGTGGAAAATAAATTCTTTTAAAAAACTTATTTCTCCTAGTCTGTAATCACGAAAATAGCCGATTAGCATTGCAATCGCGAACCAAATAGTCGTAATTACAATACTTTTCAATGGGGTAGTATTAAATATAAGCCAAATACCCCCCGCACAAATTATAAAAACCGTAGAAACAACTACAAAAACAGTTGCAGCTCTTAATGCTATACTTACTTCCTTACTAAGTTGCATCATCATATTCTCACCTCCTTTTTCACTTGAGCGTTAATCGTTATTCCTATACGGTCGCATTGTGCCTTTTCTTGCGGTGTGAGAAAGAATAAATCCTTTCTTCGTTCCTGCGCTTGTTCTTTTAACTGGATACATTGGCGTTCTTCATCTTTTTTTAGCGCCGACTCCAGCGTAGTTCCAAATATCCAAAGAAATATGAATAAGCAAACCAATGAAACTAAAAGAGACAGCAAAGACTTTAAAAAGTTTCTCATTTTCATTTTCAACCCCCTTAGAAATATTTAACTTTTTTTAAATCTTCTTTAAAAGCCCAAAAAAATAGTTTTAGGAGGCCAATACTTATTAGAAACAATCCCAACATGAGCGTTAATTCCGTTGGTTTTATTCCCTTATCTCCATAAACAAAAAACAAACCAATCAGTTTTTCCATTTCATTTCACCCCCTTTTAATTTGAAAAATAACTGTTTAATTCTTACCATAGTTTTTAATAAAAGTCAATACTTTGTATTCCAATGATTAGTTAGTATAATAAAAATATGAAACTGACTTTTCATGGCGGCGCTAAGACGGTAACTGGCGCTAATTATCTGTTAGAAATTATTGACCCCTCAACAGGCTCGGGGTTGACTCGTATTCTCATCGATTGCGGATTGAATCAGGGTTCGGCTTATTGCGAGCGTTTGAATTTTCAGCCGTTTTCTTATAACCCAAAAACCATTGACGCGGTTTTAATTACTCACGCGCACATTGACCACATCGGAAGATTGCCCCAACTTTATAAAGCTAATTTTCGCGGGAAAATTTTTTCCACGGCGCCGACTAAAGATTTTGGCGAAGAGCTTTTATTTGACTCTGAACATCTTTTGAATAAAGAAGCTCAAGAAAAAAATTTGGCGCCGATTTACGATTTAGACGACGTCAATAATACGATGGAATTATGGGAAACGGTTAAATATCATCAGAAATTTAAAATTGGCGGATTCGAAATTGAATTTTATGACGCCGGTCATATTTTAGGTTCGGCTTTTATTGCGGTTTCGGCGGAAGGAAAGAAAATAATTTTTTCCGGCGATTTAGGCAATGTTCCGGCGCCTTTAGTTAAAGATACCGAAACCATTAGAGAGGCCGATTATGTTTTAATTGAATCGACTTATGGCGGTCGGATTCATGAGGATTTAAAAACTAGAAAAGAAATTCTTGAGGATACCATAGAAGAAACGATTAAGGCGGGCGGGACATTGATGATTCCGGCTTTTGCCATGGAAAGAACGCAGGAACTTTTATATGAATTAAATGAATTGGTTGAAAATGGCCGGATTCCGAAAACGCCGATTTTTGTTGATAGTCCCTTGGCGATTAAATTGACCTCGGTTTATAAAAAATATTCCCAAGACCCGGATTATTTTGACCAAGAAGCGTTATCGGCGATGAGAAAAGGCGACGCTATTTTTGATTTTCCGGGTTTGAAGTTAACATTGACTACAGAGCAGTCAAAAGAAATCAATAATGTTTTGCCGCCGAAAATAATTATTGCCGGCTCGGGAATGTCGCAGGGCGGTCGGATTTTACATCATGAATATCGGTATTTATCCGACCCGAAAAACGCGATTTTGTTTATCGGTTATCAGTCTCAAAATTCTTTGGGAAGAAAAATTTCGGACGGCGCCGAATCCGTTAAAATTTTTGGTGAAGAAATTCCGGTAAAATGTAAATCAAAAATAATAGGAGGTTATTCGGCGCACGCCGACCAAAAGCAGTTGTTGAATTGGTTGAAACCAATGCGGCTGTCCGTCAAAAAAGTTTTTATTGTCCAAGGCGAAGAAGATCAAATGATGTCTTTGGAGATAAAAATTCAAGATGAATTGGCGATAGAAACGGAGATACCTTCAACAGGAGGAGAATATATTTTGTAGTCTATGGCTCACAGACTACAGGCTACGGCAAATTATTTATGTATTTTAGATTTGAAAAATTGGAAGTTTGGAAATTAGCAAGAGAGTTTGTTGTTGAAATATACAAAATTACGAGAAAATTTCCAAAAGATGAGATTTTTGGTTTAACCTCTCAATTAAGAAGAGCCGCAACCTCAATTCTTTTAAATATCGCGGAGGGAAGCGATCGTAAGTCCGACATCGAATTTCGAAGATTTTTACGGATGGCAATAACTTCTTTGGAGGAAGTTATTAGTGGTTTGTATGTTGCTCTGGATCAAGACTTTATTAATAAAAAAGAATTTGATATAATTTATCAAAACGGAAATTATTTAGTATCAAAATTAAACGCCTTAATTAATAGTTTAAAGCTGTAGACCGTAGTCAGTAGTCTGTAGTCAGATAAACAATAATGGATAATAATATTTGCCACACAACATATAAATATAAAATTTGCGTTTCCGGGGCTGCCGAGACCGGGCATTGCGGACCAAACGCTTTTAAATTAGCCGAAGAAATTGGCCGGGAGATTGTTCGTCATAACGCGGTTTTAGTGGAAGGCGCCACGACCGGTTTTCCTTATTGGGCGGCTAAAGGAGCAAAAGCAGAAGGCGGAATTGTTATTGGTTTTTCGCCGGCGAAAACTGAAAAAGAACATATTGAATATTATAAATTACCGACGGATTTTCACGATTTAATCGTTTATACCGGTTTTGAATATTCCGGTCGGAATTTGATTTTAATAAAATCAGCCGATGCGGTAATTGTCGGTTGCGGTCGAATGGGAACTCTTAATGAATTTACGATTGCTTTTGAAGACGGAAAGCCCATTGGTGTTTTAGAGGGAGATTGGGAAACAGACGAAATTTTTAAAATAATGATTGAAAAATCCTATCGGGCCGAAGAAATGAAAGATAAAATTGTTTATTCTTCTAATCCGAAAGAACTTTTGGATAAATTAGTTGAGGTTATTAAAAAAGAGAAAGGTCGGAATAGTAATCGCGAATAATGCGAATTAATTTCAAAATAATACGAATAAATTTATTAGCATTATTTGCCTAAAATTCGCATTATTAGCGAATACTCTCTACTATGAAACAAAAACCAATCGGCAAAGTTCTCCATTATTACGATCATCTCGGTGTTGCGGTTGTGAAATTTAATAAGGCGGTGAAGGTCGGCGAGGAAATTTATTTTAAAGGCGCTCACGCTGATTTTGTCCAGACTATAAACTCAATTCAGTATGAGCATGAAAGCATAAAGAGCGCTAAAAAAGGACAAGATGTCGGCATTAAGGTTGACCAAAAAGTTCACGAAGGAAACGAAGTGTACGGAGTTAAAAGTTCATAAAGTTATAAAGTGTATAAAAATATTATTTTGCCTGCCGGTTTGTTGGCCGGGACGATTATTGGCGCGGGCGTTTTTGCCCTGCCTTATGTTTTTGTAAAAGCCGGAATTTTAACCGGCTTATTTTATTTGATAATTTTCAGCGCGGTTTTTGTTCTTATTCATTTAATGTATGCCGATATTGTCATTCGGACGCCGGAAAATCGCCGTTTTGCCGGTTATATGGAAATTTATTTCGGCAAGTTCGGTTTTTGGCTGGCGTTTTTAATGTCGGTTTTGGGATCGATTTTAGCTCTAACCATTTATCTGGTTCTTTCCGTCAGTTTTATTAATTTGATTTTGCCGAATATCGGCGATGTTTATAAGTTATTGATTTTTTGGCTGATTGGATCTTTGGCGATATTTTTAAATATCAATAAAGTCGTTTTCTCGGAATTTTTAGTTTCTTTGGGAATTATTTTGATTATTTCCGCAATTTTTATTTTTGGTTTGGGGAATATCGGGCGATTACAATCTGCGTCTTTATTTAATTACGGCAATTTATTTTTGCCTTATGGCGTTGTTCTTTTTTCTATGGTTGGCCGTACGGCTATTACTTCGCTTCTTGGTTATTTTCGCGCCAATGGTCAGTCTCTTGTTTTAGCGAAAAAGCCGATTATTTTGGGGACTATATTACCGGCTTTTATTTATGTTTTTTTTGTGATTGGCGTTATTGGTTTGTCAAAAACCGTTTCTGAGGATTCAGTTTCCGGTCTTATTGATAATTTGCCAAACCCTATTCTGTTGGCATTGGCTGTTATGGGAATTGTTTCTTTGTGGAGCACTTATATTGTTATTGGCAGGGATATTAAAAAAAGTTTTGAACATGACTTAAACTTTTCTCATTTTATTTCCGGCTTGATTGTCGTTGCCAGCCCCTTAATTTTATACGCGGTTGGATTTCAGCAATTTATAAAATTAGTCGGTTTGGCCGGCGCTATTTTTGTCGGGCTGGAAGGTATTTTTATAATTTTGATGTGGCTCAAAGCGCAGAAACACGCGGAACTAACGCAGAACAACGCAGAAAATAAAATTTTAGACAAAATCAATCCTTTAATAATTTATTTTCTTCTGCTTGTTTTCGCGGGAGGAATTGTTTATGCTTTATTGGTAAACAATTTTGTTGAATAAATTTTATTTTTTAGGTTTATGAAAATTATAGAAGTGTTTTTATAAATATATTTATGAATATTAAAATAAAAAATATTAGGAAAGATTTAGAATTTATAAAAAATATCTATTTAAAACTTCTTACGATCCTGCCGAGCTTTGATATTACCGATAGCAAAATTTTACCTTATGGCTTAAAAGCCCATACTAGATCTGTTAGTTGGCTGGTTGAGCAAGTTATTACTCAACAGACAAAATATAATGCCAAAAAATTAGGGGTAGATGATGTTAATTTTGATTTTCCCGATACATCTTTGCATGATTGTGAAATAATTGTTGATGGCAAGAGCTATTTTGTAAATGTAAAAATTCATAATATAGAAGGCAAAGAAAATAAAAATGATATATCCGCAGTAGAAAAACTATATTTTCAATACAATGTAAATAAAAATTATACTTTAATTTACGCCTGTTTTGGCATTAAATTTGAAAACATAAAAATAAGTTTTGTTAAAGATTATCTAGAAATTTTTTCACCACAATTTTTGCCAATTTATGTGAACCCGAGAAATGATAAAATTCAAGCCACTTATAGACATAAAAAAATTTACAGAACGAGAGAAAATTTTTTAAAAATGCTCAAAGAAAAATCAAAAAGTATTATTTTAAAATAAAATTAGAATCATGAATAAAATTTTTAATGAAGATATTTTAATGGGAATAGATAAAATAGAGGATAACTCTGTTGATTTAATATTAACCGACCCTCCATATTGTTTGGGGAAAGATTATGGAAATGATTCTGATCAAAAATCATCAGAGGAATATTTGAAATGGACATATCAATGGATTAACGCTGTATTGCCAAAATTAAAAGAATCAGGTAGTTTTTATATTTTTTTAAGCTGGCGATATTCACCAGAAATATTTGTTTATCTAAAAAAGAAACTAAAGATGATAAATGAGATAATTTGGGATAGACGAGTTCCGAGTATGGGGGGTTCAATAAGAAAATTTTCTTCAGTTCATGATAATATAGGTTTTTTTGTAAAAAATAATTATTATCATTTTGATATAGACAGCATAAGGATTCCTTATGATGAAGAAACTAAAAAAGCAAGAACTAGGTCAATTTTTGTTGGAAAAAAATGGTTAGAAATGGGTTATAATCCAAAAGATTTATGGAGCGCTTCGAGAATACACGCACAAGCCTCAGAAAGAGAAAATCATCCAACACAAAAACCATTGGAAATAATTGAGAGAATGATAAAAGCAAGTTGCCCCCGAAATGGTATAGTTTTTGATCCTTTTATGGGGACAGGAACGACCGCTATTGCTTGCTTGGCAAACAATAGGCAATATATTGGATTTGAAATAAATAAAAATTACTACAAAATAATAATGAATAGGATTAAAAAATATAATAATTGTCCAACACTATTTCGACAACAAGATAATTTAGTTCAAAATATTCATTTTCAACCATCTTATTCTAAACAAAATTAAATTTTTTAATTAAACCGAGTAATTGGCAATAAACATTAATTATGAAAAAATATAAAGTTAGTTTGGCGTTGAAAATTCCTGGCAATTTTGAAGTCGAAATTAATGCCAATACTAAAAAAGAAGCGTTAAAAAAAGTATTGGGAAAATATGAGGACGGAGAATTTGATGGTGATGATATAGCGGATTTACGATGGAAAGATGTAGAATTAGATATAAATGAAAAAGGTAATATAAACGATATCGGCAATGGTATTTGTATTGATGAAATATAAAATAAAATTAGGCGTCGCGTTAAATTTATGGAAAATAGAAAACAATACGACAATAAAATAATTCTTCCCCGCAATGAGGAGCATAAATTTTCTAAAGGAAAATCGGGTTTGGTTTTTTGCAAAGTGTGCGAAGCGGTTTATTATAAAAAATCTTGGCATCGCAATTTGCGCGATTATAAAAATTTTCCGCCAAAGGCGGATCAGCCTATGGCTGAAAAAGAAATTCCGTTGATGAAATTTTCGCTTTGTCCGGCTTGCGAGATGATTAAAAATAAACAATTTGAGGGTGAAATTATTATTAAAAACGCTCCGGCTAAAATTTTAAACGATTTAAAGCATTTAATAGAATCATTCTGTAAAAAAGCTTATGAACGCGATTTGATGCATCGGTTGATTGCCGTAAAAGAAATAAAAGGAGATTTAATAATAACGACGACCGAAAATCAGTTGGCGGTAAAATTGGCCAAAAAAATAAAAGAAACTTTTAAAAAAGTGAGTATGAAAATTTCTTATTCTCCATCGCCCAGTGACGTGGCGTATGTTAAGATAGAATTTAGTCCGCCGGCTGGCGGATAGAATTTAGGAATTTCACGATTTTTATTGCGTCTAGCGAGGAGCGAAATGGAAAAGTACTCTTTTACATTTCGTCCGAGCGAAGACGCAAAAAAGGTTAATACCGCGCAGCTTGCTGCGCGACTGAACGAGCGAAGCGAGTTCCAACAATACCTCGGGGCTTGCCCCGAGGAACCTTTATTAGAAGTTCTGAACGAAATTTTTCCCTAAATTCTATATTCTAAATCCTAAATTCTATTATTTCCCTTCGTCGTTCAATGGATAGGACACAAGCCTCCGAAGTTTGAGATAGAGGTTCGATTCCTCTCGAGGGGACTATCGGCGTCTTTATTGCAGTTTTAATTTAATAAAAGTTGATACATCAAGAATAGTTGCGGGGTCTGAACCGCTTCCAATAGTATTAATTGTTGTTGAGGTGGCTGAATAAGGTCCATCGCCCGATCCGCCGTTCCAATTAGTCTGAAGCATTGATTCATTTAGATATCTTGCGAAATAAGCGCTTAAAATTACATCAGGCAGTAAAAAATACTATGTTAAATAAAATTATTAAATATTTTCGCGAGCGCCGGATTCAA
>ERZ1292623.4126-Hain-H51-01um-R1-4126-length-12006-cov-5_pt1 | contig 12006 bp, 11 predicted proteins | sample MGYA00564398_ERZ1292623 | MGnify/ENA primary metagenome ERZ1292623 (study PRJEB36523, sample SAMEA6512633) | groundwater metagenome | collected 2019-01-07 | study: AquaDiva: Metagenomics assemblies of 32 groundwater samples | reverse complement strand
TGACCCCACGGGGAATCGAACCCCGATTCCAGCCTTGAGAAGGCTGTGTCCTAACCGTTAGACGATGAGGCCGTCTACAGGCACCTATCATAAACGATGGGGCCGTATAAGAAACTTACAATAAAACTACTTTCGTTGCCACTCGCGCTCTTGTCTTACCAGAAGCTTTTCTTTCTGTTCGGGGTGGGCCATGAGGGCCTCTACCACTTTCTCCATTCGCATTGATTGCGACCCTTTGACAAGCACCATATCACCCCTCGCAAGTACGGTTTTAAGATATGCTCCCGCCTCCGTTGAAGTCTGAAATTGCAAACGCTTTCTTTTGCCCATTCGCTTCCCTTCCGCGCCGATGTCCATCATGCGGGCGCGGGTACCGACACTGACCAGCGTATCGCACATAACCGCCGCCATTTTCCCCGCATTGCGGTGTTCGACAATTGAATACTTTCCAAGCTCCAGCATATCTGCTAGTACTGCAATCTTTCTTCCTGAAACAGAAATAGTCTGCAAAGTAAACAAAGCCTCTTTGAGCGCAACGGGTGAGGAGTTGTATGTGTCATCAATAACAAGCGAGTTATTCATCCCCTCAATAATACGCATGCGGCCAGGAGCAAAGAGAGCTTTTTCAAACGTCTCTGCCGCTTTGACAATGTTTAAACCTTGAGAGAACCCCACCGCCAAAGCAGCAAGGGTTGAATATATCTGCTGGCGGCCGAGAACCCCTTTGAGGCGCACGGGCGCACTTTTACCCTGGTAATTAACTCTAAACACCATGCCTTTGGGAATTCTCTCTTCGTAGATAATATCAGCATAGGAAGCTTGTACATTGTTACCTTGATTGAAGCCGTAGCTCATTCCAGGCGCCTTGGTGAGAGACCGCAGAGAAGCCGTTTTTTCATCATCACTATTAAAGACCAGGAGTCCTTTTTCTTTAAGTGATTTCACTAAATAGCCTTTTTCCGCAATCACCTCGTCAGGAGAAGAGAAAAATTCCACATGCGCAGGGACATCAGGAAAACGCGTGAGTACTACGATGTCGGGCGATAGCCATTCTGCTATCGCTTTAATATCGCCTGGGCGGTCTGCTCCGACTTCAAGCACAAGAATGCGCGGATAGTGATGAGGGAAGAATATGAGGTCAAGTCCTTTAAACATATTCTTGAGCCACGCAATTGGGTCATACCAGCCATTTTCAAGACCGAGAATCGTGAGCGGAACGCCGATATCGCTATTAAAACTTTTTTCGCTTTTACGGACAAAAAAAGACGGGGAAAGAACAGTAAAAATGGCATCTTTGGTAGAAGTCTTTCCGACGCTTCCTGTTACCGCAATAATCACTGGGTGGTATTTGGCAATCACCATGCGCGCTTCCCAGGTAAGAACCGCGGAAATAATTTTTTTGAGGAGTGGGAGCATAATCAGCGGTCAGGAGGTATTTCGTAGTAATTTATCAGAAACTTAGTGGTATCCATAAAGGGACGGGTCAGCGTTTCAGATGCATAGCGAGCACCGAGAGGATTGATTGCAAAAAGGAACACCAGGAATTGCGGCTTATACGCGGGGAAATAACCGAAAAACGAATGTAGGAACCTGGTTTCATCATAGCCACCCCCACCCGACTTTGCAATCTGGGCGGTTCCCGTCTTTGCGGCAATGCTGTAATGCGGAAGTTTGACCACTCCTCCCAGGAGCGCTTTGTCCACGACATTAACGAGCATCCGGGTAATTTCATCCGATGTGCTTTTTTTAATTACTCTTTCCCCCGGCAGAGAGGTTATCGTCTTTGATAGGCCGGTGCGATACTCTATTTTCTTTACTATATGCGGGTCAATAAGAGTACCGCCATTCCCGAGTGCAGAAAGCGCCCGAACCGTGGCAATAGGAGTAAAAGCAACTCCTTGCCCGTATGCTGCGGTTGCAAGTTCGACATCTCGCGGGTTATTGAAATTTTTTGTAAGTCCGTATGATTCATTAGGAAGGTCTATGCCCGTTTCGTCTCCGAGATGGAAATTTTTCATGTATTTGGTAAATGTTTCTTTACCCATTCGCAGAGCGGCAAAGGCAGCACCGGTATTAAGGGACTGATTGAGAACCTCCTGCATATCAACGACTCCGCGAGCCTTGCCGTCATAGTTTGAAATTTTTGCATTATTGAGAACAAGAAAACCTCGGTCTTCATAGGTTGTCGTTGCGGTAATAACACCTGCGTCAATAGCTACTGCAATAGTTAAGGGCTTTATGATGGAGCCCATTTCATATACATTTTCGATTAATGGATTTCGAAACAGCGAAATATCTTTTTCTCCCTGAAAATTATTCGGGTCAAAAGTCGGATACCCTGCCATGGCATATATTTCTCCATTTTGGGGATTGATGATAATCCCGCCTATTTCTTCCGGTGACCATTGTGTATCTATTTCACGGAGCTTATCTTCAAGAAAAGTCTGTACGGAAGGTTCTATCGTAGTCACAATGTCCCCTTCTCCCGGTTTCTTTTCAACAATATTTTTTTTGATGCCAGAAAATATTTCAGCGAAAAAGTTTATGTAGATGTCTCCGCCGTCTCGCCTTAATACATCATCGTAATAGCGTTCCAGTCCGTACTGGCCGGAAAGCGTATCGCCTTTGTAAGCAACAAAACCTATCGCGTGTGCGGCAAGTGTCGCGCGAGGATAGAATCTCCATTTCTCATGAAAGGTAGAGAGACCGGTGATACCGAGAGCATTGATGCGCTCTGCAGTCGCCTCATCAACCCGGCGCGCGATTTCCTCGTAGGGATCGTCCTTTTTCCCTGCTCGAGCAAAGAAATTCTCGCTATCAAGCGTGAGAGTGGACGATAGGCGCTCATATACTTTTTGCGGATCGGGGAGTAAATTTGGATTGATCGCAACGGTAAACCCCGATTTAAGCGTTGCCGCGCCAGGATGTGTTCCATCGCGATTTTCAAAAAATATTGACCCTCGATTAAACGACGTGCTTACTGGACGTATGTATTGCCTGTCAGCGCGCTCGCTAAATTCCTCTCCATGAACGATTTGGAGAAAATACAAACGGCCTGCGAGAAGCAGGCTTAAAAAAGAAAAGACAAAGAATAGTACGGAGAGCCGGCTCGGAAGAGAAACCTTCATATTAGGTTACTCAAAATTTGAAAGTGAGAGGCTCTGACCGATATGGTCACGCTCTATGAATTGAGTGGCAGATACGTCCTTGAAACCCAAAGAATAGGCCGTTTTGAGATTAACCCTCCGATTGAGAGACGCTAACGTGCTTTCAAGCTCGCTGACACGGGTAAAGAGTGCCCTCGATTCCCCAACTTTGCGCTCGCGCTCTACGATATTGAGTACCGCACGATTAACGAAGTAGACATAAAGCGAAAGAGAGAGCACGACGATAAGCACGAAAGTGAGAAATATCTTCTTCTCGCTTTGTTGTATTGAAATTGCTAATGTTTTCATATTTTTTTAAAACTCCTTAACTTCGCACTTCGTGAACGCGGATTCTCACTTTGTTCTTCTTCTCCAGAAACAATCGGTTTCTTCACAAGCACCTCCCCTTTTCCTCCTTTCTCCAAATCCCTAAAAAAATTCTTGACCATTCTGTCTTCAAGACTGTGGAACGAGATGACTGCCATAACTCCTCCTGATGAAAGCGCTTCAAATCCTTTATGAAGTCCTTCCTCAAGCGCCCCCATCTCGTCGTTGACTACGATGCGCAATGCCTGGAAGGTACGCGTTGCCGGATGAATTCTGCCGTGTCGGTAAAAAGAAGGAACACAGGCTTCAATGAGTGCCGCGAGCTCTCTACTTCTCTCAATGGGTTTTTTCTCCCGCACCTGCACTATTGCGAAAGCTATACGGCGCGACAGTCTTTCTTCTCCGAAATTGAATATGAGGTCGGCAAGTTCTTTCTCATTGAGCTGATTAACAATGTCGCGAGCAGTCTTTACACCCAAAGGTAGGTCGTCATATGTCATGATGAGCGGCTCATCGCGCAGGAATGAAAATCCCCTTCCCGAGACCTCTAACTGGTCAGAATTGAGGCCGAGGTCAAGGAGTATGCGGTCAATGGAGGAAATGCCTTCTTCGCGCAATACAGCATCTAAATTACGGAAATTTTCTTTGCGAAGAATAACTTTTGAGCTCGCGCCCGAGAGTTTCTTTGACGCTCTTTCAATGGAATGGGCATCTGCGTCAAGTCCGATGTATGTTCCCTTCTTTCCAATGAGTGGGATAATCGCTTCGGCATGTCCACCATTACCAACGGTGCCGTCAAGGACAACATCGCCCTCTTGAGGCGCAAGTACTTTGATTGTTTCTTGTAAAAGAACGCTTGCGTGTGCCATTAGAGAGCGCCGATGCCACCTAATTTCTCGGCGAGGGCGTCAGCCTGTTTTTCAAGCTGTTTCTTGTATTCCGCCCATCTTTCTTCGTCCCAAATTTCCACTCTGCTATGCACTCCTGCAAACACTACGCGCTCCGAGAGTCCGGCAAACTTTCGTAAAAAATCAGGAATCAAGATTCGCCCTATCGTGTCGACCTCGGCCTCAACCGCTCCAGCAAGGAGAAACCGATTGAGCCCGCGACGATCAGCTTGAGCGATCCCCAACTCTGAAACTTTTTCCGAAATCGTCTTCCACTCTGCGCGCGAATACACGAACAAACAACTGTCTAATCCGTGAGTGATGATGACCGTCTTCCCCATTTCTCTTCGAAATTTAGAGGGCATGGAGACCCGGTTTTTTTCATCGATAGTGTGCGTGTATTCTCCTATAAGCATGTGGCTGATTTTGTTATGAGCGAAGCGATTTTCAAAATCGCCATCCCGTTAAAAGTCTGACTTCTAAACATAAAGAACTTTTAACGGGGTTCTGCTTTACCACTTTTTCCCACGTGATAGCATTATATAACACTTCATACCACTTTGATTTTAGAGTTGTGCACAGTTGGGCCCTATTAGGAAGGGACTTGATTTTTCTGCCTAAGTATGATACAGTGTTAAGCGGGTAACACTTGAACCTTAATAATAGAAAGACATAAGGAGATTGTTATGAGCAACGGCCAGAACATGAAACATCACCATCAGGTTCACACCGTGAGCCCTGTGGTAGGCATGGGCGATTTCGTCGCTTCGTTCGAAAAAACAACGGAACTGCGTCTCGAGCGCGGGAGCTTGGAACCCTCCTCGCCCTTTGACCGGTCAAAATCTTTTCATCCTCAGCTGAGAATGACAGGAGCCGATTCCGCGTAACGACTCATACCAAGGCGCTCAAACACATATTTTTTTGTGTTTGAGCGTTTTGTTTTATATGCTGATATTTTTAAAAATATGATACACTGTTACGCAGGCAGTACACTACAACATCAATCTGAAATACAAGAAATAGGGGGAAGCATGAAAAGTGTTGACGGAGCGTTCCACCAAAATGAAATGAGTATGGGAAGAGAATTTTTCTCTGGACAAAGAAGCTCGAATTTCAACATAGGAGAATTTGAAGAACCAATGAGGACGCGGATTATTCGTCATAGGGCCGTTCTGGGCCCCGACATGATGGCCTGCTCCATCTTGACAATGTCACGAAATCCTCATTGCCGCTGATACCCCTACCAAAACACCCAAGCGTAACAACTTGCTTGGGTGTTTTGTTTTATATGTTGAAAATTTACGAACGAGGACGGAGAGTTGGAAAAAGTATTACTTCGCGGATATTCTTGCTGTCAGTCAAGAGCATCGTAAAGCGATCAATAGAAAATCCTGCTCCGCCTGCCGGAGGAAGTCCATATTCAATTGCTTCAATAAACTCACTGTCCATGGACTGTGCTTCCTTATCCCCCGCCTTTTTATTTTGCTCTTCAAGAAAGAAACGCTGTGCTTGGTCAATCGGGTCGTTGAGCTCGGAAAACGCTTTGACTAATTCAAGTCCGCCAACGACAAGCTGAAATGCGTCCACAAAATCTTTTTTTGGCAATCGCTTGGCAAGCGGGAGAGAAGGCGTCGGATAGTCAATCACGAAAATCGGCTGTATCAAGTGAGGCCGGCATGCTTTTTTATAAATGCCATCAAGAAGTTTTTCTCGAGAATCCCCTGCACCTTTTGTGACTCCGTATTCTTTCGCTTTCGCTTCTATTTCCGCCTCGGATGCTTTTGCCGGATTGAAATGCGCATACTGTTCAAGCAAGTCAAAATATTTAATCGTTGAGAATTTTTTTCCAAAATCTATTTCATTACCACTATAGATAATTTTATCCGTACCGACTATTTTTTTAACAAGAGTTTGGGTGAGTGCTTCTACCAGTTTTCGGAATTTCTTCGCGTCGGCGAAACTTTCATAAAATTCAACCGTGGTGAACTCGGGATTGTGCGTCACATCAATCCCTTCGTTGCGAAAATTTCGCCCAATTTCATAGACCTTGGGAACCCCCCCGACTAAGAGCTCTTTAAGATAAATTTCAGGCGCAATGCGAAGATACAGAGGAATATCCAGGAAATTATGATGGGTTTTAAAGGGCGTTGCGCTCGCTCCCCCGGCAACATGTTGCAACATAGGCGTTTCTACCTCAACAAAGCCCTTTTTCTCAAGAAAAGCCCTCACCGCGGTAACAATGCGCGAGCGGGTAAGAAAGCGCTTTTTGGTTTCATCTGCCAAAAGGTCAAGGTAGCGGCGACGCAAGCGCTCTTCCATATCCTGCAGACCGTGCCACTTCTCGGGAAGCGGACGGAGGCTTTTGGCAAGCATGCGGACAGTGAGCGATGCTATCGTTTTTTCTCCGCGTTTAGTAATGAAAAAATGCCCAGACACTTCAACAATGTCTCCAATATCAAGGACTTTCGAGAAAAGTTCAAAATCTTTTGTCTCATCCGATTTAAGAGTGCCTTGAATTTTGCCTGTACCATCAGAGAGGTCAAAGAACATAATTGCTCCTTGGCCCCGAAGTGCCATGAGGCGTCCGGCAAGAGTTACTTTTTTCTTACTCGCAACAAGCGAGTCAAATTTTTTAAGTACAAGAGAAATATCGGATGATTTCCGTGAAGAAATAGGATATGGATTAATGCCCGCGTCGGCGAGCATCTTAAGCTTCTCCAGGCGGGCATTTCTTATTTCTAAAAGAGTGGTCATATCGTTTATTGTACCACCACTGAAAGTCCTTTCGTGCAAACAGGGGTATTATTTTATCTTTACCACCTTGTACGCTCTCTCCCCCGCAGGAGTAGTGAAAGAGAAAGTTTCTCCTTTCTTCTTTCCTAAAATTGCGGAGCCGAAGGGAGATCGGGTAGAAATTTTGCCAGTTGCGATATTGGCTTCTTCCGATCCAACAATGGTATAAGTGTTCTCTTTCTTATCCTCCGCGAGTTGAACAGTGACAATAGAGCCGATTGAAACAACGTCTGAGCTGTGTCCTAAAATTATTTTCGCGGTTTTCAGCAGATTCTCCAAACGGGCAATCCTATCTTCAATGTTGGCTTGCATTTCGCGCGCTTCCTGGTACTCGGCATTTTCTGAAAGGTCGCCCAGAGATTTTGCGTATTCTAAATTCTCGGCAATTTCCTTGCGCCGCGTCTTTTTGAGATAGTCAAGCTCTTTGGTAAATTCTTCAAATTTTTCCTGCGTAAGATATTCGATTTCGTCTTTCATCCCATTAGAAATTAATCAGCTGGTAATTTCACTAAAAAATACATTAACCTTGCCATTAATACCTCTCTACTCTCTCCTGTTATGCTACGGTCATCTACAGATGACCTATTTCTAACAAGATTCATAGATTTAAGTGTTCCAATTCTACAGAGGGGGTGTCCGAAAGTCAATTTTGCACTGTAAAGTACTCCGGAGCGTGCTCCGACATCCAATCAACAAGCTGGCGCATAACGAAAACTCCTCCGATAAGGTTGTTACTCGGACCTTTTTCCATAACGACCGCAAAGGCATAGCGGGGTTTATCATAGGGGAAAAAACCGACTACCCAGGAATTAACAAATTGTTTGGCAGCTCCGAGTTCGGCAGTTCCGGTCTTCGCGGCAATAGCAACCGAGGGTGTAAAGAGACCCGAAGCAGTTCCTTCCGTAACTCCCCGGCGCATTCCCTCGCGAACAACGGCAAAATCCTCTTGCGGCAGATTCATTTTTCTTGCGTCAGTTTTAAGAGCTTGGGCTATATGCGGAGTGACAAGAGTACCTCCGCTCCCAATGGCAGAAATTGCTCTGACCATTTGAATGGGTGTCGTTTGGACGCTGTACTGGCCGATGGCAGTGTTGTAGGTATCTCCGATTCGCCATTCTTCGTCAAAGGTTTTTTGTTTCCACTCTGGATTGGGAATAACGCCCGACTCTTCCTGTGAGAGGTCTATTCCTGTCGGTTCGCCGAGACCGAATAATCGGAAGTACTTTTCAATATTTTCTATGCCAAGGCCTTTTTGCTCTTCAAATCCTCCGCCAATTTCATAGAAATAGACATCAGAGGAAACTGCCAGCGCTTGACGCATATCAACCCAGCCATGCGCTTTCCAGTCGCGAAATACCGAAGGCTTTTCAGGATTATAGGGATTAGGAATACTTATTGAACCTGTGCTTAAAATTTCTTTTTCAGGTGAAATAATTCCCTCTGAAAGCGCGCCGATTGCTAAAAACGGTTTTACAATCGACCCCGGGGCGTAGAGACCGGAGGTTATTCTATTGAGAAAAGGTTTTTGGGGATTAGAAACAAAACGCTCAATACTGCTGCCATCACCGGAGGCAAGCACTGAAGGACTATATTCAGGAGCGCTGACGAGCGCAATAATTTCACCCGTTTGAATGTCCATCATGATGCCCGCGCCACCTTGGAATGGAATACGATTAACTGTTTCGGAAATAATGCTATAAAACTCTTTCTGGATGGAGGCATCTATAGAAAGTGTCAGGCTCTTGCCACGGACGGGGAGTTCAATAACGCTCTCCGACTCCACCTTTCCAAAAACATCCGTTTCGGTGATTTTGAGGCCATTGCGTCCTGAGAGAAGAAAATCGTAAAAACGCTCGGCACCGTCTTTTCCTTCAAGTTTTTCCTGATAATAAAAACCATTCGCATCTTTGGAAGGATAATTGACATAGCCGAGTATGTGGGCAAAACCAGGCGCGTCAATGTAGGCGCGAGCAGAAAATTCAGTGGTTGTCGCGCTTGGTTCATTCCACGCAAGTTTCGCCCCTGTGCGATCGTAAATAACCCCCCGCTCCGAGAATACGAGCGTGTGGCGAAGGCTATTGCGTTCGCTTTGAAGCGCGTAGGCACTGCCAAGCGTAATCTGGAGAAAAAAAAGGCGGCCGCCAAAAATAAGCGCTACCGCAATAAAAAAGAAAAGGACAGAGAGAGACGAGAGCACGGCTATAGGACGCTCTATTCTCCCTTCGAATTGATGGACATTGAATTCCGGAAGATTGCTTGAATCAATAAAAATATCTTCGGGAGCGATTTCCCCTTTCCCTGTGCGAGGTGAGCGTTTAAACAAGCGAGGAGCCACAATGGCAATTATACACGCGGCAGTGGAACCAAAAAACGCTTAAGAAAAGATAGAGCGATGAGAGCACAGAGGGCGCCAAACACAATGAGCGGGGGAGAGTGAGCGAGGTTCCCACCAATGCCGTCTGCAAGAATACCGGCCCATACAAGTTCATAATAGTTTTTAAAATAGAACGCGAAGAAAAGAGCAGTGGCGAAAGAGAGCCACCACGGCGCAATAAATACTAAGACAGAGATACATACATCAGCGCATATCCGTATTGAGTGAGTGCGTAAGAATTTCATTCCAGAGGGAGTACAATATCAACAAATCGAACTTCTTGAATATTAACGGGAGAGGTCAACAGCACTCTTTTTAACGAGTCTGTCGGGTTGCTCACCACTGCGGCGACACGCGCAACGACATAGCCTTGTTTCCCGGGAGTGACGATGACATCATCAACCTCGATATCAAAATCTTGAGGAAGTACGGCAATAAAATTCCCACCCCCTCGGCCGGTAAGCTCAATGGCGCTCCCTCTACTCTCCACGATTGCGTCCGTAATCTTTCCGGGAGATGAAAGCAGTTCTACCTTGGAAACTGCTTTCCCTATCTCAACAACATCTCCAAGTAAAGCGCTGTGAGCATAGAGCACACGAGAGCCCGCACGCACGCCATCGCTCAAACCTGCGTCTAGAGTAAAAACATCAAAGGGGGTGCGCGGAGGGCGCGTAAGAATGCCTGCGCGAACTGTTTCACTGTTTTTTTCTATTGAAAGAAGGCCGCGAAGCGCGGAGTTTTCAGAACGCACAGCTTCGTTCTCAAACTTTAATTCGCGGACTTGAGCGGCCTGCTTCTCAAGGAGCGTGTGTTCTCGCTCAAGCGCGCCAGGAAGGAGTATTCTCCCAACAAAGGAAAGCGAACTTGAAACAAAATACCCTACAGCCACAATCGGACGGACAAAAAAGAAAGAGATTGAGGAAGGGAGGCCCGGAGTAAAAATATAAACACCGAAGATAACAAGAAAAAGGTAAGTAGCGGGCAGAAATGCGCCCCATCGGTTTTGCCTTCTATTTTTGAGGGGGAAGTGAATCTTCATTGATGATTAATACATCTTCAAATTCCTTAAGATGCTCAAGAATAATACCAGTGCCCCGCGCAACAGCGGTGAGCGGGTCTTCCGCTATATGGACAGGAATCTTAATATACTCTTCAATAATATCAGCAAGTCCTGGCAGGAGCGCTCCCCCGCCAACCAAATGCACTCCGCTTCGCATAACATCAGAGAGAATTTCAGGGGGAGTTGCCTCCAATACTTCCTTTGAAGACTCAAGAAGAGCATCAACAGATTGGGAAATTGCTTCGCGGATGTCGGCGTCAGTAATGACCACTTCGCGAGGAAGACCAGTGATGAGGTCACGGCCTTTGATGGTTGATTCAATAGGAGGACCTGATGGAATAAGACGGGTTATGGCAATTTTAACTTCTTCGGCAGTTTTCTCCCCAATGAGGATTTTAAATTCATTGCGGATATAGGAAATGATATCGTTATCAAAACGATCTCCCGCAATGCGCAGATTCTTTGACTGAACAATGCCGGAAAGCGATATGACGGCAATATCAGTAGTCCCGCCACCGATATCAATGACCATGGAGCCGACAGGCTCTTTTACCGGAAGCCGTATCCCTATAGCCGCTGCCATTGGTTCTTCAATGATGTGCACTTCTCGCGCACCGGCATTTTTTGTCGCATCGCGAACCGCCCGTATCTCAACATTAGTAATGCCCGACGGAACTCCGACAACAACCCGAGGACCGAAAAATTTCTTTGAGCTCTCCTGTGCCTTATTAAGAAGATACGCAATCATCTCTTCCGTCACTTCAAAATCAGAAATCACTCCGTCAATAATGGGACGCACCGCAACAATGTGCGGAGGGGTGCGACCGAGCATGCGCTTTGCCTGAATTCCTACCGCCACCACTTGTCCGGTTTTTTGATTCACCGCGACAACAGAGGGTTCGTTTATGACAATCCCTTTTCCGCGGATATATACCAAAGTATTAGCAGTACCTAAATCGATACCAATATCATTTGAAAATAAAGTATTCAGTTTTTGAAACTTCTCTTTAATCATGCATATTTTGTCAGTGGGCTCCCTATACTGATACTGCAATGCGGGCACAGTAATCTTCCACGCTTTTGAGAGACGAGTCAATCATTGACACTGTGCCGGTAATTCTCTCTTTTACTTCAATTTTTTCTTGAGCAATGGTCTTCTCGCTTATGACGAATCTATACGGAATTCCAATAAGGTCGGACTCGGCAAATTTCTCCCCGGCAGAGAGGTCACGGTCATCATACAGAACATGGACTCCTTGTTTGTCCGCGATAGAGAGAACTTTTTGCGCGAGAGTTTCTGCCTTTTCACTTTTGGCGAGCATAATCAGATGAATATGAAATGGGGCAATTGAAGTCGGCCACACCAAACCTTTAACATCGGAAAGTATTTCTGCAACTACACCCATCACGCGCGCAGGA
>ERZ1292623.4124-Hain-H51-01um-R1-4124-length-12009-cov-8_pt1 | contig 12009 bp, 15 predicted proteins | sample MGYA00564398_ERZ1292623 | MGnify/ENA primary metagenome ERZ1292623 (study PRJEB36523, sample SAMEA6512633) | groundwater metagenome | collected 2019-01-07 | study: AquaDiva: Metagenomics assemblies of 32 groundwater samples | reverse complement strand
TATTTTACAGGCTAAATGTTCTTCCAATACACCTTCCGCCTTTAAGGCAGAGAAGGGATGACATATCTCTTTTAATTGATCATTTTCTTAAAAAGTATAATAGCATGAAAAACAAAAATATTAAACTTTCAAATGAAGCAATTGAACTCCTACAGAATGCAGAGTGGAGGGGAAACATAAGGGAGCTTGAAAATGTTATTGAAAGACTCGTTCTTGTTGCAGATAAAGATAATATAGAGGCAAAGGAGCTCATAAAATACAATATCATAAACACTAAACAAGGAGCGACCTCACAGGATAAAGAGCTTCCAATGAAAAACCTTATCAAAAACATCTCAAAGGAATACGAGAAAGAGATGATCCAGAAAACCCTCCAAAAATGCAATGGCAATGTTACAAAGGCATCAAAAGAGCTCGGCATTGCAAGAGAGACACTCCACAGGAAAATAAAGGCGCTGAATATAATGTAGTATTCTAAAAATCTTTAATATAGGCAGAATAAAGTGTGATATAATTGTACATTAATGAATATACAAGACAAGAGGCGGGTCAATGAAAAGAAATTTAAAGAGTGGGATGAATTATCTAACGGCGGCAGGAAATACTATCTTGAGGTAAAAGGGAGACATGGTTGGAAAGCAAGGTATATCAAGGAAGTAGATGCTAATGAAGAAACTATGAAATTTTATCAGGAAATATATGATGAGAATGATAATTTAATTGAAATCCATGAAAAGTATCCTGTTGATAAGGGACACAGAAGGATAAAGGAGGAATAGCAATGATTGTAACAAGAAAGCTGCTTGTGGAAATGCTTCTAAAATATATAAACAGGGCAATCAGCTCAGCAGAGCTTGTAGACTGGGCAGAGGAGATGATAAGGGAAGCAGATTTTGAGGAAGGATACTTTGAGTTGATAGAGGACATCCTCGCCAGAATCGGGCTTGCAGATGTCAGAGAGTTTGGCCTTACATGGGATGATTGTTATGATTATCTCCATAAGCTTGGATATGATATAAAGGTGGAGCTTTTAGAGGTTAAGTGAAGCTTCTCACAACAAAGGCCAAGAAGCTCCTATACTGCGACACTATTTCCTGAACTTAATCACAGTTCCCTTAACAGTTGTCCTGTAGCCGTTTAAAATATATGCCCAGAACCAGTTCTCTTGAATTTCTACATTGATCAGCGCGTCACCACCCTTGCTTGATACTGCCTCGCTGTAAGCACACTGAAAACGGAAATTCTGATTGATAGGAATGATCTGGAACAACATGATGCCAATACATGATCCTTCAGATTCACCCAGTATGTCGTATTTCATTTCGTCAGGTTGATTTGCAAGCTTCAACGAGACGCCTGCGCATCCATATATCCCCAATATCGCCACACAAAGAGCAAGTGGAATAATCAGGCGTTCCGCCCCATACAATCAGCTCTGTGTCTGTCCACTCCATTCTATGGCCAGCCCTTGGTGAAGGCGCATTTGCAGTTGTTATCGGGCTCCATCTATTTGTATCTGGGTGATATATGGCGCCTGTATTAAGACCGGTGCTGCCATCAGGTGTTCCGCCCCATACAATCATCCCTGTGCCTCCTGCAAAAACCGCCCTATGGTCAGCCCTTGCTGAAGGTGTATCTGGGTCTGTAGTGTCTGTTGCGGCCCAGGAATCTAATGCTGGATCATATACACCGCCTGTATTGAAGGCAGTTGTGCCATCAGTGCCGCCCCATACAATCATTACACTCCCTGTCCAGGCTGAGCTATGAGCAGCCCTTGCAGAAGGGGCGCCTGTTGTGTCAGTCGGCACCCAACTGCCTCTTCCTGTTGGTCCACCACCTCTACCACCTCCGCCGTCTCCGCCCCCGCCGCCTCCGCCGCAGGATGCTGTTACAGCAATTGCCATTGCTCGCCGAGCTGATACCATTTTTTCTGTCTTTTCCGTTTCATGTTTTGCCTCCTTTCGTTTGTAGCACGAATAAATTCGTGCCTACAGATTGTTTTTTTGAAGCGGCTGTCCTACTTTGGGCGATCCATCGCGGGTCGCCCCTCCATTCCGCATGCGAAACCAGCGGCTGCACCTTATTTTGTACTTCTACTCTGTTGGCCTATTATTTTACAATATTTCTAAAAAATCTGTCGGCAAAATTATGATTTTTTTGTAGAATTTTTACTTATTAAGATGTCAAATTTATTCTACGAAGGAGAGTCGCAAGAATTTCCCAACTTCTTTTTTGTCACACCATAGTGATTTTTGAATCACATCATAATCAATATAACTCTTCAGAAAATAAGGTTTTTTAAGCAACACCATTAAATCACTCTTTTTGTGATGTCAAAATCACAAAATCTTGCCCTCAACCAACCCTCTCATTTTTCTAACTATTTGATTTTCCAAGATTTTATCTAAAATATACTTCTGGCAAGCTATCTGCAATATATAAGGGCAGGAGGTTGGAAATGAAGACAATTCTTATAGCGGATAGCGACAGAAGGCTCAGAAAGGGAATCAGCTCTCTTCTTAAAAAGAGGGGTTTCAGAATAGTAGAACTCATTGACATCAATCCCTTAACAGAATTTGAGAATCCCTTAGACATTGCCATCATCAATCTTGAAACTACATTCAATGACAATGAGCAGTTACTTACTGCCTTAAAAAGACTCGTCAACCACAACACATTCTCTATCATCACAACCATTAAAGAAGACTCAAATCTGATTGAAAGGATGACCGAGTGCAACGAAGTTCAGTTTATGGAAAAACCATTTAGTTTTAAAGAGCTTATGGAAAAGATAGATACACATCTAAAAACAATCAACAAGACCGCTGCATTAAAGGGCGGCAAGGAGGAATAAAATGAAAAGGATTAAATTATTAACAATGGTCTTAGCGCTTAGTTTCTTAGTTCCTGGCTTTACATCTACAGCCTTTGCCTTTGATTATCTGAAGTTTGCATTAGGGATTGGAAGCAGCTATGTAATTCATGAAGCATCACATCAGATAGTGGCAGAGGTCAATGGCACGCCATTTAAATGGCAGAATGGATTTGGCAGCACATGGGTTACATCAAACAAGACATCAAATAGCGAAAGATATGAGCTTGGCTCTGCTGGCCTGGTTTCACAGGTATTATCAACAGAGATAATCCTAAACACCAAAAAAATTCCAAAGGATAATGATTATGTAATTGGGATGCTGACATTTAACATTGTAAATGCCCTTCTCTATGTAGTAAGCGACGGCATATTAAATCCAGATGACAATTACGGTGACATAGAGATGATGGACAAGGCAGGACTAAAAAAGGAGTATGTATCAGCATTCCTTGTAGTTCACTCCTTATATTCTATATACAGGGCATATTATAAAACAGATATCCCTGTATATCTTACAATGAGCAAGAATGAAATCAAGATGGGTGTAACAATATTGAAGTGGTAAAAAATGGTCTTCCGCATTTTAAAAAGGAGCATATATATGAAGACAATCATCACCTTAGTCTTATTGTTAATATTAAGTTCAGCTTGTCAGGCATCTGAGCTTGACGATCTGTCAAAGAAATATTCTAAGATTTATATAAGAAGCATTGAAGGAAGGAAGCTATTCAGAGGGATTATCAAAGTTGAATCCAATGACGGCAAATATATTGTTGGTGAATTAGACCCATCATTTGGAATTACTCAAATGAAGGTCTCAGCAGTCAGAGATGCTGCAAGATATTTCAAGATTGAGATACCAAAAACGGATGATAAGATTATATGGAAACTGTTAAAAGACAAAGAATTTAGCATTAAATTGGGGGCTGCTTACTTCGGATTGCTGGAAAGAAGACTTAAAGGCATTAATGATGTCAAAATTGTAGTGATTGCATATAATGAAGGAGCCAAAGCTGTAAAAGAAAAATTTAAGAAGCAGGAATTATCAGAGGTTTATTTAAATAAGGTTATAAATGCAGCAGAGGAAGTTAAATATAAAGGAGGCAATTAAAATGTCATTCTTAACTATTAGTTGGCTGGCAATAATAGTATGGAATTTAATAACACTCATGAATGGAACAAGGCAAATGGCAAAGAATCATGTTCATTCAAGAAACAGGCATTGTTCCGGCCAATGTCCTCATTGCAAAAAAAGAAGATAATGGAAACTATAAGACTGCTTTTTTCATAACATCAACAGGCGGCTTTTTACCTGTCCATATCTGAAATGCAAGGGCACCTTGATGAATCAGCATACCAAGACCGTTAACAGCCTTCTTCACCCCTGCCCTTCTTGCTATTTTTAAAAGAGGTGTTATCTGAGGGTTATAAATTAAATCATATATTACCAAATCCCTATGCAAATCCTTTTGTGAAATCGGCAATAAACCCTTCCCTTTCAAGCCGACAGATGTTGAATTTATCAGAATATCTGCCCCTGCAATGACCTTTGCAAGCTCATGCCTATCTAATGGAATTGCTGAAAATTTAGTCTTCTTAAAATTTCTTTTTAGGTATCTAACAAGTTCATCTGCCTTTTTAATAGTCCTGTTTGCAATTATAATCTCAGATGCCCCTTCTAATGCGCAAGAAACAGCGATTCCTTTACCTGCACCGCCTGCACCAACAAGCAAAACACTCTTTCCCTTTACCCTTGTCTTTGCATCATCCCAGAGGGACTTTATAAATCCCCTTCCATCAGTATTATGGCCAATCAGTTTACCGCCTCTATTTTCAATAGTATTAACAGCGCCAATCAGTTTTGCCTCTTTGGACAATTCATCAAGATATTTAATTACAGCCTCTTTGTGCGGCACAGTAATATTTACGCCTCTTATATTCAATGCCCGAATACCTTCTACAGCGCTTTTTAAATCTTTTGGCTGTACTTCAAAAGGAATATAGCAGTAATCAAGCCCTAATGCAGAAAAGGCAGCATTGTGCATTAATGGAGAAAAGGTATGCTCAATAGGATATCCGAAGATGCCGACTATCTTTGTCTTGCCAGTGATTTTCATAGTATATTTCTTATGGTACCCCTCACCCTACCCTCTCAATTAATCCCTTTGCATCAGCCTGAACAACCTCTACCTCCATACCGCTTCCATTTCGTAACTCCTCAACTGTCATATCATCCAAAAACCTGTCTGTTGCCTCCCTTAATGATACAGATGGTATTAAGACTGTTCTCTTATTATCAATATTTTCTAAGGCTCTCAAAATATCCTGACCTGTTAAAAGGCCAGCAACTGTTACACTATCGCCAAGAAAATTGTTTTTGACAGAAACAACATCAATATCTAAACCATAGTCTTTCAATCTATCAACGCATCCTTTTAAATACGGCGCAAAAGACTCGCCTGTTATTGCAATAAACTTTCTGCTGGCATCAGGCTTCTTCTTTATTTTAGTAAGGGCCTCCTCAAAATCAGAAAAAAATAAAGGCACAAGACCAACACCGTTTTCAATCTGAGGAAAATCCGCATATCCGCTTATATCTGGAAACTCCATGCCTGCCTTTATATAAAACTCATCAGCAATAAATAATATATCATCTCCAATTTCTTTCTTAATATCAGCCTTGATTTTAGTCAAAAGCATAATCGTTTTTTTTGCGTAATCCTTATCAACCGGTGTTAACTTATTCACCCTATGCCTTGTCTGGCCAACAGGGACAACTGCAATAGAAGAAACATAAGGATAAAAACCCTTTAAATCATTAATGCTCTTTTTAAGATATTCGCCATCATTAATCCCTGGACATAGGACAATCTGGGTGTGAAGAAATATCCTGTGCTGTGCCAGCTCCTCTATCTCCTTTAAGATGTCAGAAGCCTTTTTATTCCCCAACATCTTTCTTCGCAATTCATTATCAGTGGCATGAACAGAGATATAAAGCGGGCTCAGCCTCTGGCTAAATATCCTCTCCTTATCCTTCTTTGTAATATTGGTCAGGGTAATATAACTGCCGTAGAGAAATGAGAAACGGTAATCCTCATCCTTAATATAAAGGCTCTCCCTGCATCCCTCTGGCATCTGGTCAACAAAACAGAACACGCACTTATTTGGGCACCTTTTGATGCGCATGGAATCAAACTCCAAGCCGATGTCTTCGTCCTCTTCCTTTTCTATCACGACTTCTTTTAAGGCACCATCGCAAATTATTTCAACCTTTAAAAATTCCTCAGCCTCATAAAATCTATAATCAATAGGGTCAGATATCGCATTGTCATTAATAGAAATAAGCATATCACCAGGCCTAATTCCAGCAGCAAAGGCAATGCTGTCTTTTTCAAGTGAAATTATATTTATGCCTTTTATAACCATTTCTTTTACTAACATTTTTTTATCACTAATTAAATATGTCATTCCCGCAGAGTTTTTGAGCGGGAATCCAGAAAAGGAATTAGATTCGCGTTCCCCGCTTAAGACATGCGAGGACAAGTTTCACGGGAACCCCTGGATTCCTGCCTTCGCAGGAATGACAAGAATCATTTAGCTCGTATCAACTCCCTTGCAAAGACCTTTAACACCGCTGTTACTGGCACAGCAAGGAGTATGCCAAAGAAGCCGAAGAGATTGCCTCCAATAAAAATCGCCATCAATATTGCTAAAGGATGAAGCCCTACCCTCTCGCCAACTATCCTTGGAGAGATAAGCATTCCTTCAAGTCCCTGCGCAATTCCGAACAATATTATAACATACAGGGGATGATAAAAGTCCTGAAATTCTAAAAATGCCATAAGCCCTGCTGTTGATATACCGACAATCAGGCCAAGATAAGGCGCCATATTGGCAAGGCCGGAGAGGATGCCGATAACAACAGGCATATCAACGCCAATAACCCACAGGCCAATGCTGTATATAATTGATAGAATAATACTTACAAAGAGCTGGCCTAAAATAAAGCCCTTTAATACAGTGTCTATCTCATTTAAAAGGGCCTGCGCTTTTTTCTTGTAAGATTTTGGAATCAAATCTATTGCCTTTTCCTTAATCTTATTGTAATCCTTTAGCAGATAAAACGCTGCTACAGGAACAATAAAGAAGCTCAATATGCCAAGGAAGAAAGAGAGGGTGCTTGAAAATGCCTTTAAGATATATGAAGATGCCCATTGAATGAAATCAGGCGATAATTCTTTCAGCCTTGTTCTGAGTTCCTGAAAAATATCTTCAGATGTTTTTGGAAGTGGTATTTTAAAAGTCACCTCTAAATATGGAATTACCCTCTGCTGGATAACTTCTATATATCTTGGCAAGTTATTAATTACTATCTCAATCTCGCTTTTTACTGTGGGCAGGATTACTAAAACAAAGAGTGTAAAAATAACTATTGTACAAAGAAATATAAGAAGTGTTGAGGCAACCCTTGGTATTTTCCTTTTTTCAAGAAAATTTACAACTGGGTTTAAAAGATATGATAGCAGCGCTGCGATAAAAAAGGGAAAGATTATATTGCCAAGAAAATATATTATTAAGATAAAAAGAAGAGAGATCGTTAAAGGAATTATATACCTTTTATTCAACCCATTTGATGTATTTTTTCTCATTTGATGGGATAATATCATCCAATGTCGCAATATGTCAATTAACAATTACCTTTTGACTTATAATCAGGATAACATATATAATACATTAAATTATGGTCTCCATAGCAAGAAAAAATCTTTTTCACGATAAAATCAGGTTTATCATTACACTGATTGGCGTCACCTTTTCTGTTGTGCTTATCTTTGCGCAGGTTGGGATATATCTCGGCTTTATGCAGAATGCCTCTATTATAATTGATAATACTAATGCAGATATATGGATTACATCAAAGAATACGCCTAATTTTGACTGGGCACAGGCATTCCCTGAGACAAAGATAAACCTTGTAAGGGAAACAAAGGGGGTTCTGCGTGCAGAAAAATTTATCCTTGCGTGGGGGATGATGAAACGAAAGGAAGGCGGCACAGAACAGATAGAGATAATAGGATTTAACCCGAATACAGGCATTGGCGGGCCATGGAATATGAAGGAAGGCAAGGCATCAGATGTAAAAGGCGGTAAACATATTATTATGGATGAATCCGCAGAAAAGAAGATAGGCGAGTTCAATATAGGCGATGAAAGAGAGGTTATGAACCAGAAGGTAAAGGTTATCGGCATAACCACAGGGATAAAATCATTCACTACTGCGCCATTTGTTTTTACCTCTTATGATACTGCAAAGGGCCTTGCCACATATATTACGCAGGATAACACGGTCTTTATACTTATTAAAACAGACCCTGCTGAGGATGTCCATGAGATAGTCCAGAGATTAAAAGAAAGGCTGAAGGGCGTGGATGTTTACACAAGCAGGCAGTTTTCTAACAGGTCAAGGTGGTACTGGACTGTTGAAACAGGCATGGGTATGGGTTTTCTCATGACTGCGTTTATGGGCTTTGCCATTGGCATTGTTATTGTAGGCCAGACCATTTATACATCTACAATAGAGCATTTAAGAGAGTATGGAACACTCAAGGCAATTGGCGCAAATAACCTTTTTATATATAAGATAATCTTTGAGCAGGCGATTGTAAATGCAGTTATTGGCTATATTGTGGGATTTGTTATAACACAGTTTCTGATAAAGGGATATGAGAAGACAGGGCTTGCCATGATTATACCGAATTATCTGATAGTAGCTGTCTTTTTTCTTACTATACTGATGTGCGTCTTTGCATCATTCATCTCCATAAGAAAGGCAACAAAGATAGACCCTGCAATTGTATTTAAGGTTTAAGATGGAAGAAAATAATATTGAAGTAAAAAGATTAAAAAAGATTTACCATGAAGCATCTGTTGAAGTCATGGCAGTAGATGATGTATCATTTGATGTAAAGAGCAGCGAGGTAGTCGCTGTCATGGGGCCGTCAGGAAGCGGCAAGACAACACTCCTTTCAATAATTGGATGCATCCTGCGGCCGACAAGCGGCGAGGTAATAATAAAAGGGATTAAAACGCACGAATTGGATGAGCGCTCTCTGCCAGAGATTAGGAATAAGTATATCGGCTTTATCTTTCAGGCATTCAATCTTTTTCCTGCGTTGACTGCATTGGAGAATGTTGAGGTCTCATTGAACCTGAAAGGCATAAAAGGAAAAAAGTCAAAGGAAGAGGCAAGGCAATTATTAGAAAGGGTCGGGTTAAAAGACAGGGTGGATTTTCTGCCAATGGACTTGAGCGGCGGCCAAAAACAGCGCGTATCCATTGCAAGGGCATTGGCAAACAGGCCGTCTATTATTTTGGCAGATGAGCCAACAGGAAATTTAGATTCAAAAACAGGACATTCTGTTATAGAATTGCTGCGAGACCTTTCTATTAAAGAAAAGAGTTCTGTTGTGATTGTTACACACGACAGCCGTATAATGGATATGTCAGACAGGGTGCTGTATCTGGAGGATGGGAGATTGAAAAACGGTGTTAATGCAAAAAAGAGGTGAAAATAAAAATTGAAAAATAAATGGGTCATTATATTAAGTGTCATAGCAATAGGAGTGCTCTTTCTATTCTTGGGATTAAGGAATAGAGATAACAATAATGCAGTAACAGTTCAATATGGAAAGATAAGCCAGATTGTAGCTGCAACTGGAAAGATAGAAGGCCTGAATCAGGCAGAGCTGAGCGCTAAGATAACAGGAAGGATAAAAAGGATATTAGTAAAGGAAAGGGATATTGTTAAAACAAACCAGCCCCTTGTTTTATTAGATAGCGAGGAATTGGATGCACAGGTAAAAGAGGCAGAGACTATTTTTTCACAGGCAGAGAGAAACTATAAAAGGGCTAAGAACCTTTATAGAGATGGAATAATATCAAAAAAGGAATATGATGATTCAGAAGACGAATATAAAAAGTCAAAAGCATCATTGGAATATTTAAAGGCAATGCTTGCGAATACCATTATACGCGCCCCTTTCTCTGGCACTATTGTAAGAAAATATAAGGAAGAGGGCGAGGTAATAAGCAGCCTCGGCACTCCTGAGACAATACTGCTTATTGCTGATGTAAGCAAGATAAAGGCAAAGGTAGAGGTTGATGAATCTGACATAGGAAAATTAAAAATAGACCAGACAGCCTCTGTTACAACTGATACATATCCCGGAGAAAGATTTTATGGCAAGATTGCCAAAATCGGCATGATGGTCGGCAAGAAACTGATAAAATCCAATGACCCAAAGGAGATTATGGATAAAAAGGTATTGGAAACAGAGATTGAACTTAATCCAACAGAAAAGCTTACACTCGGCATGACAGTGGATGCAAAGATAATTGTTGTTGAAAAGGAGAAGGCATTAATCGTGGCCAAGAAGGCTGTCCAGCGGGATGAGAGCGGAGAAATTCTTTATGTTTTGAATAACGGCAAAAAGGAAAAGAGAAGAATCAAAACAGGCGAAAGAGATGATGTGCATGTGGAAGTAGTTGAAGGGGTAAAGGAAGGAGAAAAAATATCTATTTTGCCAAAGGAGTAATGAGAAATTTTCATAAAAGAACATTATAACGACCCAAATCAGGGGGGCGGGTTTACTGTATCCTCTGGGTTTGCTTGTTAGTGCTTACTTTATTGGTTTTATAGCAAGGTCTTTGCATATCTTTCTTGCGAGGTTATCGTTGATTTCTGTATGACGGGGCACAGATGAACGTTTGTTTAGATTTGGATTCCACCACCACGAATGACGACTGCCTTCTCTAATAAATTCACATCCTTGCGACCGTAGATACTTCAGCAGGTCATTGCGTTTCATACAGCAATTTTTTCTTCCAGATACCCCGTTCCTACCGCAGAGAGAACATCTTGGCGATTGAATTCAAGAGCCTCTTTCAGAGTGGCTCGAAGGCTTTCCGTTAACTCTTCACGAGTATGTTCTTGACAGTTTACCCCTGGAATTTCCTCTATCCAGCCAATCCACCAATCACCCTCTTGCTTCACTACAGCGGTATATTCTGTATTCACAATTTGCCTCCTTTCATGCACTAAATTTAGTGCCCTAACATTTATTTTTATATTTATTCTTTACTTAGCAACATTATATATAGCTATTGGGGGTACAGTCAAGATTTTTTCAGCTACGGCTCTTGCTATCCTCGGCATGAAGCGACTCTGCAGTAGAAAAACTCTCATCTTATGTTTGGAAAAAATGGGAAGCGTCCAGCTAATTACTACTACCTACCACAACATAAGGACGAATCTTTTCAAGTGTTTTAGTGCCAATTCCTTTTACTTTGAGCAAATCATCTACATTTTTATATGGACGTCCTGATATAATTCTTTCAGCAAGATTGGGACTAATTCCATTAATAGACATAAATTCTTCTTTGCTGGCAGTGTTTAAGTCAAGCAAGCTTTGAGGGGATGGAGCTTTTTTTACTTGGCTCTGTAATTCTTTTAATTCCTGATCTTCACTATGTTGCTTTGCACGAAGTTCAGCAATCCGATCTGGATCACTCTCCGACCAAATACCAACACGTTTCAAAATAGCCGAAATCTCAAAATCCCGAAGTCTTTCAATCATTTCAGCACGTGATACTCCATCGGGTGTTTCCCTGCCTATACCATGAGTGCGGGCAAAACCATTCTTAACGAGTAGACTCGCAAGATCATTTCCGTCAGATGTAGTGATGAATCCATATATGCGGCCTTTGGCTGACCTTCCCAAGGCACTTGCAAAGGCTGTATGAACAGTAAAAGGTTTAGCAAGGATACTTGCAGCAAAAGTTTTTGCTTCATTGCCAAAATGAATAGTGCGTTCTGCACTAGGCAATCCGAAATAGCGCATTTGTTCCCTTACTCGCTGCGCATCGCTTTTAAAGCCGACTGAAGTTTCAGGACAGTCAACAAAATAAAGCCTCACATGGAAAGATTTTCCAGCAGATTCCACAAAGAAGCTATCTCCATCATTTGCTGAGTTATTTATCAATTTGGCATTAGTGAGCTTCTGCAACTCAGCAGCATGTGATAGGGAAATTCCTACAAACACCAATACTGCTGTGAGGGATAGGGATTTGATGAG
>ERZ1292623.4120-Hain-H51-01um-R1-4120-length-12019-cov-5_pt1 | contig 12019 bp, 19 predicted proteins | sample MGYA00564398_ERZ1292623 | MGnify/ENA primary metagenome ERZ1292623 (study PRJEB36523, sample SAMEA6512633) | groundwater metagenome | collected 2019-01-07 | study: AquaDiva: Metagenomics assemblies of 32 groundwater samples | reverse complement strand
TAAGCGATGTACTTTATTGGGTTTGCTGGATCATCTTATTTGGAATAGCCTTAATATTTATTTGGAGGTATTTTTTATGAATGAACACGAACATCATCATGAAGAACCTATAGAAGACTCTGAAATAACTGGTTGGAAACACAAGCTGATTTGGTCATGGGTTCTTACTATTCCTATAGTGATAATAATGCTTTCCGAAAGGTTGTTTGGAGTCTCGTTAATTGAGATGCCTTATTCTATAATTACCATTCTTGTTTTGGGTTTCCCTGTTTTATTTATATTTGGATTTGATACTATGAAAGGAGGGTTACGAGGGTTATTCACCTTTTATTTCAATATGGATTCACTTATTGCCTTGGGAACTCTTGTTGCTTACTTAACAGGGATATTTTCATTTACTGGTGTTGTTCTAGATTATTCTGGTGTTGCTGCTATGATTATGGCTTTCTTTACAACTGGAAAATATGTTGAGGCCAAAGCAAGGGGGCGCGCTTCTGAAGAAATAAGAAAGCTTCTTGAACTTGGAGCAAAGAATGCGACTGTTGTTAGAGATGGAAAAGAAATGGAGATTCCGATTGATGAAGTTAGACTAGGGGATGTAATTATTGTAAAACCAGGGGAAAAAATTCCTACTGATGGAATTGTTGTTAAGGGAGAGAGCAGTGTTGATGAATCAATGGTTACTGGAGAGAGTTTACCAGTTGATAAATCAAAAGGAAAGAATGTAATTGGTGCAACTATAAATCAAGATGGTATTTTATATATCAAAGCAACTAAGGTTGGAAAAGATACTTTCCTTGCACATATAATTGACCTTGTAGAACAGACTCAAAGTGAGAAAATACCTATCCAGAAATTGGCTGATAAAATAACCTCTGTTTTTGTTCCCTTTATTTTAGTTCTTGCTGTTTTGACTTTTGCTAATTGGTGGATATTTTCAGGAGACTTAAGCAGGGCAATCGGGGTTGGTGTTGCTGTGCTCGTAATTGCATGCCCTTGTGCATTAGGATTAGCAACTCCGACAGCCTTAATGGTTGGGTCTGGAATGGGTGCTAAACGAGGAATATTGATAAGAAAAGGCGAAGCAATTCAGACAATGAAAGAGATTAAGATAGTAGTGTTTGATAAGACTGGAACAATAACTAAAGGAAAACCCGAGGTAACTGACATTTATTCTAAAATAAAAGAAGAAAAACTTCTTGAGATTGCTGCTTCAATTGAAAAATTAAGCGAGCATCCTATAGCCCATGCAATAGTTACTAAGGCAAACTTAAAGATTTACAAAAAAGTAACTGCATTTAGTATTATAAGAGGCAAAGGTGTTGTGGGAAAAATAAGCGGGAATGATATAGTAATAGGCAACAGAGCTTTGATGAATGATAAAAAGATAAAATATTCCTCTTTCGAAGACCAAATATCTGAATTTGAATCTGGTGGAAAGACGGCTATGATTGTAGCTGAAAACAAAAAAGTTATAGGGATTATTGCTGTGGCAGACGCAATAAAAGAAGATTCTGTTATCGCAATAAAGAAGCTTAACATGCATGGTTATAGAACAGTCATGATTACAGGAGACAATGAGAGAACTGCCAAGGCTATTGCTTCACAGGTTGGAATAAAAGAAGTAATTGCAAATGTTTTGCCCGAAGACAAGTCCAAAAAAGTTTCTGAATTACAGAAGGAGGGTTTCGTGGCGTTTATTGGAGATGGAATAAATGATGCACCCGCTTTAAAGCAGAGTAATGTGGGTATTGCGATGGGAACTGGAACAGATATTGCAATTGAAGCTGGAGATATTGTTTTAGCTCGCGGTTCACTTTTGGGAGTTGTTCAAGCTATTAATTTATCAAAGGCTACTTTCAGAAAAATAAAACAAAATTTATTTTGGGCATTTGCTTATAATGTTGTAGCCATTCCATTGGCTGTGGCAGGAGTATTGCACCCTGTTGTAGCTGAAATTGCAATGGCTTTATCATCAATTACTGTTGTTACAAATGCTAATTTATTGAGAAGAAAAAAGATTGATTAGATAAATTTAAATATATCTTGTATTACATGTAATACATGGCTGACGAGATAATCTCTTTAAGAATAGATAAAAGTCTAAAAGAAAAAATGAGGCTTTATAATCATATTAATTGGAGTGCTATTTTAAGGAGGGCTTTGATAGAAGAGATAAATAAAATGCATAGAATTGATAAAAAGAGAGCTATGAAAGCTGCTTTAGAGATTGACAAGATTAGAAAGTCAGGTGTTTTTAATGGAGGCAAAACAGGAACACAAATAATAAGGGAATGGAGAGACAAAAAAAGGTAGTTGATGCTTCTGTAATTGTAAAACTTTTTGCAGATGAAGAAAATAGTGATAAAGCGTTACTGTTAAGAGACAAGCATATTAATGAAGAAATCTGTTTGATTGCTCCAGAGTTTATTCTTTTAGAAGTTATCAATGCACTTAAATATAAAAAGTTAAATGAAGAAATATTAAAAAAGTCAAATGAGGAGTTATGGGGTATTCAATTAAAGACTATTAATCTCGATGATTCTTTAATTAAGAAGTCTATTGAAATTTCTGCTAAATATAATTTATCAATTTATGACTCTGTTTATGTTGCCATTGCTGAAATACATAATGCTCAATTAATAACTGCAGATGAAAAACTTCTTAAATTGCCTAATTCAGTTAATTTGGAAAAGTGCTGATCAAAGGGTTATTATTAATGCAGAAATGAATACATTAATTACTGCAGTAGTTATACACCAAGAACAATAATTGTTTAGAACTCTTATTTGAATATTAATTAATATTAGAGAATATGCTGAAGCTAAAATTGAAATTAGTTTTGTTGCTAACAATAGATTTTGTGAAGGGTTTGTGAAAACAACTATTAAGATTCCTATGTAATATGCTAGGCCTATTATCTCGTTTTTAATTCCTAATGTTCTTGAGTATTTGCTGTCTAGAACTATGTTACAACTTTTTGAGTTGATTGGGCAGATGACTTTCTTTTTTAGAGCATGTGCTATTGATATGTAAAGAGTTATTGCTATGCCTATTAGGCAGAATATTAGAATAATTGTTTTTTGCATGTAACTATATGTTTTTTGGGCTTATATTGGTTTCTGTAAACTAAAGATTTATATACCATATGTTTTGACTTCCTTTATGGTTATGTTATATTTACCAGATGAAAGAGTGAGTTATTGGGTTGGAGAGAAGAAATCTCATGTTGTTCCAAGTTATTCTTTACAAGTTCCGGGAACATGGACTCAGGGATTATTTAGCTCAGCTAGACATAATTTACTTTATGAGTTAACTGAAAAAACTACGAGAAAACCAGTTAAAATAGCAAGGGTTCATAAAACAATTTCTAAAAGAGGAGAGGCTTTTGATTTCACATTTAGAGGACTTTCAGGGGCTTTATTGATAGGGCCAGTAGGACTGGGAAACTTATTGTGGTATCAAAATGAAGCTGAGTCTCATGAAAAATTAGAAGGAATAGAATTGCAGTTACACTTAATGGCAGATGGCCAAAGGTTTGGATTATCTCATCCAGCAAGTGAGCACGAAATAGTTCCTTATAATTGGATGGATTCACCTGTAAAATCTAAGAAAAAATGTGATGATGGCGATGATGAAGGTTATGATACTATGGGTCTACCATTTTGTGGTGGAGAAGCTGATGGTCCTGTGCCTTTATGTTAATTTTACTTACCCCAGTCAGATTTTTTCTTACGTTTGATTTCAGCTATTTCCATTAATGCCTTTATTTCTGTTTGACTTAGAAGATCTTTGTTTTTCTTGAATGCCTTGAATTGACTTTCACCTAATTGACTATAAAGATACTTTTTATCTGCTAATTGTCTTTCAAAGTTTGTTCCTGTTAAAGATAATGCTAATTCTTTTCCTTCTTCAGCTTCATCAACTGATTTCTTATTCTCTTCCATTGCTTTTACTCTTGCTATTTGTTCGTCTGTTTCGTCAATTAGAGGAATGCCTTTCTTTAGTGTACCTGCAAGAACCTTTACTCCAAAGATTGCTGGGTTGGAATTTCTAAATTGGTATTGGTGAAGGATTTCTAGCTTGCAGATTGATGCTAGTTCCATCATTCTTTCTTTTTCAATTTGTCCAGCTCTCTCTTGTCTCCATTCAACTAAGTCTTCAATTAATTTGTAGACTACTTGATTTGTTAGAACTTTAATGTTTTTATCGTGTTGTAAGTCTGTTTCTTTGTCAACATTGAATCCTAAAATTATAGAGTTTAATGGATTTAGTTCTAAATTTGCTTTTGCTGCAATTATATCAGATTTCCCAATGTTGCCTATATCTGCTTTGACTACTGGAATGTTTGCTTGTTTTAGTAATGTTAATAGTGCTTCTAAACTTCCCAATGAATCTGCTTTTGCTATTATACCTTCTTTGTCTATTTGTAATGTGTCTTTGAATTCCTTTGCAAATTTTTCTTGTAATTCTTTTTCATTGTTGTCTATTCTTTGGAAAGGCATTCCAGATAATATGTCTTCTTTGTTTGTCAACTGCATTCTTATTCCGTTTGTTGCATGGGTTTCTTTTACAGCTTTAAATTTGAAACTTAAAGGTAAGACTTCTTCTATAGATCTTATTCTTGTTACTATTAACTTTCCATCCAACGTAGCTATTCCTATTTGGTCCCCTTCTTTTAATACTCCGTCATAAAGGATTGCTTCTGCTGTTTCCATTGATCTTTCTTTCTTTACTTCGAGAAGAATTCCCTTTGCCTCATCTGATAGCTTTAGTTTTTCTGTTAAGAATCTTTGAGATAGACCGCATAATACCAATAAGATTTCTGGTATCCCTTCTCCTGACCTTGCTGAACAAGGAACTATTGCAATCTTTTTTGTAAAGTCAGTTACATCATAGAATAAGTCGCTATCAAATCCGTGAGCTTGCAGTGAAGCTTGGAAAGTTCCAAATGATATATCAAATTCATTTCTTGCGTGAATTGGAAGGTGTTCTAAAGATTTCTTTATTGTTTCTTCTTTTTTCCAACCTGATAGTTTATCTACTTTGTTTAGAGCTATTACGAAAGGAGTTTTGTTTGCTTTTAGAATCTGGATTACCTCTGCTGTTTGAGGTTTGATTCCTTCTTTTATATCTACTACAAGAATTACTATGTCTGCTAATGAGCCTCCCCTTTGTCTTAGGTTTGTAAATGCAGCGTGACCTGGTGTATCTATGAATAGGAAACCTGGTATCTTTAAGTCAATTTTAGCTTTGTCTATTATGGGACAGACCTTCTTTATTTGCTCAAATGGGTATTTGGTAAATGATATTTTTTGAGTAATTCCACCTGCTTCTCCTGATTGTACGGAGCTACCTCTAAAACAATCTAATAGAGATGTTTTTCCATGGTCTACATGACCTGCTACTGTTATGATTGGTTGGCGAATCGTCATATTAAGAGGTGCTGAATGTCACTTAAAAAGGTTTTTAAACGGTTTTAATCGTTTCTTTCAATGACAAAATAGGAGAATGTAAACTGGGAAAGATATCATGCTCTTTTAGGCATTGGTATGCAAGAGGATATACTACTACGGAACAAACTGAATTGTATACTTCTTGCAAAACTTCATACTGAAGAAGTAGCAAGATGTAAACCTGCTCTAGATAGGTTAACTAGAAGACATCAAGAAATTCTAGCCTCTTTAGACAAATTAGTTAGAGATCTAAAAGAGTTTAACGGTAGACAATAAGTTTATTAAGGTAAACTTCAAGTATACCTTATGAAGACTAAGAGCGCTCTAATAAAAATAAGTCCTGAGTTGAAAAAATTTATTGATTCTATGAAACTTAATAGTAATGATACATACAATGATGTTTTATGGAATTTTTTTGAGCCTTATATGGAAAGGTCAAAGGAATCTTTAGAGAGGAGTAGAATTGCAACCAAAGAATACGAATCTGGAAAATTTAAAACGGTAGAACAGGTTTTCGGTATTAATGACTTTGACAAAGAAATTCTTAGTGGTAATTCCAGATAGTATAGAAAAGGAAATTAAAAAATATCCTTATTTTGTACAGAATAAGTTTAGAGAAGCTGTTGAGAAATTTGAAAATGGAGAAAGATTAGATATAATAAAGAAGCAAGGCTCGGATAATGAATATAGGATAAGAGTTGGAAGATATAGGATAATTTTAATAAAAACTGGAATTACTAAATTTTATATTAGTGACTTTGGTTCAAGAGAAAATATATATGGTTTTTTAATATAATTTTGTTTTTATACTGTTAGAATTTGCTAAAATTATGAAAAAGTTGTTAATTTTAGGTTTGTTGCTTTTGGTATTTACTTGCTCTTTTTTTGTTGCTGGTTATTATATTATTTTTGATAATGATTTTCTTAATACTCATACAAGAGCCATTTGTGATGGGAATATGTGTAAGGATTATGAATTCACTTGTTTAGATGGTCAAGTTGTTTCTTCTACACCTATTGGAGGATATGTTGTATTTGAGGAGAATTGGATTGATTTGAGACAAAGTAAAAAGCAATGCTAGTTTACATTTCTAATTCTTCGTAATTTTCTTTAGCTTTTTTTGTTGGTTTAATGTTTGATGATTTTTCTTGAATTTGCGGTGTTTCTTTTGATTCAATTGAGGCTTCAAAATCTGCTTCATTTATGGAGTTTATAGCCTTCTTGAAATTCTTGAATTGTTCCGCTGAAATTCTTGTTCCTGCTTTTGTAAAACCTGTATATCTATCTGATTTTACAAACTCGCGTATTGTTAGCCCTGCTTTGCCTCCAAAGTCATCTATTCTGATAACTATATCTGTTTCTTGATTTTTAGGTATTCTGTCAATATCTTTTTCCATAAAATTTTATAGAAGTTATGTATTTAAGGATTTGTGTTTGTTATTTTGATGCAGTGTTTAATACAACTATTGTTTAAATAGGACTTTTAATATTAAGACTTATGGTTTTTAGAAAAAAGAAGGGAATTGGAGAATACATCTCTGATGGGCTCGATGTTGTATCTGCTAAGGTTGGTAATTTTGCATCCCATAAGTTTGATGATCTTATTAATAAAATAGAATACAAGGTAATGAATTTGCAAGATCGCGTGCTAAAAAAACTGACTTCCGGGTTGTTATTAGTTGTTAGTATTGTCTTTTTGTCATTGGGCTGTTTTTATCTACTTAAAGAGTTCTTTATTTTGTCTAATACCGTTTCTTTTTTCACTATTGGAATATTACTTTTTGTAATAAGCTTATATATTAAATCGAATGATGGAATGTACAGGAGAGGTTATGAAAAAAACTAAGAGTAAGATGATTGAAGCTAAAAATAAATTGCTGGATAAGGCTACAATTGTAAAGGATAAAATTGTAGATAAAACTAATATGGCTAAAGATAAGTTTGAGGAGGTTGCTAAAAAGACAGGAAAATATATTGATAAGAATCCCCGTAAGGCAGCTGCTATGGCTGTAGGTATTGGGGCAGTTGTTGGTGCAGCTATTGTAGCTGGAACACGTAGAAAGAAAAAAGGATTTTTTTGATCAATCTTATTAACAAAGTATAAATATTTGATTTAATCTTATTTATTATGGATAAATTTGAATGTGATGAAAAAACATTGAATGGCTTAAGGGAATTTCAAAAAGATATCGCTTTAACTCACGCTAAACTGTCTATTGAAAAAGCTATTTCATGGTTTTCTGAAGAAGTTGAAGAGCTAAAAGAAGGAATTGAAAAGAAAGATAATCAAAACATAAAAGAAGAACTTGCTCAATGTTTGATTTGGTGCTTTTCTATAGCTAATTCTTTAGATATTGATATTTCTAAGATTGTTGAAGATAAAATTAATTTGCATTTGAAAAAATACCCTGAACACTATCAGAAAAGTCTTTCTAGATGATAGGTATTAAAAACAGGTATTCTTATTTTTATTTATGTCTATTAATATTGGAAATATCAAATTAAAAAATAATTTATTTCTTGCGCCCATGGTAGATGTTACTGATATTGCTTTTAGGACTTTATGCAGGAAGGAAGGAGCTGCAATGGCTTATACTGAGATGATTTATGTTAATGCGATACTTCATGAGAACTCTAGAACTCTGAATTTAATGAAAATTGCTGGAAAAGATGATAGACCTATTGGACTACAAGTAACTGGGAACAATCTGACAGAATTTAGTAAATTTTCTAAATTGAAATTGCTTGAAGATTATGATTTAATTGATATTAATTGTGGATGTCCTTCAAACAGAATTGTGGGAAATGAAGCTGGCAGTTATTTGCTTAAGAGTCCTGATAAAATTGCTTTGATGATTAAATTGCTTAAGGATGCTGGGTATATCGTTACAGCTAAGATTAGACTGGGTTTTAAGAATAATAATGTTCTTGAAGTTTCTAAAATAGTTGAGAAGGCTGGAGCGGACTTACTTACTATTCATGCAAGAACAGCTGATCAGCGCCCTAGCGAACCTGCTGATTGGAGTTGGATTTCTAAAGTTAAGAAAGATATTGGAATACCTATTGTGGGTAATGGGGGAGTTGTGGATGGTCCTACAGCAGAAAAGATGCTGGACATTTGTGATGGTGCAATGGTTGCCTCTGCGGCTATTGGAAACCCATTTGTTTTTCGTGAGATTTTAAGATATCTTAAGACTGGAAAGGAAAAAGAGATTACTAAGTTTGAAAGAATTAAGGGTTTTATGGATTACATTAAGATCGCAGAAAAGTATGATGTTTTTGAGATGTCCAGAGTTAAGTATGTAGGTTCTAATTTCTTGAAAGGTTTTGAAGGTGCTTCTTCATCTAGAGAAAAATTGATGAAATTTAAGACTCTAACTGATGTTAATGCTTTATTGAAAAGTTTATAGAAATATTTAAATACACATACACACGTGTGTACATATGGCTGTTAAAAATATCTCGATTATGGAAGATGTATATAGAATGCTTCTTGCTAGAAAAAAGGCTAGCGAGAGTTTCTCTGATTTAATTAGAAGAACAATAAAAGAAAAAAGAGATATTATGGAGTTTGCTGGAGCATGGAAAAATGTTAGTGATGAAAGAATTGAAGAGATGAAGACTGACATAAAAGAGATGAGAAAGAAATCAACAATTGAATGGTCTAAAAGGATAAAGAGGCTTCATGGAGATTTGTCTTGATTCAACAGTTATAATAGATTTTCTTAATGGAAGAAAAGAGGCTATAGAGGTAATTCAAAGGTATAGGGAAAACTCTTTTTTTACTACTGAAATAAATGTTTTTGAAGTTTTAGTTGGAATTTATTTAAAAAAGACTGTTGATGAACGGGAGTTAACTAAAGCTAATAACTTTTTTAATAATCTTAATATTTTACCATTTGATGATGGTTGTGGTGGTGAAGCTGCAACCATTCATTCTTCTCTTGCTAAGTCTGCAAAGGTAATTGAACAGGCTGATATTTTTATTGGAGCAATAATAAAAAGTAACGGATATTCTAAGATAATAACCCGAAATAAAGATCACTTTTCTAGGATCAAAGGTATTGAAGTTATAGGTTATTGAGCTATTTAGAATTGTCTTACCTGATTCTGATTTAATTAAACCACTTAATAATGCAAGCATGGTGCTTTTGCCCGAACCAGATGTTCCCATAAATGCTATTTTTTGTCCTCTCTTTAGGTTTAAATTTATATTTTCTAAATGTAGTTTTCTTTTTTTATTATGGTTGAATAGTTTAAAAAGTTATTAGAAATCCTTAAAACATACATTGTTTTAACTATTTTATGGAATTATATAACACTCTTACTCATAAGAAAGAAGAATTTACTCCTATTAAGAAAGGTAAAGTTGGTATGTACTCTTGTGGTCCAACTGTTTACTCTTATCAGCATATCGGGAATTTTAGAACTGCTATTCTTGCTGACTTTTTGAAAAGAGCTTTGACTTATAATGGGTATGATGTTAAGCATATTGTCAACTTTACGGATGTAGATGATAAGACCATACGTGCATCTCAGAAAGAAGGTCTTAGTTTGAAGAAGCTCGCTAGCAAGTATGAAGATATTTATTTAGAAGATTTGAATAGTTTGAATATAATTAGACCGGCTAAATTCTTACGCGCTACTGAAAATATTGATAAAATGGTTAATATAATTCAAAAATTATTGAAAAAAGAATATGCTTATAAGACAGATGATGGGGTTTACTTTTCAATTTCTAAGTTTAAACATTATGGAGAAATAGCTGGACTGCATAAGATAACTAAAACCAAGGAAAGAATAAAGATGGATGAGTATGATAAAGAGAATGCTCAAGACTTTGCTTTGTGGAAATTTTATTCCAACGAAGATGGCAATGTTTATTGGGATACAGACATAGGGAAAGGAAGACCTGGATGGCATATAGAGTGTTCTGCTATGAGCATGTCTGAGTTAGGGGAGAGTTTTGATATTCACACTGGCGGGATGGATTTAATTTTCCCTCATCATACTAATGAGATAGCGCAGAGTGAGGCTTCAACTGGCAAGAAATTTGTTAATTATTGGGTGCATGGGGGATTGTTGAATTTGAAAGATGGAAAGATGTCAAAATCTTTGGGAAACATTTATACGATATCTGATTTGAAGAAAGAAGGTTTTGAACCTCTTAATTACAGATATTTATGTTTACAAGCACATTATAGAAAACCTCTTGAATTTTCATTTGAATCTTTAACTGCTAGCAAGAATGCTTATGAGAAAATAAAAAGGAAGATAATTAGATTGCGCAAGGAAAAGAATCCCGGAAATACTAATGTATCTCAATTTAAGAGAGATTTTCTCGAGGCTATAAATGATGATTTGAATATGCCTCGTGCTCTCGAAGTATTCTGGGATGTCATGGAAGAGGCAAATATGGAATCTAAAACAAGACTTTCTACTTTGGAATATTTTGATAGTGTTTTGGGTCTTGGAATACGCGACATGAAAGAAAAAAAGATTGTTATCCCAAAAGATGTTCTTGATCTGCTTGAAGCAAGACAAAAGGCTCGTAAAAATAAAATGTTTGCTGAAGCTGATGAAATAAGAGATAAAATAAAATCTAAAGGTTATGTTATTGAAGATTTAGCAAAAGATGGACCTGTTTTAAGGCCAATTTAATCTTTCTACTTGACAGATTTAGCCCTGGACCAGAGAATCTCAAAATAATTTTTATAAGGATTTGCTGCATTTTCCCCATTTATTTGAACAACTGTTGGTTCTTTATCCCAGAATACGATATAGATTTTATCTCCATTAATTATTGTTGTTGCGGTGGAGTCAAATTTAGCAGGAAGCATTCGTGCTTCTGTATTTGCTAATTTACTTAACCACTTTACTCTATCTTCTGAATTTGAGTTATATATATGTTTCATAGGTATCTTCTTCTTTACTCTTTCTTTATGAAATTCATTAAGTATTGGGCCTACTTTGTCTGGAGTTTCCTTTGGTATTCCATAGACAAATATTCTTCTTCCTGTTTTAAGCATATCTTCTAAAATTTCTCTGATTGCAAAAATACCTTTAGTCATCATTATTGTTGCAGTTTCTTTTTTGAGATTAGTTTTATTCTGATAATCCTTAATTAACTCTCTTAATTCAAGCTCTTTTTGCTTTAGGTAGTGCATAAATGTTTCAGGTTCACGAGCTGTGAATTTTTGAGCTTTAGAATCTTCTTCTTTGAATATCAGACCTCTACGTATTAGCTCATTTAATGAATCATAAATATTTGATCTGTGCAAATTTGTTTTTCTTGAAATTTCCAATACGCTGGAAGTTCCATACTGCGTTAAAGCTGCATATACTTCCGACTCATTCTTTCCCACACCAAGAGACATAAGGAACTCTTTTATTTTTTCCATATTTTAGAATACTTATGTCTGTTTAAATAGACAACTGTTTAATAAGTACTGCAGTAAAAAAAAGACAACATGTCTTGCCTTAAAAAGACGTATTCTATAACACCGATAACTTAATAGACAGTCTTATTTCTGGTTTAATATGGCTGACAGGACATGTAGAT
>ERZ1292623.4119-Hain-H51-01um-R1-4119-length-12020-cov-4_pt1 | contig 12020 bp, 13 predicted proteins | sample MGYA00564398_ERZ1292623 | MGnify/ENA primary metagenome ERZ1292623 (study PRJEB36523, sample SAMEA6512633) | groundwater metagenome | collected 2019-01-07 | study: AquaDiva: Metagenomics assemblies of 32 groundwater samples | reverse complement strand
GACCGTACACCGTTTCTGTTGGAAACGCTACGAGACCGCCACCGCGAAGAACCGACGCGGCTTTTTCAATGACATGGGAATCGGGAGAGGACGAGGAAACCTCAAAGATTGCGGTGTTCATGATTCCCCGGCTTGAAATACTGCGAGCGAGAGAGCAGGTTTACAGCGGTTTAAATCGCTCAAAAGACTGGAGACAGGAATCGCAATAGTAAATCTGTTTGCACAGCGTTGCGCCGAAGGGGCTTTCGAGGTGCGTCCTGGCTGAGCAGCAAAACGGACACACAACAGGGAGTTCCAGCGTTACGGCAAGCGATTCCATTGTTTTCGGCGGAGGAGCGATGCCAAAGACCCGCAGTTTTTCCTTCGTGGCCTCATCGAGGTTGTCCGTGGACCACGGGACGGCATGATTCACCCGAATCACGACCGGTTCGAATCCCTTGGATTTCAGTTTTTTTTCGACGTCTTCTTTCATCAGCTCCAGAGCCGGGCAACCAGTAAACGTCGGCGTCAATTCCACTTCAACACCCGCTCCCTGAAGCCGTACAGAACGAATCACGCCCAGCTCGACAAGCGAAAGGACGGGGATTTCCGGGTCGGCCACTTCTCCAAGTGCCCGCCAGACTTCCGCCTCACGTTGAGAGGTTGAGAATCGCACTGTCGATGTCGAATCTAACGTGCTCATTGAGACTTCATGGAAACCATGATCACACCACCGCTGTGGCCTGTTCCGAACCGTGTCGTGGCGTCGCTGGCGCCAATGTACTCAATCCGTTGGATGTTCGTCGTAGAAATATCGCGTAACGTAGCGGGGGTCCCGTAGCGAACATTGTCCACATAGACCACCGGCGGTGACGAGCCTCTTTGCTGAAGGAACAACGGCCGCAGTTTCGTCACAGCGTCGTAGGCATTGAACGCATTCGCCGCCGCAATCTCTTCCGCGGTAATCGCATCCCGCATGCCGCCTGTTTGCAACCCTCCGCCCGGTCCACACGATACTGCCAAAAAACAAACGGTGACGAGAATCGTCTTCATGACTAATTCTTTGCTCCTGTTCTCGTGGTTACCATAATGACGCCCGCCGGATGGCCGGTGCCAAACTGAATCGTTGCATCTTCAGCATTGATGAACCGCACCTCCGCAACTGTTTCCGCCGGGATATTCCTCAGGGTTTCCATTTCGCCGTAGTTCATCCCGTTCACATAAACGACCGGAAAGCGGCTTCCCCTTGTCGAAAACGATTTCAGTCCTCTCGACGAGAGCCACATCGGTCGCCGCATCTGGACAGCCTCGTACACCGAGGGCGCTCCAGACGCAACGATTTCTTCCACCAGAAGCGGGTCTCGTGAAGATCCGGATTTCGTTCCTCCTCCGGATGAACAACCGATGCAGAAGATCAGCAAGAAACTCAGGATGAGCGATTTCATATGGTCCTCCTTCTCGATAAGAATGCATCCCCCAAAACATTGAAAGCCATCGAGCTTCAATCTAACCATTTTACTCCCGGCGCCGTGCGGTATACAGACTGCATGTCTTCAATCATCCGCCTGAGGTGGTCGGTGTGTTTTCCTTGGCGTCCGCCGACATCGCTCTTCACGTTGGCTACATAGCCGCCGTCGCGCTCAGCAACAAGAAGGTGAAGCGTCGATTTTGTCAGAACGGGTACCACTTCTTTCATCCATTCCGCGCACAGGAAATCGTTTCCGGGAAAAACCTTGTTGGACACAAGTTCGGGTTCGGTATTGAGCTTTTCAAATAAACCGAGCGCCTGAGGAAACGCAATATCTACGGCATTCTGCATTCTCTTGTGGCTTTCGTCCGTTGCATCTCCGAGCCGCTCGACGAGTCCCTGTGAATGCATAAGATGATAATTTTCCTCGCGGATAATCCGTTCGGCGATTTCACGAAGAGATTTCGCAGAACTCTTTACAAGTGCCTGGAGTCTCACATTTTCTGCAGCGTCAAAAAGATATTGCCGGACGACGGCATATGCAAAATCCCCTTTGGGATACTGGACAAACCTGCAACATCGGAAGTCCTGCCACTGCCTCTCGAAAGCCATGGCATCAGGGTTTTTTTCGCCCATTTGCCCGAGCAGTGTGAACCAGACGAGCGAATGGCCCATTTCGTCCTGGGCGATATTTGAAAATGCGATGTCTTCTTCGAGAATAGGAGCGAAGCCGGTCCATTCCGAATCCCGGTGTCCGAGTATCAGCTCATCGTCAGCAAGTGAAAGAACAAATTCCGCAACGGCGTGTTTCGACACGCCTGCGGGCAATTCAATGGCCATCTTTTTCCGGAGCTTCGAATGCTTTCGGGTCGCGGTAACTCTTGTCGGTCACCTGGGCAAAAAAATTCTCGTCCTGGTAGTCGGTCATTGTAATGTCTTTGGAGCGGACCACCCACAAGCTCACGCAGCGGAGCCGGCGGGCAAACTGGTCCCGTGCCATTTGTAGAGCCATTTGCGGGTCGGGGGCGTGAACGGAACCGACGTATTCGTGCGGCTCGCCCTTGCGCGACTGGTGGAACACTTCATACGTTTCCCATTGAGTATCCATCAAGCAACCGGCTGTGACGCCTTTTTCCCCTTTGCGGCCAGGGCCTCTCGCACCCAACGGCCATCTTCGTGTGTTTTCCGTCTGGAATCCAAACGCTCCTTGTTGCAAGGTCCATCGCCGTTGATCACTCGTTTCAGCTCGTCCCAATCCGGCTGAGTGTACTGATAGTGCCCGGATTTCTCATCGTAGCGACAGTCTTTGTCCGGCACTTCAAAACCCAGAGCGCGGATTTGCGGCACAATGAGGTCGACGTATTCCTTGCGGACCTGTTCGTTGGATTTCGTCTTGATTCTCCATTTCAATGCCTGCTGCGAGTGAACCGAAAGCGTATCCGGCGGCCCCGACATCATGAGAGTCGGGTACCACCAACGGTTGATGGAATCTTGAGCCATTTTCCTTTGTTCGCGTGTTCCTTTGGCCAGGGTGGCAACAATATCGTAGCCTTGTTTGATATGGAATGCTTCTTCGTAGCAAATTCGCTTCATAGCCCGGCCATACGGTCCGTATGAGCTTTGTGCGAGCATGCTTTGGTTAATCACCGCTGCCGTGTCCACCAGCCATCCGATGACGCCGACGTCCGCCCATGTCGGCGTGGGATAGTTGAACACGTTCGCATACTTCGCCTTGCCGCTGAGCAGCTCTTCCATCATGTCTTCACGGGACTTGCCAAGGGTCTCGGCGGCACGATACAGGAGCTGGCCATGGCCTGCTTCATCTTGTACTTTTGCAACAAGCGTAAGCTTTCGGCGGAATCCGGGTGCGTAGGGGATCCATTTGCCTTCCGGGAGCTGGCCTACGATTTCACTGTGAGCGTGCTGGCCCATCATGCGAATCAGGTTTTTTCGGTAGTCTTCCGGCATCCAGTCGCCAGGCTCGACTTTGTCCCCACGGGCTACACGGGTTTCGAAATCGGCGAGGTGTTGTTCGGGGGATTTTTCAGTTAGCATTTTTTTCCAGTTAATACTCGTAAAAATATAGTGAAAATTCACTGTCAAGTAAAACCGAGTTATACCATCGTTACAATCAGCTTAAATGCCGCGATCACAAGTACAATTCCCAATATCCTGCGGAGCACAAATCCTGAGAACTTGCTGGCCCCAAAGTAGGAACCAATCAAACCGCCCGCAAAAGCCGCCACCACAATCGGTATGCTTGTTGACATATCGAACGATCCTCGCAAAACTCTCCCTCCAAGGCCCGCAAGCGAGTTCACGACAATGAAAAGCGCCGACACCGCTGCGGTTTGTTTCACACTCGCCCATTTCATGAGCAGCATGATCGGACTCAGAAAAATCCCTCCTCCCACTCCCACGATCCCAGAAAGAACTCCGATGCCCGCTCCCACAGGCAAGGAAATGCGGGGATTCACAGATTTTTCTGCCGCTTGGTCTCCCCCGGCTCGCGATGAGAAAGCAAGCCGAAAAGCTGCAAATACAAGAACCAAAGCGAGAAGAAGGAAATACGTCTTTTCAGAAATTCTGATCGTCCCGCCAACAAAAGCGGCCGGAATCGAAGCCAGAATGAAAGGCCACGCAAGCTTCATCGACAGGTGTTTTGCTCGATAGTAGGACCAGGTGGCAAGGCCGGCCACGAGCACGTTCAACATCAACGCCGTTGTGGACATTTTCTCGGGTGAGACTGCAAAAAAGGAAAGAACCGCGAGATAGCCGGAGGCTCCGCCGTGCCCAACGGAGGAGTAGAGAATCGCGACAAAGAAAATGAGAAGGCAGACATGGAGCAAAGTCGGAAAAGCGAAATCCAAGACAAGCCCTCCTTTCGTCAGAACTCGTTTCACAAACACCCTGTCATGCCCGCGGATTGTAAGCGGGCATCCAGACAACAGCAGCATTGTCACTCCTGCGGATTTTAAGCAGGAGTCCAGAAAAGGCTTAGTCCTGGATTCCCGCTAAGAGCATGCGGGAATGACAAGCAAAACTTCCGTCTTAAAATCACACGGAATGACAGTCAATTATTCTTGTTCCCTATTCTTTAGAAAACTACTACGCCCCGCGCAGTCTCACCGCTTAACATCGCACGATAAGCTTCGTTGATCTGATCGAGTTTATACGTCGCCGATATCAGCTTGTCCAGGTCGAGTTCTTTCTTGAGATACATATCGGCGTATCTCGGAAAATCACGGGCTGTATTCGAGGTTCCATAGTAAGAACCTTTCACAGTCTTTTCCGTCCGCGTCAACACGGCGCCAGGGAGGTTTGTGCCGCTTCCCACCGGGGAAATGCCCGAAAGAATCAGCGTTCCGCCCGGCCTTACTGCCTCCAGACATTGTTCCTGGACAGCCGGGATCCCAATGGCTTCAAACACATAATCGGCGCCGCGTCGTTCCGTTAAAGCCCGAATTCTTTTCACTGTTGATTTGTCGTTCACAAGGAAATCCGTAGCCCCACACTCCATCGTCAACTTTCGTTTTACAGCGGATTTGTCGACAGCGATAATCCTTGATGCCCCGGCATACCGGGCTCCAAGGATTGTGCTTAAACCAACTCCGCCCGCTCCAAACACAGCAACACTCGAACCCTTCTGCACTTGAGCTGTGTTGAGAACCGAGCCCACACCGGTTGTCACAGCACATCCGATAAGCGATGCTATTTCCAATGGCACTGATTTGTCGATTGGCACACACGACACCTGAGGCACGACAACATATTCGGCAAAGCATGCCAGCCCGCAGAAATGGTAGACCGGTTTTCCGTTCTTCGAAAGCCGAGTCGTTCCGTCTAACATCGTCCCCGCCCAAATCGGTTCGATGTATGCAGCGCATAGACTCGGCCGGCCATTCCTGCAATAGAAGCAAGTTCCGCAGTTGGGAGCCCAGTTGAGGGCCACATGGTCTCCCACATTCACGCCTGCTACATTCATTCCGACCACTTGAACAACGCCTGCACCTTCATGACCAACCGCAACGGGCATCGGATGCGGAGTCGAACCTGTCACGAGGTGCCAGTCGCTGTGGCACACTCCCGTCGCTGCGATTTTGACGAGAACCTCGCCCGATTTCGGCTCTTCGAGGTCGAGTGTTTCGATCTCGAATTTGGAGTTTGGCTTGTGCAGGACAGCGGCTTGAATTTTCGTCGTGCTCATCGTAAGAACAAAATCGATACACCAGCTACAGCGACGAATGCGCCTGCAATGGCCTTCCAGGTCAGCGTTTCCTTTTGAATCGTCTTCGCCATCGGCAGCATCATGATGGGCGACGTGGCCATGAGCGTGGCCGCAATCCCGACACTCGTGTGCGCCACCGCAATGAGGCTGAAAGTGATTCCCAGACACGGACCCAGTATGGCTCCTGCAATCGTCAGCTTCAGGGCTCGACGATCTTCGTTGAAGACACGAATTGGGTTGACAAACCGCTTTGTCATCCAGCCAAGCGGAACGAGGATGGCCAGTGAAGGAACAATACGGACAAACGTGGCAACGATTCCGTTGATCGGCGCTTCATCGAACGCCAATCGTGCAACGACAAGCCCCGCCCCTTGCCCAAAAGCACCTAACACTCCGTAAACGATTCCAGCCGTCGTAATCTTGTGGACTGTCGAGCCGTCTTCTTTGCGTTCTGTAACCACTATGGCGATTCCGGCCATCGTGACGAAGATTCCTAAAATCCCCCAGAACGAAAGAACTTCGTGGATAAAAAAATACGCCAGGATAGCAGAAATTGCGGGCGCGACCGACATGATGAGCATGCTCAATCGGGCTCCGTTATAAACGTACGACTGGAACAAAAAGGTGTCGCCAAAAACGAGCCCCAGGAAGCCGCTGATGGCGAGGTTCGCGTATTGAGAAGAAGAAAGATGAATCTTAAAACCGAACACTAAAATGACCGCAAGGAGAAAGAGGGCACCAAAAATCAACCTTGTGACGTTGACCTGGACTGAGCCGATACGGCTGATCGCGGCCGCAAAGACAATCGAGCTGCCCGACCAGAACAAAGCCGTGAGAAGTGCAGAGAGTTCGCCGAGGAAGGGCATCTAGTTTCGCTTCATCTCCTTAACGCCTTCCACCGCAGCCTTCAACGTGCCATCCTGACGTTCGCCAATCTGTTGACGCCACATGGCGAAGTAAAGGCCCGTCGAATCCAGAAGTTCCTGATGTTTTCCAGACTCAACGATTTCTCCTTTTTCGAGCACGTGGATCCGGTTGGCATGCATGATCGTGGAAAGCCGGTGGGCAATCAGAATCGAAGTAATGTCCTTTCTCTCCGACACTTCCCGGATGGTGCCGGTGATTTCCCTCTCGGTGAGAGAATCGAGAGACGATGTGGCCTCGTCGAAGACGAGTATGTTTGGCTGCCGAAGAAGCGCCCGGGCAATCGAGAGACGCTGTTTCTCTCCCCCGGATACTTTCACGCCGCCTTCACCAATCACGGTGTCCAGCCCTTTGTCCGCTCTCGCCAGGAGACTTTGACAGGCGGACTTCTCAAGAACTTCCAAGCATTCCTTGTCCGTTGCCTTCGGGTTCACGAACAACAGGTTTTCACGAATGCTGCCCGAAAACAGCTGTGTATCTTGAGTCACGAATCCGATTTGTTCTCTTAGCTCATCGAGGTCGATGTCCGTATGCGGGTGGCCGTTGTAAAGAATACGGCCGGATTGCGGCCGATACAGGCCTACGAGAAGCTTGACGAGCGTCGTTTTTCCAGAGCCGGACGGACCCACGAAGGCGATCGTATCGCCGAGTTGCGCCTTAAACGAAATGCCCTGAAGCGCGTTTGTGGAGGCGGATTGATGCTTAAAGTCCACATGGTCAAACTCGAGCGTGTGAATCTTGCCGAGCCTGGCCGGTGCCGCCGGTTTTGGCTCTTTCGGCGCGCTTAGGATATCTTCAAAATTCTTGAGGGAAACTTCCGCTTCTCGGTACACACTGATGACCAAACCCAATTCCTGTAGAGGGCCAAAAATAAAAAATGAATAAATCCATAGCGAAAAGAACTGGCCGAACGTTATTTCCTGACGGAAAATGAGGTAGAGCATCAGGAACAAAATGCTCGTTCGAAGTGCATTCACCGATGTTCCCTGGATGAAGTTCAGACTCCGGATATATTTCACTTTCTTGAGCTCCAGGAGCAGGATCTTACCCGTCGTGCTGTTTAATCGCGATATTTCCTGTTGCGCGAGACCCAGGCTTTTGACAAGCTCAATGTTACGGAGGGACTCCGTGGTGGAACCGGCCAGGGCAGTCGTCTGGCCGACAATCTCTTTCTGCACCACCTTGATTTTCTTGCTCAGCACATTGCTGATGAAGCCCAAAATTGGCACCGTGAGGAAATACACGGGAGCAATGAGCCAGTGGACACTGAAGGCATAGACCATCACAAATACGATACCGACGAACGTCGTGAACAGAATATTGATAAAGACAGAAATGAGCCGCTCGACATCAGTCCGCACCTTTTGGAGTTTTCCCAGAGTTTCCCCGCTGCGCTGGTCTTCAAAGACCTGGTACGGAAGCTCCAGGGAATGCCGAACACCGTCGGAATAGATTTGCGCACCCAAACGCTGCGTGATCGTGTTGATGAAGTAATCCTGGAAGTTCTTCGCCACCCTGGAGACAAAAGCAACTCCGACGGCCGCTCCCAGGAGCAGCATAACGCCTTTGAAGAACTCCGGTTCGGAGTATTTCTGATATTGCAGTGCATACTCATCGATGACATGGCGAAAAATCAGGGGGTCGAGGAGCGAAAACACCTGATTCACCGTAGCCAGAAAAAGTGAAAGAATAATGAGTTTCCAGTATTGTCTGAGGTAGGTAAATAGGATTTTCATGTTTTCTAGTACTCCCTGTAGGTCGACATTAATGCCGACCTACGGACTCTGTTTCTTCTTAAGTTTCTCCGCCGCTTTTCGAAGCAGGTTTTTAGCCCACGCAAATTCTGTTGCAAGAATAGCGACGCCCGCCGGGATGAGAATAAACGCCGGACCCGGCAACAGAATCATCGCTATCCCCACTAGCAAAACCGTCGTTCCAATAACGGCGATGACCAGTTTACGCAGCCGTTTCAATCAGAACCTCAACTTTTGACTCCGCCATACACCGCCATGGGACCATGTTTCCAGAAGCATTCAGGCTGAGAAAACCCTGCTTCGCGGAGAGCCCCGAGTTCCTCAAAAATGGAAAAATACCTGTCTTCTTCAGCCCACTCAGCAAAATGTCTCTGGACTTCATCATGCGTCATTCCTTGACCAGTCATGAACTCTGTCCAGAAGCAAGATTCGGCTTCCTGGATATGTTTTTGCTGACTCATGGTACAATCTCCGTTCAAGAATATTCCCGGAGAACGAAGGGCTTTGAAAATGTTGTGATAAATCTCAGTCTTTTTCTTCAACTCTTTTACATGGTGAAGCGCCAGTGTGGCCATCACGGCATTGCATTCGGGGAGCGGCTGGTCGAATGACTTTTCAACCATGCGAACGCGGTGGCTGAATCGTTTGAGGCGCTGTTCGGCGACTGCGAGCATCGCACGGTCTGTGTCCCAGATTTCGATTTGCATAGTCGGAAAACTCTCTGCAACGGCGTTCGCGAGCGAGCCCGTTCCGCCTCCGAGGTCAACGACTTTCCCGCTTTCCGGCACAACCGTTCGTAGCCTATAGAGAATTTCTTGCAGCATTCCATCGTAATTCGGGATGAACGTACGGATCACCCGGTCGTATTCCGTTGCCTGTAAATGCAGATGCCCTTCAACCGAATGTGCCATCTTCTATCCAACAGAGGCGACGCATCCTAAAGAAGCAACAACGGCAGATGCGTCGCTTCTGCTCCTTCATTTAACTTTCCACCCCGGCCCCCGCACCACCCGACCTGGTTTAGCACCGGTGTGCTCGCCGTCTTTCAACACCTGCACACCGTTCACAAACACATGCGCCACACCCGTGGAATACTGGTGAGGCTTGTCAAAGGTGGCGTGGTCGGCGATTTTGCCCGGATCGAACACGACGACATCGGCGAAATGGCCCGGAATGAGCGCTCCTCGATCTTTGATCTTCAGGTTTTGCGCGGGGAGGGTCGTGAGTCGGCGAACGGCCTCTTCGAGTGAAATCACCTTTTCTTCGCGGACATATTTGCCCAGCAGTCTGGCAAAATTTCCGTACGCTCTCGGGTGCGGGTTGGACTTCATAAAATTCCCCTTGGGCGCCATCGATTCCGCGTCAGACCCGAAACTGACCCATGGTTGCGTAATCTGTTTCTTGATGTTTTCTTCGGACATGAGAAAATATACGGTTCCGACGCGTGTGTCATCGTCAATGACAAGGTCCATGGCAGTTTCTTTGACTGATTTTCCGCGCATCGCCGCAACCTCTGGCAGTGTTTTACCTGTGAGGTATTTCAGGCTATCTTGCTTGAACGCAATCAGAATCATATTCTTCGCACCGGCTGCCAGGTACAGGTTTTCCCATTTGTCCGTCGGAGTGCTCATTTCCTGTTTGACTCGTTTACGTATCTCAGGGTCCTGCAGGCGCTTTTTCCATTCTTTAAAACCGCCTTCCTGAACCCAGGGCGGCATCGAAGCATCGAGGCCCGTCGCCCCGGCTGGATAGGTATACATGTCCGCAGTGATGTTCAGTCCAATTGCACGAGCCTGTTCTATCTTTTTTATCACCTGTTCCAGCTTCGGCCAGTTCGATCTACCGGCGGCTTTCAAATGGTAGATTTCAACGGGGACACCAGCTTCCTTTGCAATTCTCATGGATTCATCGACCGCTTCCAGAAATTTGTTCCCCTCGCTCCTCATATGCGAGACATACATTCCGCCGTACTGTGCTGCGACTTTGCTCATCTCGATAAGTTCATCAGTCTTCATAAAAAAATCGGGCGTGTAAATCAACGCACATGTCACACCCATCGCTCCTTCTTCCATCGCCTGTCGGACGATTCCGCGCATTTTTTCCAATTCTTCGGCATTGGGGGCACGGTTTGCAAATCCGATGATATTCGCCCGGGCAGTTCCAATTCCGACGAAGGAGGCAATGTTCGTTGAGATTCCCCGTTTCTCGAGATAATCCAGGTACTCTCCCAGTGAAGTCCACTCGATCTTATACTTGATGTCGCCTTGCGCTTCCATCGCATCTTTTTTCATTTGTTCCGTCATCGGGCCCATCGAGCCTTCACCAAGGACTTCGAGCGTAACCCCTTGCCGGATGTCACTTTGCGATGTGCCGTCTTCAATAAGACTCTCTTCACTGTGGCTCAGCATATTGATGAACCCGGGCGTCACGGCGAGCCCTGTCGCATCGATTTCGGTTTTCCCATGGACGTTTTCCCATTTTCCCACGGCCATAATCTTGTCGCCATTGATTGCAACATCTCCCACGACGCCGGCTTTGCCAGTTCCGTCGTACAGAGTGCCATTCCGGATAACGACGTCGTATTGCGTGCCGCGCTGGCAGCCGACAAACAGAATGAAACTGAGAATGATTTTTTTCATCGAGTCTCTTCGCCTTTTACAGAATTTCATGTTGCCCTCCATGTTTACTGATGAGACACATCAGGTTGCTTTAATCTGTTTGCGAGAAAGACGCAAGCAATGGTCGAAGATGATGCCATGACTCCGACCCATCCATACCTGAACAGTTCTCCATGCGGACCGTTCGTGATCAGCACCCCCGCCGCAAACGAGGCAAGCCCGGCCGACCACATCTGGATGGAAGAGTTAAAGCTCATGAAACTGCCACGGAGCGAAGAATCCACACTTGCCGTAATCATTGCAAACGCCGGTACGCTCCTGCCGGAAGCAAGAATGAAAAAAAATGTCGTGCATACGAGCACCCACGGCAGAGCCATCGCCGGTAGAGAGGTCACGGCGAGAGTCGGGATCGCCGAGAGTGATGCAACGATGCCAAAGACTCTGGGTTTTCCATAACGGTCGGCAAGTTTTCCGATGATACGTGAGGTGAAAATCGTGAAGAGGCCGCCGAGCCCGTAGACGTAGGTCAAATCGGACTCCTGAATCCCGAGGTTATACACGAGATAGGGGCTGATGAAAGGAAACACGGTGAAGCCCCCAAACATCAGCATCGCGACAAACAGAAATACACGGGTGTGATTTCGATTGAAGAGCATCACTTTCAGAGTTTCGAGAGGATGCCTCGAGACAGAATCCACAAGATGCCCCCTGATACTCGGAACAATCCAGACCGCAACGAGGAGAATCAGAACACACAATCCCGCCAAAGCGAGGAATGTTGCATGCCATCCGAGATGAGCCGCAATGTAGAGTCCAGTTGGCACTCCCGCCACGGATGCGACAGAAAAAGCCGAAGTGATAACGCCCATGGCTGCGCCTCTCCTTGCGTACGGAATAACATCCCCCACTATCGCCAACACAAGAGAACCCAAAACCCCGCCGAAAGAACCAGCAAGCAGCCGGGCTCCCACGAGGAATTCGTATGTCGGCGCAAGCGCACACATACCTGTTCCCACAGCAAAACCCGCATACAGCGTCAGGAGCGCAGG
>ERZ1292623.4118-Hain-H51-01um-R1-4118-length-12020-cov-11_pt1 | contig 12020 bp, 5 predicted proteins | sample MGYA00564398_ERZ1292623 | MGnify/ENA primary metagenome ERZ1292623 (study PRJEB36523, sample SAMEA6512633) | groundwater metagenome | collected 2019-01-07 | study: AquaDiva: Metagenomics assemblies of 32 groundwater samples | reverse complement strand
GATAAAGTAAGACCAAATGATCTTGTATATAAAGCATAAATTTATAAATCCTTAATTTACAAAATTTCTAGGATAAGTCGGTTAAGGCTTACTTATACCTAGTTTAGTTCTAGGTAGGATTTTTCAAATGGGAAGGATGTATTCAGGTAAGAAAGGAAAAGCAGGAAGTAAAAGACCAGTTAAGAAAAGAAAATTAACTTGGATAAGATATTCCGGGAAAGAAGTAGAGCAATTAATAATAAAATTTGCAAAACAAGGAAAGTCCCAAAGTGAAATTGGGATGATATTAAGGGATACTTATGGAATTCCAAATGTTCGAGATTTATTAAAGAAGAAATTAAATGAATTTTTACAAGAAAACAAATTAAGCACAGAAATTCCAGAAGATTTGAGTAATTTAATTAAACATGAAATTAGAATTAAAAAACATCTTAATATAAATAAAAAAGATATGCATGCAAAACGTGGCTTATTATTAGCAAACAGCAAAATTCACAGATTGATTAAATATTACAAAAGAATTGAAAAATTACCTCAAAATTGGCAGTATGATAGTAAGAGTGCTGAACTTCTTATTAAATAATAATGCAAGAAATAATTAATAATGCGGTTAAGGAATTTAGAAAGATAAATAATGAAGTAATAAGAGTTGTAAGTCATTTAGATTGCGATGGTCTATGTTCTGCATCTATTTTAATTAACTTATTAAAAAATGGAGAAAAGAAATTTGTTTTAAGCATTGTCAAGCAATTAAATGAAAATATTATAAAGGAATTAAGTTTAGAAAAAAGTAAAATAATAATATTTTCTGATTTAGGCTCTGGTTATGTAAAATTAATTAATAAATATTTAAAAGACAAGAAAGTTTTCATATTTGATCATCATATTCCAGATGATATTGATAATTATGATAATATAATTCATGTTAACCCGCATTTATCTAATGATGTCGAAATATCTGGTTCTGCGGTTGTTTATTTATTTGCTAAAAATTTAAATGAAAAAAACAAAGAATTTGCGTATCTAGCAGTTATTGGTTCTATAGGCGATATACAGGAATTTAATGAACTAAGCAAGGAGATATTAGATGATGCAGTAAGTGAAAATAAAATTGAAGTTCGCAGAGGGTTAAAGATGTTCGGCTCTCAAACTAAACCCCTGCATAAGATATTGCAATTTAGCATAGATCCATTCATTCCAGGAGTTACAGGAAGCGAAGAGGGAGCAATAAATTTTTTACTTGATTTAGGAATTAATATAAAAGAAAACAATAAATTCAAAAAATTAGTAAATTTGACAGAAGAAGAACTAAAGAAATTAACTACCGGAATAATATTAAAGAGATTGGGAAGCGAGAAAAACCCAGCTGATATTTTTGCAGATATTTATTTGTTAAAAGAAGAAGATGAAGAAAGTTTTACAAAAGATGCACGTGAGTTTAGTACTTTATTGAATTCTTGTGGTAGATTAAATAAACCAAGTATCGGAATTGGAGTTTGTTTAAACAATCAAATTCTAAAAGAAAAAGCCAATGAATTAATGAAACAATATAGATTAGAGATAATTAATGGATTAAACTGGTTCTATAACAATAAAGATAAGATGACTAAAGAAGAAAGTTTTGTTATAATAAATGCAGAGGATAATGTCAAGGATACATTAATTGGGACTATAACAAGCATAATATCAAAATCAAATATTTATCGCAATAACACAATTTTAATTTCAATGGCTTACACTTTGGATAATAACGTTAAAGTAAGCATGAGGATTTGTAATGGTAATAATGAAGATATAGATTTAAGGGAAATTTTAAAGGAAATAACTCAAGATAAATGGGAAACTGGCGGACATAAAAATGCATGTGGTTGTTTATTTCCAATAGAAAACGAAAAAGAATTTATTAATCGAATTATGGAAGTATTAAACAGAAAGGTTTATTAATCATTTTTTAAGCGAAAAGAATATGGCTGAAACACAGATAATAAAGAAGAAAAAAAAATGGTTTGGTATAATTGCCGGACCTGAATTTAAGAATGCTGAAATAGGAGAAACTTTATCAAATGAAGATGCTCCTCTGGTTGGAAGAACTTTAGAGGTTAATTTAGCCAATATAAATCAAGATCCTAAATCTCAAAACATTAAAATAAAATTTAAGATTAAAGAAGTCAAGGGCAATGAAGCTTATGCTGAAGTTATTTCTTATGCCATGCTTTCAACTTATGTTAAAAGGGTTATAAAACCAGCTAAGGAAAAAATCGATGATTCCTTTGTATATACAACAAAAGATAATGTAAAAGTTAAGATAAAAACCATAATGTTAACTAAAGCTAAGACACAACATTCTGTATTAAGTTCTATAAGAAAGAAATCTCATGAATATTTACAAGATTACTGCAAGAAAAATGAATATGGGGGTTTAATAGTTGATTTATCCTCTCATAATATACAAAGAGATTTAAAGAATTTTCTTAAGAAAGTTTATCCATTAAGTGTTTGTGAAATTAGAATGATGGAAAGAGTTTAGTAAGGTATTTAAATTAACTTAATTCTTTTATTTCTAATGCCACTGTAGCTCAACGGAAGAGCATCTGTTTTGTAGGCCTAAATTCCAAAAGAACAGAAGGTTGCCGGTTCAAATCCGGTCAGTGGCTTCATTTTTTAACAATAAAAATAAGATTACCTTTAAAGATTTTATTTTCTAATATTTTAAAATTAACTTTTTTTAATAAATTTTTTAATTCAAAATGATTAAATAAATAATAATAACGATAATAAATTTTATTTTTAATTTTCCAAGGAATTAAAGTATCTTTTTTTCTAAATAAAAATTTTAATTGCCATTTGTTCCAAACTGTAATTAAAGCTATCCCATCTTTTTTTAAAATTCTATAAAGTTCTTGTAAAGTTTTTAGTCTAGATTCTTTATTTTCTATATGATGCAAAGAAGCTAACATTAATGCATAATCAAAAAAATTATCTTTGAATTGTAACTTAGTTAAATCTGTTTTATATAAATTTATATATAAACCACATTTTTCTGAAGTTAATTTAGCTTTTTCCAACATTTTTTTTGAAAAGTCCACAGCATAACACGAAAAATTATGAAAAGGAATTAAATTACGAGCGTTTCCACACCCTAAATCAACTACCCTCCCAGCATTCTTTGTATATTTATTCAAAAAGTGATAAACTATCGGCTCTGGTTTATTTCTAAAATTATTCCATTGTTTTGATAAATTATTCCAAATTCTTTCTTGATTTTCCATATTATAAAAATTTCAGTTAAGTTAATAAATATTGATAATTTTAAGTCTTCTAAGGGCTCGTAGTTTAGTGGTTATAACGTCACGTTGACGTCGTGAAGGTCCCCAGTTCGAATCTGGGCGGGCCCACTAACTAATTCTAAAACAAAAACATTTATATATTAAAAAATATTTAGTCTTTTGAAGCATTTCTAGGGGTAAAAAGAGGTCGAAAAAGCCTTGAAAGCTTAAAAAAAGGTTTAAAAAGGCTGATTTAATTGATTCCAAAAGAAGAAGAACTAATAAAATTCATTAAAAGTAAAAATTTAGTTAATTTCAGTTCTATAGCGAGACATTTCAAAATTAAAAATACAACCGTCTCTGATTTGATTCAAGATTTAGAGCACAATAATTTGGTCGAGGTTCAAGCTTTAGGCGGCAGTAAAATAGTTAGGGTAAGGGAAAACAAAAATAAAAAAGCTCAGGTTACAGTTTATGCTATTTTAGGAATATTAATTGTTGTAGCGGTTGCAACTGTATTTTTAATAAATAATTACATAATAAAAAGTCAATTTGAAAGAGAAGCTGAAAAAATACAAGTTGTGGATGAATTTAAACCCGTAAAAGATTATCTTGATTCTTGTATTAAGGAGATTGCATTACAAGGTGCAGAATTAATGGGTCTACAAGGTGGTTATATTAACATTCCCGAGGATAATCTTCCGGTAAATCCAGCCATACCATTTTCAAATAGATTAGATATTTTTGGAAATAATGCATTGCAAGTTCCTTACTGGTTTTATGAAACAGCAAATGGAATACAAACGCAACAAATTCCAACCATAGAAGAAATGCAAAATCAATTAGCTAGTTATGTTAATTTAAATGTAGACACATGTTTAAATAATTTTACAGCATTTGAGGGTTATGAAATATCTAATTTTGAAAATTTAAATACAAATGTTGAAATAAGAGATGAAAAAATATTTGTAACTTTATTAAGCAATATAATAATTAATTATAAAGATATTGAAGTTAATTTTGATAAATTTTTAGTTTCGGTTGATTCTCCTTTGGGTAAACTCTATAACCTTGGAAAAGAAATATTTGAAAAAGAAAATACAGAAACATTTTTCGAACAAAAAACAATAGATATGTTAATATTATACGATGAAGTTCCTTATTCTGGAACTAGTTTTAGCTGTTCTCCAAGAGCATGGTTTACTGAAAACATAAGAAAAGACTTGAAAACAATTTTAAGAGCTAATATTGAAGCAGTTAATCCAGCAAATGAAGGTTATTTTAAATATGATATTAGTACAGGAAATACTTTAGTTGATTTCAAGTATGATGAACAATGGCCATTTATTTTAAAAGTTAATGGTGGCGAAGAAGTTCTAAAAGAAGAATCAGCATTTGGACAAAGTGGACCAGCTGCAGCTTTCTTAAGTACATTATTCTGCTTAAATAATTATCATTTTGTTTATGATATTAAATATCCAATTTTAGTAAGTTTAAATGATGGAGAACATTTTTTCCAATATGCCATTCAAGTTATAATAAAGAATAATCAACCAAGAGAAAACAAACTTGGAGAAGAATATTTAGGAGATATAACATCAAGAGTTTGCAATACTCCAAGTGTGAGAACTTTAATTAATGTTAGAGATGCAAATACAGGAAATTCAATAGAAAATGCAAAAGTCGAATTTTCTTGCGTAGGAACAACTTGTGATTTAGGAAACACAGGAAAACAAGGATTAAGTACTTTGGTTCCAGCATGTGTAAATGCTGTCATAAGTGCAAATAAAGAAGGATACCATCAAAATAAAATAATTTTAGATACATTAGATGAAAGTTTAGTTGATTTGGAGCTAAAACAATATCAAAAGAAACAAATTGAAATTAAACTTATAGATGGTAATAAAATAAGAGATGCAAGACAAGATGAGTTTGTTACGTTTAATTTGGTAAATGAAGATGAAAATTATAATTTATTCATAAACAATGAAATAACTGAAATTAATTTATTGCCTGGAAGATATCATATTCAGAGTTTTATTGTAAAAGATTATCCTTCTGGTTTGAAATTAAATAAACAAACTATAGAATACTGTACAGATATTCCAAAATCAGGAGTTTTAGGATTAATCGGAATAACAGAAAAGAAATGTTTTAATACAGAATTAGAAGAAACACAATTAGAAAAAGTTATTGTTGGTGGAGCAGAATTCGACTGGGAAATAACACAAGATGATTTAAATAAAGCCCAGAAATTAACACTTTATACAATTTATAATAAAGTTCCTAGCAATATTCAAGAGCTTACACAAACTTATGAACAAATATTAAAGAATTCAGATTCAACAAACTTTAGAAAACCATTATTAAAATGAAAAAAGAGGTTATAGCAACATTACTTGCATTTTTGATAATTAGCACTAGTTTTACTACTTATGCTGCCGATATTAGTGACATAAATTCTTTAAATCAGGTTGAAGACATAATAAAAAATGCTGAACAAACAGAACCAGAGGATATTTTAATTAATGTTGAAAACTATAATCCAAGAGTTGTTCCAAGTTATGCATTTGAAAGTGAACAATACGGAGGATATCAAGTTAGAGCTTTACTTACAGGATTACAAACAAATCCTTTAATTGATATTACAAAAATAAGAGCTGTGCAGATTTCCCAGTTTAAATCAGATGTTCCCGGCGTAGTTCTTTATTCAAAAAGACCACCTTTCGGAAAATATACTTTAGATAATCTTGGATATGTTATAATTAGACTGCCTAAAATAAAAGATGAAAGAAAAATTCCTAAACAAATTGATATTAATGTTACAGCAAAAATACTTTACAATGTCGGAGCAGGATTTGGGGTTAATGAGCATGATTTGACTCTTCCTCAATTAACAGACACAGAATTTTTACAAGATAAGGAAAAATATAGTTTTTGGAGTGGTCGTGGTTATGTTAAATTAGATGAAATTAAAAATGGAGTAGCGAGATTAAGTATTTATAATGGAAGATTAGAAAAGGTTAATACAGTTACGTTAAGAGAAGGAGATCCACCATCTCGCGAAATGTCCTTAAGTTATGGTAATTTCTTTCCGAATATTGGGGAAGATTTCGTAAAGAATAATTTCAGAGACAGATTTAAAATTAAATTAAATAATTTAGATATTCCTAAAGATAAGATAACATTAGAACTTCAAATAAATAATAAGTTTGTAATAAGGGATTTGGTTGAAGGAGACAGGTTATATGAAGGTTCTAATTGGCGTGTAAAGAAAATTTTTAGTCAAGGAAATCAAGATATTATTGAATTAAATAACGAAAAAGAAGGTAAAAGTGAAAAATTAATTGGAACTAAATTATTTACCTTTAGATGTGGCGATTTCGATGGTAATGAAGCAGCTTGTTTACTTTCTGCAGAATGTGTTTATAAAGATAATAAATGCCAAAATAGAATTCAAACAGAAACAAAACAAGAATCTATAACATTAGGTCCAGAAGAACAAAAAAAAGAAACAGACGCATCAAATAAATTTACAGAAATTACAAAAAAACATTTAGAAGTTAATAAACAAGGCAAAAAAGATTTAACATCATTAAAACCAATTATAGATGGTTATGCTGAAATAATAAACAATTATAGAGGAACTTCCGTATCCAACGCTGCAGCTCAATTCTATACAAAAATTTATAATAATAATATTTTGATTTTAAATACCGAAATAATTGAATATATGGACAAAAATTTCCCAACAACACTTGGAACAAAAGTTAGTGAAATACACCCAGAAGTTGTTGAAACTTTAACCGTATCTGGGTTAGATAGTAAAGATTATTATAATAAAGCAATAGAGAATTATCAAAAGGTTGTTAATAATTATTTAAATGTAAGGGATGATAAGAATAAGAAATATTATGCGCTAGATGCTCAAAGAAAAATAGCTGAAATTTATGATAAGAAATTGTTTAGATTGGATAAGGCATTAGAAGCTTATGAATTCTTAATAAATAATTTTGAAATAGACCCCGTTACAAAAGCAAGTTATGAAAACAGGATTAAAGTATTAAAATCAAGGAACAGTTATAATTCAAATGCTATAACAATATATGAAGATGGAAATTCAGTTAGTGCTGCTTTAGTTGGTGTTGATAAAACTCTTTTCCAAACAGAAGTTGTTATTTCGGTTAATAATAAAGATCAAACTTTAAAGATAGGAGAAAAAATTGCAGATACAACATGGATTTTAGATTCTGTTTTAAGTTCAGAACAAGTAAAATTATTAAAAGTAGACCAAACAAATAGATTTACACAAGAAACAAAAATAATTTCAATTTCAGATAAAACCGAAACACCTTTGGTTATTTCAAGCGAGGGTAAAACAGCGTTAGTTAGATTAAAAATTGTTAATACAAAAAATGAGGCTAGAATAACAATATTGCCGGGGTTAGAATTTTTAACAAGCACCTCTAAATTTAAATTACACATTCCGGTTGAGAAAAGACCCATACAATTCTCAGATAAACAAATAGACAATCAAATTGAGGGCACAAAGAAAACAATTGAATTTTTGAACAAAGCTATAGATAAAGTAGAAACCGTTTACAAATACTTTAGTTATTATTGTTGGACCATATTTGGTTACATTTCATTAAAATCAATATTTTTCACGGGCAGTAGAACTTTAGCTCGTGATATTGTAATTAAAGAATATGAAAATACATGTAAAAGTGATGAAAATGTAATAAAATGTGATTCTCAAAGCAGACAATATTGTATAACAAATTGTGTATTAAGCAAATCAAAAGAAATAGAAGAAGATATTAATAAGGCTGAAAAGATAGTGGATCAATTTAAAGGTGATAAATATAAATCCTTAATAGAGAAAGAGCTAGGAAGAGATGGTTGTTCTGGAATGAGTGATGATGACTGTAGGTTATTAATTAGAACAAGATTATTCTCCAGACAAACTTGGAATGAACAAAGTTTAGGAAATAAATTTGTCAAGGATTTAGTTGAGAATGAGAATAATATTAAATTAAATGGAGATATTAATAAACAAGTTGAAGAATTAAGGAAAAAATTATATGATAAAGAAAATAATATAATAACAAATAATCAGAACTCAGAGATTGTTGAAATAGCAGAGGAATCAGGGGTAGATTCAAAAAAATTAAACCAAGAGAGCATAAAGAAGATATTAGATCATAAAAGAAAAAAAGAGATACAATCAAGATACTCAAAGTATAATGATGTAAATTATTATAACAAGGATTTAAAATTAAATTTACTTGGAACCGATCCTTCTTATGAAATCTTAGAAAAAATAATAAAAGATAAAAAAGTTTTAATAGAAAAAGGAACACAACCACAAATTACAGGATTAGAGAGATTCAAAATATTACCAGACGCAGAAGATACTTGGTATTATACAGAAGATGGTATTAATAAAAATTATCTATATGAAAAAATAGGGGATAAAGTAACAATTTATTCAGCTAATACAAATAAATTTAATGAAGAATATAAAACAAAACAATTTTATTTGTTAGATAGCAAAGAAGTTAAAGTAATTGATGATGCACAAACTCCAAAACAACAAGCAGAACATAAACAAAAAATTAATCTAGAAGAAACTGGAAATTGCGCAAATAACTTCATTAAAAGAGTTTCTGTAAATGCATTTGATTATATCGAAGTTGCTAAGAGAGGGGATATAGGAGATTGTGCACCAGTAGAATTTACAGTTTATAGAAGGGATAATGCAAATGATCCTTTGGGTGGTGGAAAAGTAGTTACAACTCAAATAACTAAAAGTGAATGTCAAGAAGGAAAACAACAAATTAAAGAAGACATTAAAGAATATTGTAAGGTAATTAATGAAATAAGTCTTTTAGATAATAAATTAAGCAATACGCAAGATAAAAGTGCTGGAAGAGAATTACTTGGAACTAAATATTTAATTGAAAATGGAATATTGCAAACTTCAGGATTGCAATGCTATCATACAATGGATCCGAGCGATTGTAAATTATTATTCTCAGCATGCGATCCTGTAATGTGTCCACCTTCAAGGTTTAACGCAGGGGGAAAATGGCATGTTAATAATGTCGTTGCAAGTGGTTTATTTGGTTCGATTTTTCTTGGGCAAGATTTATGGAGTCTTTCACCACCACCTGAAATTGGAATTTGTATACCTGGAGTTTTAGCTTCATTAAAGAATTATAGATCATTGGCTCAGGGTTATGAACAATGTCTAAATGTTAAAAAACAAAAAGGTGAAAACATTGGAATATGTGACACAATTAGAAGCATAGGTGTTTGTAGAATTGCTTGGAGAGAAGGTGTTGCTTTTTTAAGATTAGATGGTGGTGCACTTGGATGGTTATCTAGACAAGTATTTGATTCTGGTTCTGGTGGTGGGGAGTACGCATTCTTCTCGCAAAACTTGAAAAAAACAGGAGACTTTTTAGATTTCTTTACAAATCAATATGCAACAACTTACTTTAATGCTTATCGCGGTGGTTCAACAGAAGAAATTGGAGATAAAATTTGTGAAGCAGCAATTTATGGAAAATTAGCAGGGCCTGGAAGTTTCTTAGATCAATTAACAAGACCAGAAGGACCACCTCAATTTATTGCTACATTAGAAGAATTCCCACATTCAGAAATTTCAGGAGAACAATCATCTGATTATAGTGTTTATTATCATATTTATGCAGGAGAAAGTTTTGAAAGAATAGGTTATATTGTTTGGTTAGAAAGCAGTACATTAAACTTGGGCAGATTATTTGTAACTCAAGAAGGCTCATTACAGCAATTAGCTTACTTAAAAAGAGGAGAATTCGCTGATTTGACTGTTAGAAGAACTGCTCAAACTGGTTATGATCAAATTTGTGTTGAGATAAATCGTGTTAAGAAATGCGGATTTGGTAAAGTTAGTACTGATTTTGCAGTTGATTATGCTCAGGAACAAATTGCAAGATCACAGATAGAAAAGCGCAATATTACATCTGAAAGAGAATGTATTCCAGATAAAACTATACTTTCACAAACAACATCTAGCGGTTTATTAGGATTAGCTGGAAGCACAGTATTGCCTTCTGGAACAACTTATTCTGGAGTAAGGAGAGAATGTGGAATAGAACCCCCAGGCAAAGGAACCAAAGAGCAAACTTATTGGGAATCTGTTGGAATTTGCGGTAAAGATGATCAAGGCAGAGACAAAGGAACTTGTTGGTTAGATAAAAGATCTGTTAATTTGTTAAAAAATAAGGAAACAAGAGACCAATTAAATCTAGAATTTGAAGAAGATATTAAAATTGAAAATAAAATAAATGAATTAGATATAACAAAAGCAGAATTACTAGAAGAACTCAGCAATTATCAAGAATTTTTAAAAGGAAAAACTTTTGAACAAGTAAAAAAAGATAAAGATGGTTTAATAGAAGAGATTAAAAATTTAGTAAATAAATATGAAAATACAGATGCAGAAACATTAAATCCAGTATATTCAGCAAGAATTCATTTTTCAATTGGTGAACTATATGAGAATCTAGCAGCTATATTAAAAAGTATAGAAACAAAAGAAAATGAAACTAAAAAAGTAAAAATAGAGGTAAAAGAAGAAAATAAAATAACAGGTGCATTTTCTTGTGTTGTTGAATATGAAGAAGATAATGGTTTCTTTTCAATGGACGCTGAAAGATTAAATTTTTATTATAGATTTGAAGGGGGGATATGGCAAACAAGAGCACATCCAGATGAAATTATTAAACCAAACGGGATTTTGAATAAGGATAAAGAATCATTTAAAGACTGGGTTATAATTGATCAATCTACTTGTAAACAAGATATTTTTTCGAAAGTGGACGGGATTTATACAGAAATTTGTGATAATTTAAAAAATAAAAATTTAAATGATGGTATTGGTTACTTAGGATATTTAGCAGCAAGAGAAGATGACGATCAATTAGTTATACATACTTCTCCACCAAATCCAACTAGAAGAACTGAAATAAGCCATTCAGAGTTGGAAGGTAAAGAAAATGATTTTAATTATTTATATAATTTAATTACAAGTAAATGTTCGGGGACAGTAATTCAAACACAACAAACAATAAAAAAGGAAGGACCAGAAATTGAGAACATTAATAAAATTATAGAAGAAGCTGCACAAAGGTTCAATGTAAGATCATCCATAATAAAAGCACAAGTACAAAGAGAATCAGAATATAAACCAAATGCAGTTGGATACTCTGTAAAGAAGTGCGGTGAAGCTGGATTAATGCAACTACTTCCTGGAACTGCTTTAGAAAATGGTAAATTTACTGATCCGAAATTTAGAATTGAGAAAATATATAAAAATGCGAACAATGTTGGATGTGATCAAACTTATGGTAATGACTTATTCAATTTTGCTCAAGGTAAATCTTTAGACGAATTAAAACAAATTGATGATAGGTTTGATCCCGTAAAAAATATTTATACCGGAACAAATTATTTATCAAGATTATTAAACAAGTATAATCAGAATTATAATTTTGCTTTAGCTGCTTATAATGCCGGTGAATCTCGCGTTGATAATGCTATAAAAAACTCCGAATGTGTAAATGACTTTAGTAAATGTAATCTACCAATTACAACAAAAGAGTATGTCGATTTAGTATTAAAAGCAGAGCAGGACATATTGAAAACAGGAGCCACAATAAGTAAAGAAAAGCCAGCTTCAGTAAGTAGTAATGTATTGCTTCCAAT
>ERZ1292623.4117-Hain-H51-01um-R1-4117-length-12021-cov-3_pt1 | contig 12021 bp, 11 predicted proteins | sample MGYA00564398_ERZ1292623 | MGnify/ENA primary metagenome ERZ1292623 (study PRJEB36523, sample SAMEA6512633) | groundwater metagenome | collected 2019-01-07 | study: AquaDiva: Metagenomics assemblies of 32 groundwater samples | reverse complement strand
AGGGCCAAAAGAGAAAAACCACCGAAGTTATCGCGGAACGTTTGCAGCTCGGGCCGCGTCCGGCCGGAAGCCAAAATCGCTCCGCTTCTCCATCCGCATCTGCTCCATCGGCGCCCGAATCCCTTCCTATAATCAACATCGATGAAGACATAAAAGCCGAAGACTTGCCTTTCTAAAGATATGTATAACCAGTGCATTTTTTGTTCGCAAAATATAGAAAATATAGATTATAAAGATCCGGTCTTTTTGCGACGATTTGTTTCCGGCCAGGCGAAAATTATCGACCCGCGTTATACTGGTAGTTGCGCGCGGCATCAGAGAAAACTTGCTCAGGCAATCAAGCGCGCCCGCATTTTGGGTCTTTTGCCATTTGTTCGCAGATAGATATAGTTCGGTGTAATTCACTATAAAATGGACCTTTCGGTTTTCAACGCGATTCACGGTATTGCCGGACAGTTAGGTATTTTAGACGCGCTAATTATTTTTTGCGCCAAGTATCTCGGATATTTTTTAATACTTGGGGCGGCTATTTTTATTTATCGGGAAAAAGATTGGCATAAACGTTTTTATTACTTTGCTTTAACAGCTTTAACAATAATTGTTTCGCGAGGAATTCTTACCGAAACAATTCGCTTTTTATACTTTCGCGCGCGGCCTTTTGCCGCGATGGGTTTTCAACCATTAGTGAATCACAGTGCCGCAGCCGCTTCTTTTCCTTCGGGTCACGCCGCTTTTTATTTCGCTCTGGCGTTAGTTATGATCTCTATTGATAAAAAGAGAGGATGGTTTTATTTAGCCGGGGCGGCATTGATAGGTCTGGCGCGGGTAGCGGCCGGAGTGCATTGGCCTTCTGATATTTTGGCCGGGGCGATAACTGGACTCGTTAGTTTTTTTGTGGTAGAATGGGCCTTAGTTCCTAGACAACGAAAATAGCCGATAACGGAGGTAGCCGATGCGCAAAATCTGGTCAATTTTCAAGACCGGACTTTTGGCTCTTATTCCGATTTTGGTTCTGATCATTTTGTTGAGTTGGATTTGGATTGGCATCCAATCCGTCAGTTTCAACTTCGTCAGTATTTCGTCGCTGAACTGGCTGATCAATATAGCTATGGTGCTTGCCGCGGTGTTCGCGATCGGTTGGCTGATTAGTCGCCATTGGTTACGAACAATTGTTTTGAAGGTTTGTTCCCATATTCCGATTCTTTCCATCATCACTAATTTCCTTTTTAATCACGAATATATTGAACGAGTTGCCAAGGGCGACCTTCCGGAAGTTATTTTCCAGCATACGGAGAAAAGCTGGACCTTCGGAACGGTAACCAACGAAATTCAGCTACCTGATCTTGACGTGTCTATCGACGCGCCTTTGGAAGATTGGATAGTGATCCTTGCTCCTCCGACAGCGCCGCTTTCGGTGACCGCTCACGTCCATTTGCGGAAAAAATCAACCGTTATTTATACCGGCCGTCTGATCAGAGATACCGCGTTGAGCGTCGCCTCTTTCGGCCTTAATTTTCAGCTCGACCCCAAGAAATTTTCTCGTACAAAGCCACAGTCCTAAAACTGTGGTTTTTTATCAATTTGACTGTTTAGCCAAAGCGGTCTAGAATAATTGGCAATATGAGACAGTGCGCGATTTGTAGCAAGGGTTCCATAATGGTAGGCGCAAGAAAGCTTTTACGCGGCCATTATAATCCGACCAATTGGAGCCGTAAGTATCCCAATCTGCAGAAAGCAAAACTTCCTTCCGGGAAGTCCGGTTTGGTTTGCACGAAGTGTATCAAAACCTTGGCAAAGGCCAAAGTTTAAATTCTAAATTACAAGCACCAAATACCAAACAAGTTCCAAGTACTAAATTCCAAATTACAAACGTTTAGAATTTCGATAATTTGAGTTTAGAATTTATTTGAGATTTGAAATTTGTTATTTGGGATTTTCAATGAACGGGGTGTAGTATACCGGCAGTACGCATGCATGGGGTGCATGTAGACCGGGTTCAATTCCCGGCACCCCGACATGAAGAATACGACAATCGCTATTATCATAGGAATAATTCTCGGCGCGGGTATTTTTATTTTGTGGCGCAATTCTAATTTACCGCCGGTTGAAAACCGCGAAACCGGCGCGAATGATATTCCCAGCGAAGAATCCGGCTTGAAGACGGGGGAGTATTTTGACCTTCGCGGCCGCAAAGAAGTTCTTGTCTCTATGCAAAATTCGACATTCAATCCGCGGATAATCATAGTAGATAAAGGAACGAATATATTTTGGAAAAATGAGGATAGTATTCTGCATTCGGTCAGTTTTAATAATAAAATTCTCAACGAAAACGAATCCTTTTCGTTAGTGTTTGATGTTCCGGGTTTTTATCCTTATCATTGCGACAATCATCCAGAAACTATGAAAGGGCTTATAATTGTTAAATGATCCCGTTAGAAGTGGCACCATCTTCATATTACTTCTAACGGCCGAGTATACTACATATGTTAACTAGCTACACTAAAACGTCGATGATAGACCACTTCTAACGGGATGAAACTAGATATTAAAAACTTTAATGAAAACCTTGCCGACAAAATGCGGTCCGCCGGTTATCATTACGACGGCCAAGATCCCAAAAGCGGGGAAATGCGTTTTTATCGATCCCTAAGCTCCGGGCTTTATCCGCGTTTCCATATTTACTGCCTCATGAACAAAGCCAGTAAAACGCTTGCCGTTAATCTTCATTTGGATCAAAAAGCTCCTGTTTACGAAGGAGCCGCCGCCCATAGCGGGGAGTACGACGGGGAAGTAGTTTCAAAAGAAGCCGAAAGACTCAAGGCGGCATTATTACCAAGACAACCCATCGCCTTGTCAGAAGACTATTAAACCAAAATTGATAAGCCCCCGCTCTTTTTACCTTCCTCAATACAGGAGACTTTCTTAGGGGTGGTATATCTTCTTGACAATGGCATTATTGTGTGGTATAATTAAGAACGGTACAAAGTTAGTTTTTGGGAATCGGACAATCAAAGGAGACAGGCTATGCGTAAGGAAGAAGAGTATGAAGTTCGGCGGATCAAGGGCATCCGGATCGTGACCCCGCGACAGCTGGAGAGGAAGTTGAATTTTGAAAGGCTGTCGGAACAGAAGGCCCGCAATATCTCCAAGGAGCTCGACAAGGTGCTTGTCGACTTCGCCCTCTAAGGTATTCGCTACCTTAGGACCACGGCCCGGCATTACCCATAAGGGTGACGCCGGGCCTTTTTTATAAACAATAATGGGCTTGACATATTGAACGTTTGTATGTTATACTGGCATCAGTGTCTTTAACAAGGTTTTTTATTCAACAACATTAGAGGAGGGGCTTATGTTCAATGATTCCAATTACGACCAGTTCGACGCGGATCACGAGGAGCAGGAAGCCAAGGAGCGCAAAAGCGAAATCAGCAGCAGGGCGAATCGGGCGGCGATGATGCGTCGTCGCCGCGGATTGACCCCTCAAATCATCTATGTCGGAATCGGAAGCAGTCTCGAGCGGATGGGACGCGTCCGTCTCACGCGCCGCTTCCGCAGCTAACCACGGATATTGTCCAGCGGCTGGCGAGCGGGACGGTGTTCTTCAGATATTCGCCAGTCGCAGTGTTTTGCGGCCGTGGATCACAGTTTAAACCGGAGGGTGTATGCCTATTGGTGGCTGGGGTTAGTGATGGTTGATTTGTAAGTTGTTGAGTCGAACGATCCGCCCCCGCCTTTGTCTTAGGACAAGGGTCGGGGGCTTTTTTTATCCCACATATAATTTCGAGCAGCTTCGTTATTCGTATCACTCAAAGTTATATATGGGATTTATTGTTTTAAAATTGAGAATTAAAAATTTGTAACGTATACTAGGGGCATGACCGATGTCGTCCAACAGATAAAAGATAAACTGGATTTGGCGGCATTTTTGGGTTCGTACATCCGGCTTTCTTCGGCCGGCAAAAACTTCAAAGGGCTGTGTCCTTTTCATAAAGAAAAATCCCCGTCTTTCATGGTTTCGCCCGATCGGCAGATTTGGCATTGTTTTGGTTGCGCCGCCGGCGGGGATTTAATAGGTTTTTTGATGAAATATGAAAATCTGGAATTTATTGAAGCTCTGAAAATTTTAGGGGAAAAGGCGGGAATAGATATCGGACGCGCGGGCAACCAGGATCATCGGCAAATAAACGATCTGTACCATATAAACGCCGCCGCCAAGGAATTTTTCAAAAAATCTTTGACACAGGAAGCCTTGGACTATTTATATTCGCGCGGTTTGAAAAAAGAGACCATTGAAGAGTTTGAAGTAGGCTACGCGCCGGGCGGTTCCGACTCATTGCTTCGTTCTTTACTGAACGCCAAATTTGCTCCCGCCGACATTGAAAAAGCCGGGCTGTCATTTAAAACCGAACGCGGAACTTACATTGATCGCTTCCGTAATCGGATAATGTTTCCGCTGCATAATTCTTTCGGGAAACCGATAGGATTTACCGGCAGGATAATGCCGGGATACGAAAATGAGAAGACCGGCAAATACGTCAATTCGCCAGAAACGCCGATTTTTAACAAATCAAAACTGCTCTACGGTTTTGATAAGACGAAAAATTCCATCAGGGAAAGCCGGACCGCGGTTTTGATAGAAGGCCAAATGGATTTTTTGATGTCCTGGCAGGACGGGCTCAAGAATTTAGTGGCCACTTCGGGAACCGCGACGACCGAAGAGCATTTAAAAATTTTAAAGCGAGTCGCCGACACTTTGATTTTATCGTTTGACCGCGATGATGCCGGCCAAGCCGCCACCGAACGTACCATTGACCTTGCGGGCGCCGCCGATTTTGCCGTGAAAGTGTTAATAGTACCGGAAGACGTGCAGGCTAAGGATCCGGCCGATATTGTGGTTGCCAATCCGGGACTTTTTGCCTCGCTAGCCGCGAAAGCGGTGCCGGCGATGGATTATTATTTCGCAAAATACGCCGTCGGGAGAAAAATCAGTATTACTCAATGGAAGCAAAATATCCGCGCCGTTCTCGGGAAAATCAAAATACTCTACAGTCCGGTTGAAAAGGCGCGGTATATTCAAGAGCTTGCCGGTTTAAGCGGAATTGACGAGCAACATCTGCAAGAAGAAATGGAGAGTTTAAAAATCGGTTCGTCCAAGTCTGAAACAGGCGACCAACCGGCCGTTGAGGCGCCGTTAATTTCCCGCAAAGAAGTCATTAGTCAGAGAATCGCGAGTCTGGTCGTCAGTCATAAAAGTTTGTACGGCGAATGCGCTCCGGCTTTGGCAATTCTAGATCCGAATTATCAAAAGGCCATTGCTTATCATTGCGATAGTCAATCCGTGTCCTTACCGGAAGAAATCCGTTCTTTGGTTGATATCATCGCGCTGCGCACCGGCCTGGAATTAATTTCCGATCCGGTTAAAGCTAAGACGGAACTCGGCGAACTAACGCGCCAATTGAAACTAGAAAATTTTAAGGAACGGCGCCAAGAAATGATGGACGTTATTCATCTCGCGGAAAAAACCAATGATGACGCAAAGCTCGCCGCGGTTTTACCCGAATTTGACAAGTTATCAAAAGAAATACAAACTTTAGAGCGATAACAATACGCCGTCCAAGAAAGACTATGAAAAAGAAACCAAAGAAACTTTTTAAGAAAATTAAAAAAACGAAAAAAATCCGCCGAACTGCCAAGAAAATCCAAAAATCCCGTAGCGGCGGGATAAAAGGCGCGAAAGCCGGACGAAAACCTAAAGCGCTCACAAAAAAGGAACAGAAGCGGGAACTGGACCTCCAGGCGCTTAAGGAATTAATTGATCGAGGCCACGGGAGGGGTTTCGTGACAGATACGGAAGTTTTGCAGTATTTTCCGCACGTAGAGGATGACATCAGTTTCTTGGAAGAGATTTACGATAAACTCGAAGAATCAAACATCAAAGTAATCGAAACTAATCAGCTGATTGAACTTCCAAAAGAAGAAATCAGCGAAAAAGAATTAGAAGAGGCGACTTTGAGCGACAATTTGCCGGATGCGGTGCAGATGTACTTGAAAGAAATCGGACGCACTCCCTTGCTTAACACCGAAGGCGAGAGAGAACTGGCAAAACGAATCGAGAAAGGCGACCAGGAAGCGCGGCGCAAATTTATTAAGGCAAACCTGCGTCTCGTGGTTTCCATCGCCAAGCGTTATGTTAACCGTACGCCGAATTTAAGTATTTTGGATTTAGTTCAAGAAGGTAATATCGGTTTATCGCGCGCGGTGGACAAATTTGATTATCGCCGCGGTTTTAAATTTTCCACTTATGCCACTTGGTGGATTCGTCAGGCGATTACCCGCGCGTTAGCCGACCAGTCGCGCACCATCCGCATTCCCGTGCATATGGTGGAGACTATTTCCAAATATACGCAAGCCAAACGTCGTCTTTTGCAAGAATTGGGACGCGAGCCTCTCGCGGAAGAAATCGCCATTGAAATGAACATACCGGTGGAAAAAATCCATCACATTCAAAAAATTTCTCAAGACGTGGTGTCTTTAGAATCTCCCGTCGGAGACGAGGATGAAGATTCCACGTTGTCGGAATTTATTCCTGATGAACGCAATTTAACGCCTTCACAAATCGCCTCGCAAACTTTACTGCGCGATAAAATACACGAGATTTTAGTTGATCTTACGCCTCGCGAGCAGAAGATTTTGAGTATGCGTTTTGGACTGGAAGATGGCGTTACTCATACCTTGGAAGAGGTTGGCAAGGAATTCGGGGTTACCCGCGAACGCATTCGTCAAATTGAGGCAAAAGCCCTGGCCCGCATAAAAGGGCATGAAAAATCCTTTACCTTAGAGGGGTATTAGGGCCTGGGGACGGGGTGCTTCCCAAGTTAGTCTTAATATGCTATCTTCCAGTAAAGGTGTTAAACGCCTTTTTTTCTTGTGAAAAAGACCAATTTGCTGTTTTCAGCGTTAATATCGCTGGTTTTAATATCCCCCTCAAACCTTGTTTTCGCGCAGAGGGCGGTGGATTTAGGCACGGAAAGTTCCGGTCTTTTGCCGTCTAATCCGTTCTATTTTCTTAAGGAGTTCGGCCGGGGAGTACATAAGTTTTTTATCGGTAATCCGATTCGCAAAGCCGAGTTAGAACTTAATATTCTTAATGAAAAAGCCGCCGAGCTCAAAAAGCTGCAAGAAATTACGCCTGATAACATGGGGGCACTTTCTCGGGCCCTTGCTAATTATCAAGCGGCTGCCGAGCAATATAAAATCCGTCTAGAAAGTCTGGCGGGACAGGGGACTAATCCTAATCTTGACCGCTTACTGACACAGCTTATTGAGCGTGGTTTAAAACATCAGCAATTATTTGACGAGCTGCGCGCTCAATTCTCTTTGGAACAAACGTTCTTGGAAAATCTTGGCAACGTGGAAAGGGCATTGATAGAAATGTTGGCGGTGGTTGCTCAAAGACTGGATACGCCCGAAAAATTTCGTAGCCGTTTGGAATCCGCGGTCGCCGAGCAAGGGGATGTTTTTCAAGAATTAAGAGCGGCCGAATTCGTGGATCGGCTGGAGGAAAAGCTGTCCGGCGCGGCAAGGGAGGAAGTCGCTGCCTTAAAAGAAGATTTGTTAATAGCTTTTAGCGGTCGTTTGGAAGGCCTGCAGTTAAGTAACACGGCGGATATCGAAGCGTTGCAACAAGTTCCCGGCGATCGTTTGCGAATTTTAAAACTTTTAGATGAAGTTCGCGAGTTGGTGCTGGATCCGGAATTAAAGAGCGAGCTTAATATCGCACGCCAGTCTTTATTGGAAAAAGTTGAAGAAAATAACGGCATAGGCGAACCGGAGGCGGCGCAATCCATAAACTTTGCCAAGGAACTGCTTGTCGAGGTTGAAAAAAAGATTGCTGAAAATCCGGTCACCGCTTCATCGGCCATTAAACAATTAGTAGAACGAGTTAAGTTTAATATTTCTCAAGCGGAAATTTTTTATGACCAGGAAAATTACGGCAGCGCTTTCGGCCAAGCTACTGCGGCTTCGGCGGCCGCCAAAAACGCCTTATTGCAATTAGTCTATAATCCCAACGACCGCGTCCAGGACGTGGATTCCTTGAAACGCACATATGACCAACTCATTGTTAAAGTTAACGAGGCGGGATTAACCGCGGAAAAAAATCCTAAGCTTTTTGGGCTATTAAACGAAGCGGAAAAAAAGATTGTGGCAGTCGCCCGGCTGATTGAAGGCAAGGCTAAGCCGGAAGCTATCGTTAATGCCCTCCGGAATGTTAAAATTCTGTTGGCCGCTATTGAACAATATATCGCGACCGCCAATGCAGTCCGAGGAAATCCGTAAAAGTTTTTTAGAATTTTTTCACGCCAAGGGACACGCGGTTGTCCCTTCGTCGTCTTTGGTACCCGATGACCCGTCGGTGCTTTTAACTACCGCCGGTATGCAGCAATTTAAAAAATATTTTACCGGGGAAATGGACGCGAAAAGAGATTACGGAAGTGCCAGCGCGGTTTCAATACAAAAATGTTTCCGCACTTCTGACATAGATGAAGTGGGGGACAAAACCCACCTTACGTTTTTTGAAATGTTGGGAAATTTTTCGTTCGGCGGTTACTTAAAAAAAGAAGCCATTCATTACGCTTACGAATATCTGACAAAGGCACTGGGCATTAATCCCGAGCGCATTACCGTAACGGTTTTTGCCGGCGAGGATGGCGGCCCTTCGACAGGCTCAGGGCAAACAATTCCTTTTGACAAGGAATCGTTTGATATTTGGCATAAAGAAATAGGCTTGCCTGTTTCCCGAATTTCCAAACATGATCGCCAAGATAATTTTTGGGGGCCAACCGGCAATGAAGGTCCTTGCGGACCAACCACAGAGATTTACGTTGATGGCGTTGAAGTCTGGAATTTGGTTTTTAACCAGTATTACCAAAGTAAAGATCCTTCGGCAGGCTCAGGACAGGCAAAACTTGAAAAATTAAAAACTCCCGGAGTAGATACCGGTATGGGATTTGAGCGTCTAACGGCAATGCTCCAGGGAGTGGAAGATGTCTTTGCCACCGATTTATTTGAGCCGCTGATCAAGAAAATAAATGAAACCGCGCCGCATCTTAAAGACCGCGAAGTGAGAATTATTGCCGACCATTTGCGATCTTCCGTGTTTTTAGCGGCTGACGGAGTGCGTCCTTCGAATAAAGAAGCGGGATACATTCTACGCAGACTTTTACGTCGAGTGCTCGCGTATCAGGTTTTATACGACATTCACGGCGATCTTTTGTCGGACGCCACAAAAATTGTTAAAGAAAAATTCGGAAAGTTTTACCCCGAAGTCGCAAGTCCGATAATTTTAGAAATTCTGGAAACCGAAAGGGATAAGTTTCAAAAGGCAATTGCGCTGGGCATAAAAGAGCTTCCAAAATATAAAACTATCACCGCCAAAGACGCCTTTTATTTGTATGAGACTTTTGGTTTGCCGCGGGAGTTAATCGTGGAATTAGTGCCTGCCGCGGCCAAAAATTTAGACAAAAATGATTTTGAAGCGGAATTTTCCAAGCATCAAGAGATTTCCCGCGCGGGTTTGGAAAAAAAGTTTGGCGGCCACGGCTTGCTTTTAGATACCGGCGAATTGAAAGCCAAAGACGAAATTGAACTTCAGAAAGTTGTGCGTCTTCATACTGCCACACATCTTTTACAAGCGGCGTTGCGCAAGGTTTTAGGAAATGAAGTTCAGCAGAAAGGCTCTGACATTACCGCCGAGCGCACCCGTTTTGATTTTGCGTTTTCACGCAAATTGACCGCTGAAGAAATTAAAAAAGTAGAGATTTTAGTGAATGAAGCGATAGAAAAGGACCTACCGGTGCAATTTAAGGAAATGTCAAAAAGCGAAGCCGTCAAAACCGGCGCGCTGTACTTTTTCAAGGAAAAATATCCGGACAAAGTAAAAGTTTATTATGCCGGGCGGTCATTGGAGGACGCGTTTTCTAAAGAATTTTGTGGCGGCCCCCATGTTTCCAACACACTGGTGATAGGCAAGTTTAAAATAACAAAAGAAGAGGCGGTCGGCTCGGGCGTCCGTCGAATCCGCGCAACCGTTGAATAATATTTATTTTTGTTTTAACTTATAGGCGTTCTTTGATATTGTGTCAGGCCTACTTCTGCCTGTCGGTAGGTGGAGTTTTACACTAAAGGAGGTGGTCCATGGTCTATAAGAGAATTTTTCTTGCCGGTACTTGTCGTACGCCGATTGGCATGGCGCCGCGTGGAAATCTCAAAGATATTCCGGCGCATACACTGCTTTCTTTGTGTTTCCAGGAAACTTTGAAACGAGTTGGTATTGCGCCGGAAGCGATTGACGAGGTAATCGCTGGCAATATCGCCCAATCTTCAGAAGCGCCGAATATTGCAAGGGTGTCCGCGCTTTTGGCTCATATTCCCGAATACGCGCCGGCATTTACAGTCCAAAGAAATTGCGGTTCCGGTCTGCAGGCAGTCGTATCCGCCGCGCAGATGATTAAATTAGGAGAGGCGAGCGTGGTAATGGCTGGCGGCGCAGAAAGTATGTCCAACATTCCATTTATTCTAAAAAAAATGCGTAATGGTGTTCGTTACTTTCCTGGGCAAGCAATGCAAAATTTAGTGGACACGTTGGACGAGGGCCTTACCGACCCAATTACTCATGAATTAATGGGTATGACGGCCGAAAACGTTGCCGCCAAATATGAAATTAGCCGCGCTGACCAGGATGAGTTCGCGGCGGAATCCCACAAAAAAGCTTTTCGGGCAGTTCGTTCCGGAAAATTCCGTTCGCAAATCGTTGCCGTAAAAAATTCCAAAGAAAGCATTTCCGAAGACGAGGGAATCAATCCAGCGATGACTAAGCAGATGCTGTCTCTTGCGCCGACTATTTTCAAGAATAACGGTACGGTTACGCCATTCAATAGTTGTCCGCTTTCGGATGGCGCGTCATCGCTTTTGGTGATGGACGAAGAAGCTGTAGCGAATTGGAGAGTAAAACCGGAAGCGGAAGTATTGAGCTATGCTTTTACCGGCGTTCACCCGTCGTACATGGGGATGGGGCCGGCGAGTGCGATTCCTTATGCGCTTAGGAGGGTGATGATGTCGAAAATAATGGAAATCAACGCGATTGATGTCTTTGAAATCAACGAAGCGTTTGCCGCGCAGGCGCTTGCCTGCCAGCGTCAATTGAAGATTCCTCCGGACAAGCTGAATCCTTGGGGAGGCGCTATCGCTCTCGGCCATCCGGTCGGGGCAACGGGCGCGATGCTGATTACTAAAATCATCGCGATTCTCAAGGATACGAAGAAAGAATATGGCGTTATCTCTATGTGTATTGGCGGCGGCCAAGGAGGCGCTTTGGTTCTTCGTAATATGCAGTAATCCTTCGATAAGTTCAGGATAAAACAAACGGCCCCCGCGTTCATTAATGAGCGCGGGGGCCTTCTAATTTATGGTATAATAAAGTTAGTGATAGTCAAGTATTTAAAGACATTACTATCGTTGTTTCGTAATAAGAACGATAGGTTTTTAGTACTGGAAATACTGGAAAACAATAATAGGGGCGCCTCTATCAGAGCTGATTTTACCAATAAAACAATCTCTGTTTCAAAAATAGTTTCCCACCCGTCTTTAAAGAAAATTCTTAAAAAATTCGGACGACTGGCAAAATATAAAATTATTCTCGGATTGGATTCGCATCTCGCCACCACTATTTATTCGTCGGTAGTTTTAGTTCGTGATCGCTATAAAGAATTAATCGACGAACCGGAATTGGACAATTTAATTTCCCAAGCCATTTGGAAATTTTTTGATCGTCAGCGGAGCAAGGTAGCGGCCAAAATGAATGTTACCGACCTGGATATCGTTTTGACCGATGTGCGTATCCGGGGCGTAAAACTTGATAGCCACAAAGTAGTAAACCCGATTGGTTTTAAGGCCAAAACCGTGGAAATCCAATTCAGCCAAACTTTTTTACTGCGGGATTTTATAAATTCCGTAAAAGATTAT